>Ga0078894_10005125_pt1 | contig 10085 bp, 10 predicted proteins | sample LauGreSu1BDMLBSD_2_FD_67506 | JGI IMG/M metagenome (GOLD analysis project Ga0078894, IMG submission 67506) | Freshwater lake microbial communities from Lake Michigan, USA - Su13.BD.MLB.SD (version 4) (version 4) | ecosystem: Environmental > Aquatic > Freshwater > Lake | place: Lake Michigan...
ATTAAATAATATTAAAAAAGCTTTTAAAAACTATAGTTTTAAGTCTAAAAAAAAGAAATAATGTTTTGTTTAAATATTTTCATGTAAAAGTTCTTATATTTGCACTAAATAAAAATAAAAAATCATGAAATTAAATGATTATATCCTAGAAACTCCCTCTTATGGTTGGGCCGATTCGGAAGGGAATTTTATCAAACCTACTTTTGGGCAAATTTTTAATGAATTTTTGATGCGAATTAACATTTTTAAAGATTCTAAAAACTGGTTGCCATTTTTGGGCTGGTTTTGGATACTTTGTTTGTCGCCAGCATTCTTTTTGTTATTATCAAAATTTTCGCTTTCATGGGATTTTTACAAATTAGTTTTGGTTGGATTTATCTATGGAATGGTTTTGATGGGAAGTCATGGTACATTTTGGTATCACAGATATTGTACTCATGCCGCTTTTACGTTTAAAAATAGTTTTTGGCGTTTTATTGGTCAGCAATTAGTAGTGAAAGTAGTTCCAGAAGAAATATACGTATTATCGCATCATATTCATCATGAAAAAAGTGATATGCCAGGAGATCCATATAATGCCTTTGGAGGATTTTTTTATTGCTTTTTTGCCGATACAAACCACCAATTAATCAATAGAAATTTGACTGAAGAACAATATCATCAAGCAACAAAATTGATGAAGCATACAGGGTGTCCTATTAATAGTTATGAAGCATATAAAAAATATGCTAGTGTAGTGCCACCATCATATATCTTAATCAATTGGGTTTTAAATTGGAGCTTTTGGGCAGCAGTGTTTTTCTTTTTAGGTCAATTTACTGGATTTGGAGGAGAAAACTTAGTTATAGCTTGCTTTGCAGGAACTTTTGTTTGGGCAGTGGGAATTCGTACATTTAATTTTGATGGTCATGGAAAAGGAAAAGGAGAAAAAGCATGGAGTTCAGATGACTTTAATAGAAAAGATTATTCTATTAATCAAATTTGGCCTGGATATGTAGCTGGGGAATGGCATAATAATCATCATTTATTCCCAACAAGTAGCCGAAGTGGATTTTTGAAATATCAAATAGACCTTCCATACTATTTAGTTCGATTTTTTCATTTAATTGGAGGTGTAGTTGAATATAAAGATTACAAAAAACAATTTATTGAAAATTATTATATTCCTTTTCAGGAAACAAAGCAATATAAAAAATAATTGAGTAGCGAATGCTCTATAAAAATATTTTATCGGGTGTTTTTAGCAAGCTAGTTTCTCTTGTTCTATCGTTATTATTTGTACCTATTTTTTTTAAGTCTCTAGGAAACGAATCCTATGGGATGATCGGGGTGATGACTATGATATTAAGTGGTTTGGGCTTGTTGGATTTGGGATTGGGGAATATTTTATCAAAAGAATTGGCTCAACGTAAAGTAGCTAATTCTATGTCAAATTCCCTTTCTTTAATTCAGTCTATCGAATGGTTATACTTTACAATTGGAGTTTTTATATTTATATTTCTTCTTAGCTCTAGTTTTTTAGTAGTGCCTTTTTGGTTTAAAAGTCGTGAGTTCTCTTCGGTATCAATTTCATTAATTTTTATACTTATTTCAGGTGTCATTTTTGTTCAGTGGCCTATAAGCCTATATAATAGCGGTCTATTTGGATTAGGAAAACAAGTACAAGCTAATATGTATGCAACTATTTTTTCTATTTTGAAAACTGTGGGTGCTTATATATGTCTTTTGATTTTTGGTAAGACGATCTATGTTTTTTTATTTTGGATGCTGTTTGTCAATGCTTTAAATACAATAGTACTATGGATACAATTTAGATTGTCCTTGCCTACCTCCTCTGAAAGTTCATTTATTAATTGGCGTTCATTAAGTGAGATTAAGAAAATGACTTTTGGTTTTTCTATATTAGGCTTTATGGTATTTATATTGACAGATATTGACAAATTAATTATTAGCAAATTGCTCACATTGAACGATTATGGATTATATAGTTTAATTTTTGTAATTGTCACGAGTTTTCAATTATTTAGCACTACCCTTAAAAATGCATTTTTTCCTGATATTGCAAAAGATGTATTGGCGCATCGCCCTTTTTCAAAATTTTCGCGATTTAATTTCTATACAAAATTTTTTAATTTTATACTTATCCCAATTTCAATTTATTTGTATGTATTTGCTATTGATATTCTTGTGTTATGGACGGGTGATCCTATTTTGTCACAATCGCTTTGTGAAGCATTTCAATGGCTCATTTTAGGAAGTATGTTCAATGGAATCATGTACACTGCCAATAATTATTTATTAGCAATGGAAAAGTTTATTTTTTTGATAAAAACATACGCCATCAGCATTATATTCTTCTTGCCTGCTGTATATTTCTTGACAAAGTATTACGGAATAGAAGGCGCTTGCTTTTCTTGGTTTATACTTAATGGATCACTTTTCGTATTTATATTATTTGCAATGCAACTAAAATACGCCCAAAGATTAGATAAAACATGGCTTTTTTTATTAATAAAACCTATGTTTTTATCGCTTGGCTGGGTGCTAATACTGTATTGTATTTTTCAATGGACTTCAATACAATTCAATTATTTTACAGTTATACTATCTATTATAGGATTATATGGTATTGTATTTGGAAGCGATAGCATGTTTATTAGATGGATTGGTAGACTAAAGTTTCAATAAGAGCCAAAACTTCTTCTTTTCCTTTTTTTTCCTCACTAGATGTAATAAAATGTGTTGGAATTTCCTCCCAATTTTCTTGCATTTTGGTTTTGAAGAGCCCTATATTGTTCATGCTATTTTTCAAATCGCGCTTATCTGCTTTTGTGAAAATAATAGAAAATGGAATTTGATGTTCGCCAAACCAATCAATTAGTTCTAAATCCAATTTTTGTGGGGGAATTCTACTATCAATTAGTATAAAAATATTGATTAGTGTATCTCTTTCAAGAAAATATTGATACATAGTTTTTTCCCAATCGTTTCGAAGCGATTTACTTCGTCTGGCATATCCATATCCTGGCAAATCTACTAAATGCCAATTTTCATTGATTAAAAAAAAGTTTAAGGACTGCGTTTTCCCTGGAGTAGAACTTACTTTTGCCAAATCTTTTTTGCTACATAAATAGTTTATTAAGGATGACTTTCCTACATTACTTCTACCAATGAAACAAAACTCGGGAATTCCAGCTTGTGGCAATTCACTAATTTTATTAAAAGAACCAATAAATCGAGTAGTTTGAATTTTCATTACTATTTTTGTATTTGATAGAAAACACAAAGATAGTTTTTTCTGTCTTAAATGGTTGTATAATTGGTTTTTAAAAACAAAGAATGAACGAAGTAGAAAAGTTAAAACCCTATTCAGAGTCTTCTGAGGAGAAAAAGATTCAAATAGAGCAAATGTTTGATAATATTGCTGTAAAATATGATTTTTTGAATCATTTGTTGAGTGCGGGTATAGATATCTTGTGGCGAAAACGAGCTATTAAAGAACTTCAAAGCCTTGCTCCCAAAACAATAATGGATATGGCTACAGGTACAGGCGATTTTGCTTTTGAAGCCATGGCGTTAAATCCTGATAAGATCATAGGTATTGATTTATCTCAAAACATGTTGGATGTTGGTATTGAGAAAAGTAGGTTGAGAAATGTAACAGATAAAATAGATTTTGTAAAAGGGGATGCAGAGCATTTGAATTATACAAATGATTATTTTGATGCTATTACAGTAGGTTTTGGAGTTAGAAATTTTCAAAATTTACAATCGGGTCTTACCGAGCTTCATCGAGTACTAAAAATAGGTGGAAGAATTGCTATTTTAGAACCTTCTTTTCCCAAAAATCCTTTGATAAAATATTTATTTATTTTTCATTTTAAATATATTACGCCCTTTATAGGCAAATTGTTTTCAAAAGATGACTCCGCGTATAAGTATTTGCCTAGTTCTGTAGAAGCTTTTCCGCAGGGCGAAACATTTAATCATTTGATGCGAGAGGTAGGCTATATAAATACTAAATGTATTCCTTTGACGTTTGGGATATGTACGCTATATTTAGCAGAAAAATCGTAAAACTATAATTTGAACGCAAGAAAGGTCTTTATTTTATTGATAAGTATGCATTTTTGCTTTTCGGCAAAAAGCCAACTTAACTTCTACGAAAAGGGCCAAAAAGCATTTTATTGGGGCATTTCATTAGCCGCCAATGGCACTAATTTTGCTATTGATAGAATGCCTATTCAATCCAATAATGACAGTATCATTTCGGTATATACAAAATCTGGGCCTGGTTTTAATCTTGGATTGATAGGGAATTGGCAGATAAATTCGCATTTTGATTTGAGAATAGTCCCTACGATGATGTTTGGCGAGAAAAATATTATTTATGAATTGGAAAATGGGACTCAAATGAAAAATTATTTGAATACCACATATTTGTCTTTCCCTTTGATTGTTCGATATAAGAGTGCTCCAGTTAAAGACTTGAGAGTATTTGTATTGGCTGGAATCCGTTATGATTATAATATCATTCCACAATATAGACCAAGAGAAGAGCCCAATAGAATTACGCTCAAAAAGGATAATTTTTCAATGGAATATGGTATTGGGATTCAGTATTTTTTCCCATATTTTATATTCTCCCCTGAAATTAAATTCCAGCATAGTCTCAATAATGTACTGGGTACAGATCAATCGCCTCTTAATCAATCTATCTTGAGAGGATTGTATCCTAGAGGGTTTATTTTTTCATTGAATTTTGAGGGATAGCGGTTATGGGCTTAGTATTTGAAAAAAATATGTCTTTTGAAACTCAAATTGCTATTTGGAAAATAGAAGAAGAACCAGATTTTTTTTCATCCAATATTGAATTTTCTGAATATGATTTCATGGAATATGAATCTATAAAGCATCCTTTCAAACGAATGCAATGGTTGGCTTCGCGCTATCTGTTGAAAAAAATTTCAAATGAAAATAGATTGCTTTTGTTGTATAAAAATGAGAATGGAAAGCCATTTTTTGAAAATGCAAATTATCATTTTTCAATCACACATTCGCATAGTTATGTAGCAGTTATTATATCAAAAAACAAAAATGTGTCTATTGACTTGGAAAGAATTACAGAAAAAGTCTTAAATGTAAAACACAAATTTTTGCATCCTATGGACTTTGAGCATGGAGATGATCTTGAAAAGTTAACCTTAATATGGAGTGCCAAGGAAACACTTTATAAATATTTTGATAGCAAGTTATTGCATTTTAAAGAGCATTTGATTCTTAAAAATATTGAATCCAATGCTATTGAATCCGAAGTTTGGATTGCGGATGAAAAAGTTGCGCAAAAAGTTGGATTTTTTCGTTTTGAAGATTATGTGATGACGTACTTACTTTAAAAAATTACCGTTTCATTTACGTATATTTTATACACATAATAATTCCAAATCATTTCATACTTATCTTTGATTAGCGCTGCACTGGCATTAAAGAAAGTGCTTTTGCTCAAATTGAGTTCATTGGTGCCTATTTTACCTACGCTGTATTTGATTTCATCATTTTCAAAACTCATTTTACTGGATTGAAAACTTGATTTGGATGCTTGTAATTTTTTTTCGGAAGCCTGTAAATTTTGAATTGCTTGTAGAATGGATTTGTGCGTTTTTTGTTTTTCAATTTCATATTCAATTTCAGCACGTTGAATATTCAATGAGGCTTCTTTTATTTTGTTCCGAGTTTGGAATTGATTGAAAATTGGGATATTGGCATTGAGATTTATAGATTTATTTAAATTGTTCTCAAATTGTTCTCCAAAATTAAGGAATCTATTAAAAGAAGAATAGGTGCTGCCCATGTTAAACCCAAAATTGAGCGATGGATAAAGGCTTGATTTTGACATATTGAAGGCAATTCGCGATTTTTCCACATTAATTTTTTTAGAGATCAATGAAGGGCTGAATTCCCAAGCTTCTTTATCTTGAATACGAAGGGTTTTTTGGATATTGATATCGGTCAAATCAAAAGCTTTTAAAACAATCGTTTTTTCAAGCGAAATATTTAGGAGCTGTTTTAAATCTAGGATATTTTGACTGAGTTGATTGGATATAGATATCAAATTCCATAGTTCATTATCTAGCTGAGCTTGAATTTTGAAACGTTCATTTTTGGCAACAACCCCTTCATCTATTTTTTTCATCATCAGCTCAAGATTTTTTTTGCTAATTTGAATTTGTTCTTGGATGACGTTTTGATTTTCTTGAAGATACAAAATATTTGTATACTTCAATACTACATCAATGGTTATATCATTTTTGATTTTTTGTAAAATAGTTTTATTACCCTCAATATCTTGTTTTTGAAGTTTGATATTATTCGCATCATACATTCCATTAAATACATTCCAGTTCGCATTTATCCCTCCATTATAGGTGTTAAAGTTTTGATTGATATATGTATTGGTAAAAGGGTCAATACCTCGTCCCCAGCTAGAGCTCCCAGTCAAATAGCCGTTGGCAGTAGGTAAAAGCTTGTTATAAGCCGATTTAATTGCAAGTTTGTTAAATTGATCGTTTAGATTTTGGTTTTTAACTTGTAAGTTTTGCTCCAACGCAATATCTACGGCTCTTTTGAGTGTAAATGTATCTTGTCCAAATGATCTTCCTACGCTAAATAGCGCAATAAAAAAAATAAAAATTTTTTTCATATTAATGATTGCTAATAATTTGTCCATCGGCTATTTCTATTTTTCGTTTACAAATATTGGCTACTTCATGTTCGTGTGTTACGATTAGTACCGTTTTCCCTTCTTTATTGATATCTAGGAGCAACTCTATAATTTCTTGACTGGTTTTACTGTCAAGAGCCCCAGTAGGTTCATCTGCAAGGATTAAATCCGCTTGAGTAACTAGGGCTCTGGCTATAGCTACACGTTGCTTTTGTCCGCCCGAAAGTTCATTGGGCAGATGATGCATTCTGTCCTTTAGGCCTACTTTTTCTAACATTTCTTCGGCTCTTTGTCGCATTTCTGATTTAGATTCACCTCTATAATACAAAGGCAATTCAACATTTTCAAGAGCTGTTTTTGTTCCTATGAGATGAAAGGTTTGGAACACAAATCCTATAAATTTATTTCTGTAATGTGCCGCCTCGGTTTCGTTGATATTTTTGATTAAATTTGAATTGAACCAATAATTGCCTGAATCATAATTGTCCAAGATTCCGATAATATTGAGCAACGTAGATTTCCCACTTCCTGATTTTCCAACTATCGAAACCAAGTCTCCACGTTGAATTTCAAGGGAAATACCTTTTAATACTTCCACGGATTTTGAGCCGAGGGTATAGCTTTTTACTAAGTTTTCAATTCTTATTAAAGGGTCCATGTTACTTGTCTTCGGTTTCTTCTTTACTTACAATTTTATCATCTTTTTTCAGTCCCTCCACAATTTCAATAAATTGTCCGTCAGATAGACCTATTTTAATATTTTTTCGTTTGAACGATTCACCATCTTTTACTTGAACAAATGCAGTATCTTCAGCATATTGGATATATTTTTCTTGAATAGCCCATACATTATCCTTTTTTGAAATTGTGAGTTCGGCTGTAGCTGTAAATCCCGATTTGATTTTTGATAATTCTTCGGACGTGAGAATGAGCTTTGCTTCTACATCAAATTTAGTAATACCGCCCACGTCTACTCCTTTTGGAGAAATTTTGGTGAGTTCGGCTTGAACCATTTTGTTTTGTAGCGCATTAATTTTTACTCGTAGATTTAATCCTATGTATAGATTGATCAAATCTTTTTCATTTACTTGTCCCTTGAAGAGAATTTCATTCATGTCTGCAATAGTCGCAATAGTCGTTCCTTCATTGAATGTATTTCTATTCACAACCGAACCGCCAATTTTAACAGGTAAATCTAACACAATCCCATCAGTTGTTGAATACACAATATTGGATACGAAGTCGGTGTTATTTGAAAACCCTTGTTTAACGATTCGTTTGTATTTAATAGCGGATTCATATTCTGTTTCAGCTACATGATATTCTTGCTTAGATAGTTCGTATTCTTGTTTCGAGATTACATCCTTTTCAAATAATGTTTTGTTGCGTAAATAATTAGCTTTAATTCGCTCTAAATTCGCTCTTGTAATACTCAATTGCCTGTCTGCATCTTGTGTGTTTTTTGGATCCGGTAATATTTTGATTTTGGCAATAGCTTGTCCCTTTTTTACGGGATCGCCAATTTGAACATATAAATCATCAATAATTCCTGCCAATTCAGATTTTATATTTACCTCTTTGCTACTTGCCAATTTTCCCGAAATCAATTGTTTGTTCTCAATAGTTTTCTTTTTAAGTTGGTCAAAATCTTTTTTAATATCATCCTTTTTATTTTTATTACAAGTAGCTATAGCACCAATTATAATGAGGGTAATAACAATAATGCCTATAATATATCTTTTTTTCATATTTAGTTTAGTGATTAGTGATTAGATTTAATTTTTTAATTTTCTTGGTTTAATGCAATTACAGGACGAATTTTAGAGGCTTTTATGGCGGGTAAAATACCTGCAATAACGCCTGAAATAATAAGTATAATAAGCGAAGCAATCACAATTGGGAAATTGACCCCAACGGAACGAATTAAATCACCTTCTTTAGCCATAGACTGAACAATATAATTCAGCGTATAGACTACAATATAACCAAAAAATACCCCCACAAAACCCGCTAGTGTAGTAAGCGCTATAGATTCTATCAATATCATCTGTAAAATATCGCGTGGCGAGGCACCAATAGCCTTTCTTATTCCTATTTCACGAGTTCGTTCATTGATATTAACATACATGATATTTCCTACACTAATAATACCTGTGAGCAAAATACAAAATCCAACAAACCAAATAAATATTTGAACGCCCGAAAATAAGGTTTGAAAATTTTCTACTTCTTCAGATAAATTATACGTGAATACGGCTTTGGAGTCTTCTACATCATAACCATAGAGATTGGCTAGATATTTTTTAAACTGCTTGTCAAATGCCTTCCCATCCACTTCTTTTTTCAAAGACATCATAAAGTTGCCCATAGAGCTAATATTGAATAAACTTTTATAATAATTATATGGGATGAAAATTGAATTTCTATCGGATTGGTCAAACATACTACCAGGCTTAGAAATCCCAACTACCTGAAAATAATTGCCCCCTACATTAATATATTCCCCTATTGATTTTTTCTTTCTTTTGAATAAAATTTCAGCAGTACTTTCCGAAATAATACAAACCGGTTTTTGTGCATTTACATCATTTTTGTTAAATAATCTTCCCGATTTTAGGGCTAATTTTTTTATTTTAAAAAAAGGCATATTTACCCCTTTGAGGCTTCCCATTGCTGTATTTTGATCATAAGAAACTTGCATGCCTTGAGGTGCATTAGCATCTGACGATATATGTTCTATTTCGGAAAAATGATTTTTGAATTTTTCAAGTAATTCTTCATCAAAAAGAACTTGTTTGCCTGCAGTTTCTCCTTTATAATTAAGCGATGTTTCGCCCCCATAAACCCAAATAGTATTATCTGCATACCCATTAAAAATTTTGAAAATTCCTTTTTGAAAGCTGTCACCAAAACCCATCATAAGCATAAGAATAAAAATACCCCATGCTATTCCAAAACCCGTCAAAGCATTTCTGAGTTTATGTTGCGAGATGGAGTAGAATACTTCTTTAAGATTAAGTTTTGGGATCATGCTACAAATATAATACTTCTTGGAGAAGCATTTGAGAAAAGGTTACAAAAAGCGGACGTTTAATGCTCATAGATAGTTTTTTCAACTTTTCTTTTTATTGGGTATCCATCCCAATTTGACTTATACTTTTGAAAATTCATTATGCTGAGAAAAAATAAATTTAAATGATTCGATTCCAATATTTTATATTAACCATATCAATATAATAATGTAAAGAGGTCAAGCGTAAAACTGATTTTTTTAATTTTATCTAGTAAGTTTAAGGATATTTAAAAACGTAAAAAATAATAAAATTAACATTATAAACAAACTGCAAATAAATTTTGATTTATC
>Ga0078894_10005127_pt1 | contig 10083 bp, 12 predicted proteins | sample LauGreSu1BDMLBSD_2_FD_67506 | JGI IMG/M metagenome (GOLD analysis project Ga0078894, IMG submission 67506) | Freshwater lake microbial communities from Lake Michigan, USA - Su13.BD.MLB.SD (version 4) (version 4) | ecosystem: Environmental > Aquatic > Freshwater > Lake | place: Lake Michigan...
ATCTGCCAACAAATTCTGGTATCAATCCAAATTTCACCAAGTCATCTGGGTTCACCATGCTGAGGAAATTTTGATCTTTCTTGGCGTTGATATCAGCAGAGAATCCCATGGCAGTGCCTTGCACTCGTGTCTGTATTATTTCTTCAAGTCCCACAAACGCACCACCTGCTATAAAAAGTATATTTGTGGTGTCAATTTCTATGAATTCCTGATTGGGATTTTTTCTACCCAATGACGGTGTTATTCTGCAACGTGTGCCTTCTACTAGCTTGAGCAGTGCTTGTTGGACTCCTTCGCCTGACACATCGCGAGTTATACTGGAGCTTTCACTTTTGCGAGCTATTTTGTCAATTTCATCTATAAACACAATGCCTCGTTGTGTTTTTTCTATGTCACCTTTGCTTTCAATATACAGTCTACTGATCAAACTTTCAACGTCGTCACCAACGTAACCTGCTTCGGTTAAACTAGTGGCATCAGCTATAGCAAACGGTACATCAAGATATCTAGCCACACTCTTGGCTAGCAAAGTTTTACCGGATCCTGTAGGCCCAAGTAACAGCACATTACTTTTTTCAATTTCAACGCCAGGATCAGGATTGTTTATGCGTTTATAGTGATTAACAATAGCCACGCTTAACATTATTTTGGCTTGATCCTGTCCAATCACATATTGATCTAAAAATAATTTTATTTCTTTGGGATCAAGTTCGGGTGTATCAAACGTTTCACTGTCAGCGGGAGACTCTCGCTCTAAAAGATCTTGGCAAAGATGTACACATTCATTGCAGATGCCAACTTTGTCACCCACAATAAGTTTTTTAACTGCGTCCTTGTGCTTGCCGCAAAAGGAACATGATGAGGCATGGTCTTGAAGCATATAAGAATTTATGATTTTTGTAAACGTGAAGCTATTTGTTCGCGTTCGCTGTAAGTCAGCATTTCCGCGTCGTATTCACCTGATTCCAACTTGGCTATCAAGAAATCTATGTAGGCATCATCATAAGCATAGCTGTCGCTTAGATCTTTGTCAACCTCTATCCATTTTTTACCATTGTACTTGTACAGCACCGTGGGCAGCATGTCAACTCTAAGGTAAACGTCACCTTTGCTGGCATTCTCTGGGAAAGCAATACCAAAGCCTGACACATTACCTGACAAGGGTTCATTGTCAGCTGCAAGTGCAATCATTGACGCCCAAGGCACTTCTGGTATAGCACCACGCTCAACCAAACGTCGCTGTTCTTTTATGGTGCTTTCAGGGTGCGAAGTTTTCCACTCACGCATAGCTGCTTTTTCCTGATCTTCTGCCAGTGATTGATCTATAGCGTCATCTGCTAATGGCGCAGGTTCAATCATTTGTTCAGACAGGTTTTCTAATACTTCTTCTTTGATTTCGTGTATTTCTTGGTGCTCAACAACTTCAATATCCGGATCGGGTGGATCAAGTTCACTGATTTCTGCATTGGCCTGCTCTGCTAGTTGCTGCTCATCTTGCGCAAGTTTGGCATCGCCTTCCACAGGACGTTGCATTGGAAAAGGCCATGGATCATCGCTGTGATCGGTGTCAATGTCTTTTGGTTCAGGATCAGGCAAAATTTCAACAGCGGGTTCAACTGGTGCTGGCACTGGTATCACTGTACCGGCTCGTGCTTGTCTTTCCCACTTCATGCTTTCTGTAGCAGCCAACAACATCATTATAGCCAATGGATCAAACACAGCAACAATGATTATGATTACCCAGCGCACCGCACGTTCAAGTATATTTTGATCTGGGTTGTCTCCATAAATCAAAGCAGCAATGTATTTGATAGGACCTACTTCGGCTTCAATTTTACGATTTTCTGCACGCAGTGGTGCGGCTTCTTCATTGAGCTTGCTGATCTTTGTCTGTTCTACACCTATCTCTGCTAGCAGTCGACTGCGTTCTTTTTGTTGTGCTCGTCGTATAGACACTGCTTTGTCTGCACCTTTTTCGTCGGTGCTTCTGCCCATGACCTGATCCACAGCCTCGTCCATCTGTTTCAAGGCTCGGCGGTTAGTTTCTATATTGTCTTTGGATGTTTTTATTTTTTCATCGTATATGGCTATTTTGGCCTGACTGTCCCCACTTACCAAACTTTGATCAGTGTGTGCTTTGCTCAGGAATCCAAAGATACCCATGGAGGTGATCAACATCAACAAGCCCACTGCGGGCACTAGATAGGCCTTCATGGCCAGGCGGCACTGCGGCCAGTATTCGTGTAGCCAAATGGTCACTGTGACCTTGGCTACTTCAAGAATTGACCCCATCACAATAATAGGTATCACAGCCGCGGCAAATATGGCTGTCAAGCCCACTATAGAATAAAAAGCGGCAACTGCGCTTAAACACAGTGCCACTATTAACATGATATAACTCAAAAACATGACCTAATTATTTATAGTTGGTTTACCATTACAATCACTACGTACTTCAAGGCCAAGTTTCACAGCCACAAACGTAGCAAACGCAGGATCTGGCACTTCAAACCAAACCGGTATAGGTAGCTTGGTCATTGTGTAATATCCAAATTTTTTATTAGCACTCAATTTACGCAACACCTTGGATTGGCAAGTCCAATTACGATCAAACTCTCGCCGACACTCTTTCATGATACTATACCACTGTTTAGATGTAGATATCATGAACCAAAATCTGTGCAGTTCCTGGGCCGTTAATTTAAGCGGATCAAGTGACTTTGACATACATGTAGTGGTCTCTAGTTTAGATACTATGAAAGCTTTACACCGTGACCGTCCTATACTGGCCAACTCCCCACAGAGCGGTAACTCAGCGTTACTTCATGTAGGTTTTAAACAAGACCCTAGCGGTCTGATCTTGCTTAGGCCGGTGCCGCACCTCAGAGGACTTATCGACAGCACTGTTGCAGCCATGGATCCTCTCCCGGGTCAGATCCTTGTGCGTGCCTCCTATCATACCCATTCACTGCACGTTGATTATACAGTGTTTGCAGCACTAAATCTATAATTTAGGTTATCTTAGCGGGCTCGGTGAGTCTGTCGCTGTAAAAGCAAGTGCCTAAAGATCTAACTAGGTCTGCAGACTTTTGAGGATTTTGTTTAAAGATTTGTGTGATGTGTTCTTCAGTAATACCTGGATCTGTTATGAATTCCCATATCTCAAAGTGAAGATGTGGCTGACGTTGGGCGATTGTGCGCAGGTGCATGACGTCAGGATACCAGTGCAATTCTGCACCTCGTATCCTATCCCAAATCTGTTCGCCATTGATGCGGGTTTGATCACCTACATATTGTAGTCCATCACGATTCCACATAACGATAAAACGATGTTGCATATTACAATTTTTCTCCAGGTTCAAACCCACGGAATCTAACAAATCTTGGAAATCTTAGACTGTATGATCCGTCTTGATTTTGCGTAATTGCATCAGCTTCGATTTCAACCACATGACCAAGCAGGTCCATTCTACGGGTGTAAAAAGTGTCCCGATCACTATCAGTGAAACCACTGCCAACATTAACATTGATTGTACGGTCATTGTCTACTCCTTCACAAATTATAGCACCTAGCCGACCTTGATTGCGACCGGTGCCTTCTTCAAATCCAACAATACTTAAATCTACTGTGATTGTTGGTTTCCATTTCATCCAACCTGAGTTACGATTGCATTTATAAATTGCATCTGCATCTTTGATCATGATGCCTTCAAATCCTGTTTGCACTGCATGATCTGCGAACCTACGCATGATGTCATGCCCTTCTCCGGAATCCAAATCAACTTCTAGACCGGGCATCACACGTAGACATTCTGTTTCTTGAAACAGATCAGATAACTTTTCTAATTTTTCCAACCGCGCATGCAATGGCCAATTCCAACTGCCTTGTTCAAATCTATCCAACGGCACAAAGTCAAATATATGATAAGTCATACCTGTGGTATTGGCATCATTTTTTCTATGTGCTTGTTTCATCAATGACTGAAAACTATCTCCTACAATTTCGCCATCAAGCACTACATTGACATTGCCCAATATTTCACGAATAGGAGCGTATTGCTCCAGTATTGCATTTTCAATGTCAACAAAATTATTGAATACTTTGCCGTTGCGGCTATACAAAGTTACAGACCCTGTCATGCTCACTGAGGCTAACACACGCACGCCATCAAGTTTGCATTCTAGTCGCTTGAGGCCTGTAAGTTTGTGGGGGCTACCTTGGCTATCTTGTGCCAACTGACAAGTGAACACAGGAATACGCCATTCTGTTCGTCCCAGAACCTTGTTTAAAGTTTTCTCGCTAATGCCGCAACGCAGATCCTTGATCAGTACTCTACGACACACAGAGTTCCACTCAGTGCTGTTAAAGTCTGCCATGACATTTTCAATAGCAGCTCTAGCGGCATGTCCTGTGACTGACCTAGTTCTAAGATTTTCACACAGTGCCCAAAACTGCGGCCAATAATTGGGTCTATTGGAAAGATTATTGCTTTCTGGAACCTTTTTTACATTATAGGTATAATAAGGATTGTATGCAAGAAAACAATTAAACAAAAAACATTGCGAATTGTAACTGCCTAGTTTCGCAGCCATGAGAGCTTTTTCAATAACTCTTTCTTTGTGTAATCGGCTATCAGAACTTTCTAAGTCTTTAATCCACTCTTCGGCCACTAATATACCCTTGAAATGTTCATCCTCGATATCTATACTATATTTACTGTCAGGTAGTTGTAACCCCATAGTAGGCCTCTAATGTTCTAAAAGAATACAGTTATTGTAACACGGCCTGTATTATTGGTCAACCGCTGGTTAGTGTTTACTAACCAACAATAATGTTAGCAGTGGCCTGTGAAGATGTGTAGTTGGTTTGACCCATGTTACCGGGTGCAGGCGGTGTGGCAGGTGTAGCTGGAATTTGAGCATCTGCGACAAGCCCGCCATTGTTTAGAGAAGCAAGATTTCTACCTTCTCTTAACGCTCCTACCACAGCTTGGCCACCTTGATTGGCAGTGTTGGCAATGGCATTGATGTATTCAGCTGGTCCACCTGCTTCTGTTTGCAATCCATAATCATGTAAACTGTCAGCAAATGCCTGAACACTTTGAAATTGATTGGCAGCTAAATTAGCGTAATTTATCTCTGACTTTGACAGATTGGTGACCTGGTTGATCACAGTGTTGGTTATCAAGGTCCAGTTGTTGTTTATATTGGCAATGGCATTTGGGTATGACGATACTAGTCCTGAAATAATGCTGTTGGCACTTGAACACAAACTCACAATAGCCAAATTGGCATTGCCATAGGTACCCTGTCCAGGGCCTGGCGGAATCACTATATTACTAGAGTTTCCATAGGTACCGTTCAATACATTTGCCATTCTGCTGTAGGCCACAGTGATATTGGCTATGTTGATATTGGCAACATTAGATTGGACGTTCACTAATTGTTGCGTTATGTTATAACCACTGGCGCAACCTAGAACGTCTCCCATAGTCAACGTGCCATTGGGCCCGGTACCTGTGGCAATATTGCTGCTGATATAGGTTCGCACTGATGCTGGCACTGCTTGTGTTAGATTGTTTATCAAAGTCAATCCAGCATTGGTTTCCAATGCAGACACTGTGTTGGCAAACTGTGCCATTGGAGTTTGCGATATGTTCTTGACTTGTTCAAAACTGGCCTGCATAGCTTTGTTGGCTAGAGCTATGTCTGCAGGAACAATGGTTTTTAAACGATCATAACTTATCATATTGCTGGCACTTCCTTGATATAATAGTCAGGCAATTGTTGTATTAGATTGCTGTTTACTGTGCCTTGACTATCAAGATAAATTCCGCGCACACCAACTTTGGTTGTGGTGGTCATGGTTCTAAAACTATTGGGGAAAATCTTAACAGGATTCAAAAGATCTGCCATGGTAACAATATTAGCAGTGGTACATTGAAATACTTGCAGAACTAATTCTAGATCAGAACCTTTGATTGAAGTCATAGCTTGATATGCTAAACGTTGCAGGCTATCAGCCATTTCATAATCATTGTCTGTCAGTGAGGTCACTACTGCGAGAGGAACTCCTTGGTTAACCAATGCTGTGCTGACCTGCGGTAATACACCTTGTTGAAAAAGATTTTTCAATAACTGTGCAGGCGTGCCAAGCTCACCCAAGGACTCTAAATTAATCACAAGTCCCAATTTTTCTAGATCTTGCGCAAACTCAGGCAGTGCTTGATTCATTTTACTTACATCACCTGTGGTTAAACTGTCCATGCCAGTGAATGTTGGACCTAGGAAAGTGGCGCTGTTTAAAGAAACATTGATAGTTTGATTTGTTCCAGCAACATACCCAGTGGCACTACTGAATGCTTGACAAAATTTACTTAGATCATTCTGATTAATCACAAGAGATGCTTGTGTTGATACCAAGCCAGTGACCCCAGGAGCCACTTGCAAATTACCTGTTAATGTACTTACGTTTGCTGGAAAGGCTTCACCAAGGGCAGGACATGTAGTACTGCCAATAGTGGTCATGGTGTTGATAGTAGAGTTGCTTAAAACTGTTACGTTGGCTACTACGTTGGCACCGAGTATAACAGCCTGCTTCCACTGGCTGACCCAGGTTTGTGCATTCCAGCTGCTTAAAGAATTGGTCAACGCAGGACTCACAGTTAGAGCTGTGTTTTGATTTATTCCCGCCAATGCTATTAATTGTAATGGTGTGGTCATGCTGCGAACACATCTCCTGAACCCTGAGCAATAGAGGTACATCCACCGTAGCCATCACCAACTCTGGCTATGGGACGACCATTGACATATACTGATCCTGATCCGCCACTGATAGTGGCTGAATGAGCGGGGCAACTGTCTCCACCTGGCTTTACATGTACAGTGGAACTATCTCCTCGCCGGGCTGCTCCTCGTCCATTAACAAACACGTCTCCAGACGCAGACTGGATGTTGTGTCCGGAACAATGTGGTACGTTGGTGTCACCTCGTCGAGCTACTGCGGGCATGTTCTATCCTCATGAGTTCTTGCATTTTGTCATTCCAGCTATCAATTTCTTGGTGCTGTTGATCAGTGTGTGGTCCGGGCGGTATTTCTGGCACAAACTCAATCACATGATCAAAGTCACGCGGTATAGTATCATAATCATGGTATGTTTCTAACTTACCACGCCGCATGACAACAAATCTGTGCATACTAGCCCATCAAGATTTTGTTGCGCACTGGTGCTATACCGGTTGTGACTTCAACATAGCGATCGCGTACTTCGTCAAGCACCGATGCCAACATGCTTATATTAGACGTATTTATAGTGACAGAACTCTTGGGATTTGCCGTGAAAAGACTAGGTATAAGTTGCAGACCATGTTGTCCGGGAATCACAGTTAGTGGATCAGAGACGGTAACTGTGGTTTCATCTTGCGCTAGAACCTTGGCTACAAGTTCGTCACCATTGGCTATTTTAATACTGTATACTTCATTTAATTCAATTTGCATTGTTTAACCTTTGTCGTAGTTCGGTGAATCCACCGACGAATTCATCATTTAAAAAAATCTGCGGTACGGTACGTGCAGCAGGCACAGATTCCAGCAGTTGTTCACGACTCCATCCGTGACCAATGCGTCGTTCTTCAAATTCTATTCCGCGCTGTTTTAACAGCGCCTTGGCTTGATCGCAAAAAGCACAATTGTCTTTGCTCCATACTACGGCTTTCATGTTTTTCCCGTTCTATAAATTTGGTAAATCATCGTAACTGATATCGTCGCTCATCACGCCAATAACATAGTTAGTTGATTCGTTCTCTTGCAGTGCAGTTTGTTTCTTGTGTGTGTCCACGTGTTTGTTAAACCAAGGGATTGGAGTGCTCCGTGGAGCAGGTTGTTGATATTTGATGCCAATTTCTTTCAGTGCGTTGAATGCTGTAAAATCCATAAAGTCTTTGAGAATACCGGCATTAAGGCCAATAACAGGACCTTTTTGGAACAAATAGTCTGCCCACTCTTTTTCTTCTCGAATAACATCTGCATACAGGCCATAGACTTGATTGGCCAATTCTTCTTTAGCTCGAGCAAATCTGCTGTCCTCTTTGACCACTTGGTTGATTAACCATGCAGTCCAGTCGCGATGCAGGATTTCGTCTTGTAAAATCAAACTGATGATGTTGCCGTTGCCAATAAAGATTTTGTTCTCTACCATGGCCAGGCTTGTGGCAAATGATACCATAAAGCGAAATGCTTCCAGTGCATAACTAGCATTAAGAGCTAGCCAAATTGCATCAATGTGTGCTTCCTCATTGACCTGGCCTTGCATTACTTCGCTTAGTTCTTTCATACAGTTGATGGCATGAAGCTTATCATAGTACTTGCCTACACTTGATGCCATGTCAACAATTTCTTTGGTATCGTGGATAGTGTTGAATACTTCCTTGGGTACGTTGTAGATGTTGCGAATAATATGGCTGTAACTGCGACTGTGAATATTGGTTTCAAAAAATGTCCAGTTGTAGACTAACGCTTCTAGTTCTGGCAGACTTACAACAGGAGTAAAGATTTGACTTGGGCCACGACCTTGCAGACTGTCAAGAGCAGTTTGTCTTAACAAGTTACTGGTAAAAATATGTCGCACAGTTTCACTTGACTCTTTGAAATCTTGTGCGTCTTTGGTTAGATTAACTTCCTCTGGCACCCAAAAGAAACCGCGTGCCTCTTGTTCAAATTTAACTAACTTATTGTACTTGACTTCTTCAAATCGTTGAATGGTTACAGGTCCAGCTGGATCAAGAAACATTTTACGTTGTAGGTAATCTGTTTTGTTTGTTAGATTGTACTGTGCTGTGCTCATAGTTTGCAAGCCTCGCAATCCTCTTCATATTCATCAACTGTTAGCATTTCATACTCTCTTTTTAATTGTTCTAGGGATTCAAGGTCGTCATCTTGACTCTTGCTTCCATGTTTGTTAATCAAGCTATAGTAAAAAGTCTTGATACCCCAATGATGTGCAAGCATGAGATTTTTTGCGATCAGTGTGGTTGGTACTTTGCGATTGGAAAAATGTGCAGGATTATAAAAAGTGTTGGTGCTGATACTTTGATCCACATAGGCTTGTAATACTGCGGCTGTTTTCAAATAGCCTGCACAGTCGGTTTGATTCCACATCAGTTGATATTTGTTTTTCAACTTGTGATATTCCGGAACCACCTGCGTAAAACTGCCTGCTTTGGATTCCTTTACAGTGATTAAACTCATGGGCATTTCAATACCATTGGTTGAGTTAATAACCACAGAACTTGACTCCACTGGTGCAATAGCCATTAGAGTAGCATTGCGCACGCCATATTGTTTAATGTCTTTGCGTAAAGGTTCCCAATCTAATTCAGGGTCAAAATTTGTTAGTTCATTAACACCAGGCGCTCGTAGTTCCCAGGGAAACACACCTTGACCGTATCGTGTTTTATCACTGTCTACACACGGACCACGTTCTTTGGCCAGTTCAACTGTGGCTTCGGTGAGGTAGTATGCCTGATGCTCCATCCAGGTTTTTACCTCATGCAATGCATCTGATTCACCGTATTGGAGTCCACGCTTGGCATGCCAGTACGCAAGATTTGTAACACCAATACCAAGAGGGCTGATTTCATCGTTGCTGAGTTTGCTTTGTATGCTCAGGAAATCTTGATAGTCTAGTATGTTGCACAAACTACGCTGGAGTATACGGCAAGCACGACGCATATCTTCTGGATTACGAAAAGCTCCCCAGTTAATACTGCCAAGAGTACAAAGAGCGATACGACCACTGTCGTCATCAAGACGCTTAAAAGGCCGAGTAGGTAAAAGTATTTCACAGCACAGGTTACTCTGGTAAATGGTGTGATACTCAGGATCAAATGGTCCTTGGTTCATGACATTGTCAACAAACACAAGATAAATGCGTCCTGTGTCTGTGCGTTCTTTTAGAATGCCACTCTTAAAAACTTCTTCTGCTGCGATAGTTTTCTTGCGCAGCTTAGGATCTTTCTCGTACTTGATATATAGATCTTCAAACTGTTGTATGTCTTTGTAGAATGCTTCATACAAGTCAGGAA
>Ga0078894_10005128_pt1 | contig 10083 bp, 11 predicted proteins | sample LauGreSu1BDMLBSD_2_FD_67506 | JGI IMG/M metagenome (GOLD analysis project Ga0078894, IMG submission 67506) | Freshwater lake microbial communities from Lake Michigan, USA - Su13.BD.MLB.SD (version 4) (version 4) | ecosystem: Environmental > Aquatic > Freshwater > Lake | place: Lake Michigan...
GTATTAAACTATTCGCAGAACATGAAAAAATATATAAGTCTAAGTAAATATCCTGGCAAAACAGGAAAGTATTATTACACATCATTCTTTAGCCATTATAACATAGATGCTTCATATACTCCCTTAGGTACTGATGACCTGAGTGAGAGTATAAAAATGTCATTAGATAATGGTGTATCGGGCATAAGCGTCAGTATGCCCTATAAAAAACAAGTAATCAACTTCTTAACCGAAGCAGACAAGTCAGTTACCAATTACGATAGTTGCAACACTGTAGTAGTTCGTGATAATAAACTATACGGGTATAATAGCGATTTGCAAGGTGTTATATGGGCATCTTCACACATCAAACCTGAACATACTATATCAATATTAGGTAATGGTTGTATGGGAAACATGTTCTATCGCTATCTATCAGACACTAATAAGGTAGATATTTACAGTCCTAGTTTGGGTAATTGGGAGTTGCGTAATCAACCAACAGATGTTATAATAAATTGTACCCCGTATGGTACGATAGATAGTAATAGCCCATATGATGAAGTTGATAGCAATACTAAATTGATTATTGACTTAGCGGTGAATCCTGGATTGCTATCATATCAAGCCAAAGAAAATGATATAAAATATATATCTGGTAAAGATTTTTATAAGTATCAGTTTATGAGACAGTTTGAAATTTATACCGGAATGAAAGTTGACGAGAATGATTATAACAAAATTAGTATTGGATGTTGATGGTGTATTAAACACCGGGCATATTCTATACAGTAGTGCGGGAAAAATGTTCAAAGTCTTTGGTCCACATGATAAAGATGGATTCAAAATAATTAAGAAGTATATACAAGATATAACCTTCATCACCGCTGATGTTACAGGTTGGGCTATAACCTATGCTCGTATTGTAGGTGATTGGAAGTATGATCCGTCTCAGCTTATTCTAGTATCAGAAGAAGATAGAATGAATTGGTTTGAGCAAAACTGTGATTTTGAAACAACTGCTTTTATTGCAGATGGGTACAATGATGCACCTATATTAAGTAGAGTAAAATTAGGCATTGCACCATGCAGTGCTAGGATAGAAGCTAAACAAGCAGCCAAACATATTACCAATAGCCCGGCCGGGTCTGGTGCAGTATTAGATGCATGTTTGTATATTGAAAGAGTTATTAATGGTCTTGAATCAATTTAAGTTGGGAGTAGGCCCGATGAGTGGTCTAATCGTTGATTTATGTTTGGAGTACTCTAAGCATAATGATTATCCATTGATGATTATTGCTAGCAGAAACCAAGTCGATTACAACTCAGGTTATGTATACACTACATCAGAATTGGTAAATCAAATACGGTGTCATAGTGGATATGATAAGAATAGGGTTCTAATTTGTAGAGACCATTGCGGCCCATATTTTAGTGACAAGGATAAAGGTAAGTCACTTGAAACAGCAATTCAAGAATGTAAAGAAACGATAAAACATGATATTAGTAATGGGTTTGATTTAATTCATATCGATGTTAGCAGAATAGATAAAGATAAACAATACGATTATGCTAAGATTCTTATAGAATATGCCTTATACCTAAATCCTGATATCATGTTAGAGTTTGGTAGCGAAGATAATGTAGGTGAGAATATAGAAGATAGCGTATCCAGAATACATGAGCAACTAACCTTTTTATCACAATATAAACACAATGTAAAATTCTTTGTATCACAGACTGGAAGTTTGACAAAGCACAAACAAGTAGGTTTGTTTAACAACGAATTAGTATCAACTGCGGTATCTCATACCCATTCATACGATTTGTTGTTCAAAGAACATAATGCAGATTATCTATCATCTAATGAATTGATTTTACGCAGTCAAGCGGGTGTGGATGCATTAAATATTGCCCCGCAATTGGGAGCAATTCAAACAAGTGTTATGCTATCATTGGGGAAAAAATATAGTACAGAGTGTGAGAACTTTTCTAAATATGTATTAGAGTCAGGATATTGGGAAAGATGGGTTACTAATGAGGTGACTGATGACTATACCAAAGTGGTTGCTAGCGGGCATTATTGTTTTAATAGTGTTCACGCTTTAAACTTAATGGACACAATGTTGAAGAACGATGATCCTTTTATGGATAATCTAAGAACTGAACTTTTCAATATACTTGACATTTATTATGAAGGATTATATGAAAGCAGTTATGAAATTCATTACTAGAATATGGCATTCTATCAGACAATTTATTTTGTATAAAATGTTTGGGAAGATTTATAGAGAATATAAATTTCGCAAACGACTTAAAGAACTTAAAAAACGAGACCCCTTCATTTACAAATAACATGAACTACATCGGAATTAGTTGCGGATTCCATGATGCCGCATTAAGCATAGTAGATGTTCACGGTGATATACTATTTGCTGGTCATAGCGAAAGGTATAGTAAACAAAAACATACTAAAGACCTGTGCTGGGATTTAGTAACTGATGCATTATCTCATACAAAATACTCATACAATGAGATTCACTACTACGAACGACCGTGGATGAAATTTTTACGGCAGTTACGAACCGGTGAAGGTTCTAAGTTAACTAATCTGTCTGCAAAAGAAATTATTGGCCCTAATTTAGTACATAAACTACAAGACGGGCGTGGTGGCAAGATTCATACACATAACCATCATTTAAGTCATGCAGCCGCAGGGTTTCAAACTAGTCCATTCAATGATGCTACAGTAGTTGTAATCGATGCTATAGGTGAATTTGATACTATTACTATTTGGGATGCCCGATATGATAAGATAGGGGTAGCAAAATATACAAAATTGTACACATTAAAATATCCAGATAGTATTGGATTATTTTACTCAGCAATGACAAAGCGAGTTGGATTAAGACCATTGGATGAAGAATACATATTAATGGGCATGGCTGCATACGGTGAATCTACCTTGTACAAACAAATGCATGACGAATTAATTGACGATAGCAATGAATTAAGATTCAAGCATAATTTACATATAGGAGTACCTGACGATTTTCTAGAAGGCGCAAATGATATGGACATTGCCAGTGCTAGTCAAGTAATGGTTGAAAACTTGATTCGTACTGTAATGCGTAAAGCAAGATTTCACAGTAAAAGCAGAAACTTAGTGTATGGTGGCGGCGTTGCTCTTAACTGCCTGGCTAATAGATTTTTGGGAGAGTATTTTGATAATGTTTGGATTATGCCTAATCCTGGTGACGCTGGTTCTAGTCTCGGCGCTAGTGCTCTCGGATATGGTCGTAAGATTAACTTTAACAATTGTTTTATTGGTCGTAATATTAGTGGCCCGTATCCCGTCAACGGGCTACTGGATAAACTTTTGTCTGATCGTATGGTTGGTGTGGCTAATGGTCGAGCGGAATTCGGGCCGAGGGCGTTAGGCAATAGAAGTTTGTTGGCAGATCCTAGAGGTAAAGATATAAAAGATAAAGTAAATCAAATTAAACGCAGACAACAGTTCAGACCTTTTGCTCCTGTTATTTTGGAAGAAATGGCTGATAAGTATTTTTACATGCCCCATAATTGGCATACTCACAATTATATGCAGTCAGTCGCTATTTGTAGATTTCCTAATCTCTACCCTGCTATATGTCACGCTGACGGGACTAGCAGAGTACAAACTGTACCAAAAGATGGCAGCGGAATCAGAGAGTTACTAGAGAAATGGTACGTACTAACTGAATGTCCTATGTTATTAAACACAAGTCTTAATATCAGAGGTGAACCAATGGTTAATGATAGAAATGACGCAGATAGATTTGAAACACTTTACGGAATAAAAGTATTAAGCTAATGATTACAAAAACAGAAATAGATAGAAGATTAAATTTATGGAACGAAGGATACTGGGAAGTACCTGAAAACTTAGATACAACAGAATTTAATTTTGATTGGAAACCCGATCCATGTGACCGCCCGTATATACATCAATTTGGAACACAGCATCAATCCACCGGTGGACCTAGATTTATTATTCCAGAACATGAAGGAGTAAAGTATCAAGATTTTCAACATGCAATAAGAAAACCTGATATTAATAATAGAGCATGGAGACCTTTACTGGCTAATAGTACAATAGATTTTAGTTGGCATCCTCCTGATAATGACCCTCCCTATATCTATGTATTTGGTAACCAATGGTATGATGTAGATATTATGCCTACATATCAATACCGTGTACCCGGAGCAACCGAGAAAAAGTTCATGTATGATGTTACTGCAATGTTGTTACCGGATATTAGTAAATGGCAAATACCTGATAATATTATAGAGTTTGATTATAGTTGGGTGCCTCATCCTTATGAGCCTGCATTTGTTTGGCAGTTTGGTACACAGTGGCAAAAGAATGGTGGCCCTAAATACATTACAGATAATGCTGAACATGTAAAGCATATTGATATTCAACATGCTATTGTTGATAATTCTAATAGTAAACAATGGAGACCATTGCAATCAAATATAGAGTTTGATTATAGTTGGCACCCAGATGAAGACGATCCTCCCTACATCTATATATTTGGCAATCAGTGGTACGAACCCGAAATAATGTCAACTGTAATGTACCGAGTTAAAGATGCAACTGAAAAGAAATATGTACATGATCACAAAGCAAAATTGTTATCAGACAATTCAAAATGGATAATACCTGATAATATAGATGATACCATGTTTGATTATAGCTGGGTACCTAATCCTAATGATCCGCCACTAACTTATAAATTTGGCACTCAATGGCAACGTACGGGCGGTCCTATATATGATAGTAAAGATAGTTTAGGTATAAAATATATGTCAAATATGACAGTTAAAAAACTACCTGATACTGACAATCGTAATTGGCGACCATTACACGCAAATATAGATTTTGATTATAGTTGGCATCCCGATGAAGATGACCCTCCTTATATCTACATGTTCGGCAATCAATGGTATGATGCCATCACTATGCCAACTATAATATATCGCATACCAAATTCTACAGAAAAGAAATATATAGATAATCACAAAGCGACATTACTAGCGGATAAATCTAACTGGACAATCCCTAATGATATAGATGACAGTATGTTTGATTATAGTTGGGTACCCAATCCTAATGATCCGCCATTAGTATATAGATTTGGTACGCAATGGCAAAAGACCGGTGGTCCAAATTATATGGTTACAGGTGCTACTGATGTAAAGTACGTTGATACTCAAAAAGTTACAAAGTTAACTAATATGCGTAATTGGAGAATGCTAGATGAGATAGAAATTGACAAGTTTGATTTCAGTTGGCATCCAGACGATACTGAACCTTTGATGATTCATGAGTTTGGAACTCAATGGCAATCAGCAGGCGGACCTTTTTATATTACTAAAGGTGCTACAATGAAAAAATATTGTAGTGATCAAATTGCAATACGAAAGCCCATATTAGATAATAGAAATTATAGACCTTTAGTTAATAACTTTGAGTTTGACTATAGTTGGCACCCTGACCCTAACGACCCTCCTTATGTATACATATTTGGTAATCAATGGTATCCAGCTGAGGTTATGCCAACACTTCTCTATAAAGTTACTGGGGCGACAGAAAAGAAATTTATCAATGATGTAAAGGCTACACTACAAGCTAAACTAGATAATTGGGTTATACCTGATGATATTGATGATAGTATGTTTGATTACAGTTGGTGTCCAAATCCCGGCGAACCACCCTTCATATACAAGTTTGGAACTCAATGGCAGAAAACAGGTGGACCAAGTTATATCGTGCCACAGGCTAAAGACACAAAATATATTGACTTACTAAAAGTAGTTAAGAAACCCAACAATCGCAATTGGCGTATTATTGAACCTATTGATGCATCGACATTTGACTTTAGCTGGCATCCAGATGAGACAGAAGAAAATTATACATATGTATTTGGTAATAAATTTCATGCACCCGAAATCATGCCAACTCTTACCTATAAGAGTTCTGCAAGTATAGGTAACAAATTCATCACTAATGTATCAGCCGACTTATCTATTGAACAAGTAGAATATGAGGATAGTATGTTTGATGCATTACTTGATGGTAAGTATACAACCGCTTATATACATTTTGTTAAAAAGAAACACCCAACTGATTACAGTTTTCTTAAGAGAAAGGAACTAACGGTTCATTTAATGGGGGACGATGCAATCGTACCTAGAAATGCAAAAACATTAATGTTTGATAAGTTAATGGATTATGAGCATCATACTTTTCATTCTAGATATGTGGGTGAACCACTAGATATTATTTTCTTTAGTAACGGTGAGGCATGTGCTGATAAGAACTATGAGCATTTACTTTCTATCACAAAAGATTTGCCAAACAAAGTTATACGTATAGACAAAATCAATGGTCGAGTTGCTAGTCAACATGCGGCAGCTAATGCAAGTACTACCCCATGGTATTTCTTAGTTAATGCTAAGTTACGAGTAAGTGAGAAGTTTGATTTTGGTTGGCAACCCAATGTATATAAATCACGTAGACATTACATCTTTACAGCTACTAACCCAGTAAACAACTTGGAATATGGACACCAAGCTATTATTGCTAATAATAAGAAATTAACTCTTAACACTGTGGTAAGAGGTCTTGATTTTACTATGGATAGTCGTACAGAAGTCATTGATATCAATAGCGGAGTAGCACTGTATAACAGTAGTGAATGGGATACATGGAGAACTAGTTTCCGTGAATGTATCAAATTAGCATATGCTAAGGATACAGTTAGCAAAAATAGACTTAATACTTGGTTGACAGTAGGTCAGGGCGAATTTGCTCAGTACAGTCTACAGGGTGCTAAAGATGCAGTAGATTACTACAATTCCGTAGATGGGGATTTAGAAAAGTTAAAATTAAGTTATGATTGGGACTGGATAAAACAATACTATAATAAATAGTATTACTATGATTAACATCTGTGTTTGGATTTTTATTACAGCCATTGTCAGTGTAGCAATATATTGGATAATGGACTGGAAAAAACAAAATCATGATGGAGATTGATACATGAAGTATCTTGTTGGCTTAGTCATATTATTTGGAATGAGTCTATTATTAATACCTATGTTTGGTATTATAATTGGCCTACTCAAAGTTTTTATTAAGTAAATTATGAAATCACCGGAAATTACAATAAGTTTAGTAAGCAACATATGGACTCGTATGATGCATTTTATGAACGCCGGTGACCAAGAACAAGGTCACATACATACATATGATCATGTTACTTTACTAGCAAGTGGTAAACTTGAAGTTGTAGTAGATGGGATAGCTACTGTATTTAAAGCGCCCAACATGATTTATATAAACAAAGATAAGAAACACCAACTCACTGCATTGGAAGATAACACAGTAGCATATTGCATACATGCATTGAGAGATTCAGATAAGTCGGGGAATATACTGGACCCTTCAATGTTACCAAAAACATTGACTGCTGACACAATATCATGGCATACAGAACGATTAACTATCGTATGACAAACCAACTAAAAACCCTACAAGAAAACTTAGCCAAAGACTTAGTTAATTTGGAAGAAAATGATTTGGTTACTGAACAGCAGTTAGACAAAATAACAGATGCATATACTCAAGTATATGATATCATCTCCAAAGCAGTTGACAATCCTAAAGAATAAATGTCTGATGCGTATACAAGAACTTACTGAATCACATCATAACTTTACTACTGCCTATCACGTTACCACTGTTGAAAATGCAGACAATATCACATACGGTGGATTAGATCCATATGAGGGCAATGCCTATCTGGTAGTAGACACTGGCAATAAAGAAAAACTTAGTAATGATTTAAGAACAGTTGCGGGTTGGATGATGGCTAAAACTGAACGCACCCGGGAGCCACTGACTTTACTGAAAGTAGATATAACAGGAATCCCATTAGAAAAAGACAGTGGCTGGTATGTATCTAAAATGCCTATTCCAGCTGACCGTATTACTGATATGGGCGAAGATGTATTCAATCGGGTAGCATAATTGCTTGACAATCCTAAAGAATAAATATATAATGTAAGTTATTGCTGTATGAAGCAAAGAGAAAAGTGTTCTGGACGCAAGGGTAGAACTACCGTGTATAAATACTAGATGCGTATTACGGAAATTGTCACAGAATCAAGAGGCTCGTTGTTTACTTGGATTAAACAACAATTCCCAACTTGGCCCGATTATGTATTAAAAGATTTTCTATACCAGCAAGCAAAAGGTATACGGGACCAAGCAGAGTTAGAAGATTTTCTAAAAAGAAACAAACAAGACTTTGGTAAAGTTGTTTGGAAATTAGAAAAATTACCTATCACCTTGGACATATTCACACCCAAAACTCAACGAATGATCCAAAGCCGCGAGGGCGGATCTAGTAATCCATTCCAAGTTCCTAGAGATGCGGAAAGACACGCACAGCAATTAAAAATGATTCAGCAACAAGGTGTAAGAACTGAGCCTATCATTGTTGCTAAGTTAGCCAATGGGTATGATTTAATTGAAGGTTGGCATAGAACTATTCAGCATTTGAAGGCTTTCCCCCAAGGTTACACTGGTCCTGCTTATGTTGGTTATGGTGCAACTTACCAAAGCGTTTAATATATTTCTGGACTTTGGTTCGATAGGTATAAATACTTGTATGAGCCACAAACATCATATTATTCCTAAACACGCAGGCGGAACTGACGATCCAAGTAATCTTGTAGAATTGTCTGTTGATGACCACGCAGAAGCACATCGCAAGTTATACGAAGAATATGGTCGTTGGCAGGATTATCTTGCGTGGCAGGGTTTAGCAAAGTTAAGTCCGAAAGAAGAATTAGTTAAACGACTACAAAGTGAAGGTGGTAAGTTGCGTCATCAACTACACCCAAATCCATTCACAGGTATTCGCACCGAACACAATTTTTCTGTAAACAAAGAACATCAAAAGAAGGTGTGTGATTTGGCAAAGACTAACTCAGCAATGGAAAAGCGTAGGAAAACTTTTGCTGAAAGACAGCACCAACAGAAAGAAAACAATTCTCAGTTTGGAAAAGTTTGGTGTGTGGGTAAAGACGCTATTGACTTATCCTCACGCAAGAAGTATAATAAAGAACAAATTCCAGAAGGTTGGATAACAACAACTGAATGGACTCAACTACGCAAGAATAAAAACAACAATGCGTTTGGTAGACACTGGTATAACGATGGTGAGAAGAATTACTATCTAAAGCCAGACGATGCTAAAATAGCAGAATTAGATTTACAAAAGCGTAGATTGATTAAATAAGAATATTGCTGTAAACCCCGCAAGGGAAGAGGCGAAGAGAAAGTTGTCTTGGACCCGGGTTCGAGCCCCGGCACTTCCACCAAGAGTATATTAGGTTAGTATATTCTTGTCGGGGGTGAGCATGGTTTCGACAGGGCAAAGAGTAACAGAGTGGACAGCACGGTAGGCGATGACCGTTAATCAAGCAAAAAAAGTAAACGCAAACGACTCACAGTTCGCATTAGCAGCCTAAACACTGCTTAGGGTAAGACATACCTCGTAACAGAAAATCAGAAAGGGCACTAGTTGCCCTTTTCTTTTGACTTAACTATAAACCTATGTATAATTGACGCATGAGTACTGAACAAGATAAATTCAACCATTCTAAGCGTTTACTCAAGGATGAGAACGCCATTAAAAAACAAACTAAGATTGCCAAAGCCGCTGGTATGAAAGTTGACGAACCACACAAGTTCGCTAAACATCATGCTATGGACTGTGGTAATCCAGAATGTTATATATGTGGTAATCCTAGAAAAACTCACAAAGATTCACTAACTCCCCAAGAGAAACGTTTATTTCAAGATGTAGAGAAAGTACGGGATAAACGTAGTAATGGCTTATCTCCAGATCAGGAATAATATAACAAATGTTTTTACACTATTCACACTCACTAAATATAAATTCATTCTAATTTTTAAAGGAAACACACATGAAGAAAATCGCATTAGCTAGTATTCTAGCACTAACAGGTTTTGTAGCATCAGCAGCC
>Ga0078894_10005129_pt1 | contig 10082 bp, 6 predicted proteins | sample LauGreSu1BDMLBSD_2_FD_67506 | JGI IMG/M metagenome (GOLD analysis project Ga0078894, IMG submission 67506) | Freshwater lake microbial communities from Lake Michigan, USA - Su13.BD.MLB.SD (version 4) (version 4) | ecosystem: Environmental > Aquatic > Freshwater > Lake | place: Lake Michigan, USA...
CGGGCTCGCTAAAGCTCGGTTATTGCTGCGCAATGAACCAAGCCCTGCGTATCCCTATTGCTGGTTTCACAAAATTTTTAAGGCATGAAATTGGCAGGTAAATAATAGAAATTAATTGATAATATTTTAACACATTAAGGCTCTTTAATTATAATATCATCCAGTTCCCATGTAGACCCATCTGTTGCCGATCCGGTATATTTAAATCCAATGCGAACCTGAGCAGATTTATAGGCGCTTAAATTAACTGCGCCAGAATTTACAAATACATAATTTCCTGATGACAAAGTAAAATTAAGCTTAGTCCATGTTGCAGTATTAGGAGCACCTGAATTATAATTAGTTGAAATGTATGCTTCTAATGCAGCACCGGTATATTTATATGCATTTAAAAAAGTTAATTGTGGTAATGTGGCATTACTTAAATTAATTGCAGGTGAAATAAGCCAGGTTTCACAAGCCTGATTTGTTGCACTAACATAATTTGAAATTTTAGCAAAGGTTTGGCTGCTAAACGTAGTAACGGCCCAGTCAATGGCGCCGCTAACGCGTATGTTGGTCCACCCGCCACTTGTTAAATTGTTATCATTAAAATCTTTATTTAAATAGCTGCCCGGCGTAGTTGTACCGCCACCGCTGCCACACAGCGTACCGCTCATTTGAGCATCGGTAGTTTGACGTAAAATTAATTGCATGGTAGTGCCATACTGACTGGCAATTCCAACAAATGTGCCGTTTCCGGTGGGTGTAGTTGCCGAAGCAAAACTGGCATAACCACTGGTTCTAACAGTTAGGGTTTGTCCATCGCATGATTTTAATATTCGGTTTACAGATAATTTAGCAGCGGCATTGGCATAAGGCATATTTTGGTCTGCAGTTAAAAATTCAACACCCTCTAACTGAATTAACTTAGATTGTACAGAATTTGTTGCTGCCGTATTAGCTAATACTTGCGCAATGGTTAAGGTTTGAGGTTTAACCACATTGCCGGAGCTTAATTTTACAATTTGGGTTTCTGTATTAACTGAGTCCAGTTGAATAAGTTTATTATATTCGTTTAAAAGGCATCCTTTAATATTTATACGTATACTGTCGCCCACATACAGGCCGCCACTGTTTATCAATTTTACATGTAATGCACCTGTAACATCTTTAACATAAATATCTTTATACAAATTCCCTGTGCTTTCATCAGCAATTACTACGCAATACAAACTGCTGTCGGCTTTAAATTTGTAATTAATATTACTGTAATATTTATCCTTAATCTGTTTTATATTAATTTCACGTGAAGCGGCGGCTGGATTGAGTTTTGGTGTATCAAATTCTTTTTCGCAAGATACGCTTGCGAGTGCTAGTAAGGATGCAAATACAATGGTTTTCATAATTTAAAAGTTAAAGTTTACGGTGCACATATAAGTGGTACCGGTCATGTAAAAATACTTATTGTCAAATTTGCTAATATTGGCTTTATCCCAACGTAAGGATTCAAACCCTCCTGAAATAATTTGCCGATCATTAAACAAATTATTAATACTAATATTTACATTTAAAAAATACTTAGTCCATATTTTAAACGATTTTCCAAGTTGTGCATTAAATACATAGTAAGATGGCAATTTAAATTGATCAATTATTTCGGCATAATATTGCACTTCGGAATCCAAATACTTAGAAACCGCCTCAGCAGTTCTACGGTCTGGATTAGGCTCAACATAAATCGCATCAAAGTAATTTGCATAAATGGAATAAAACCAATGCGCCGGGGCATTGTACTTATAACCAATACCAGCAACAAATTGCGGTGTACCACCTACACGATAATGTTTTAAATACACGGTACGGTTTGTAAATAACGCATTGGCATTATTGTCTTGCCACGCTTGCAAAACGGGCCGGTTGGTGTAATAAAATTGACCCCAGCCCAGGGCTCCCTGAAGTGTATGCGCTGTATAAATAACTTTTTCAATACCCATTTCAATGCCTTGGTGGGTTTGGTTAAGGCCATTCATAAACAGGTTGATATTGTTGTTAAATTCATCACTCCAAAAAGAACGCAGCCATAACTGCTGATTAAACTGGCTGTGGTATAATGTAAATCTAAATTTAAAACCGGGAGCCTGTACTCTGTAACTGATATCATTTGAAATAACAATTTCAGGTTTAATTTCGGAAACCATATCCTGTCGTGAACGTGGTGATAAAAAAATGTTTTGCGCCTCCGGACTACGGGTTTGCCAAAGGGTATTGGCAGTTAAAAACTGCTTGCCGCTGATTTTATAGGTTATGCCGGCTTTGGCACCATAATTTATCAGTTCAAGTAAATTACTTGAGCCTTTGCTGGTAGTTGGAAATTTTCCATTAGCCCAATATCCTTCACGTTGCGTGGTTTGCCGGCTAATACTCAGTGCTGTGTATGCATCCATGTTTTTGCCATTCCATTCTAATTGCGACCACAATTCCTGACGTTGTGTAATGAGTGCGTAATTGTATCCAAACGTATCTCCCTGTAAAATTTTTCTATCCGGATTGTCTAAATTGTTTTGTTGAACATCCGCGCTTACGCCTTGTTCAGGTGCAAACTGATCATAATCCAACCAAAAGGTAGAACCTAAAAGATCTTCTAAAATTTTATAACGTTTAGTTTTTTGATAGTAAGCTTGTAAACCTGAACTTAAAAACCAAGAGCCGAACCGTTTGTTAAAAATACTGTTATAGCCTAACTGCTGATGATCATCAATACGGTTTTCTAAAATATAACGCGCACGAGTTTCTGTGGTGTTTACCACGCCTGATCCGGGCAAACTGTACAGGTTAGATTGATTCATACGTATCATTCGGTCCCAATCAATTTGCCGAATATTTAGTTGGGTATTCCATTGTTGAATACTATAATCAGCCATACTGTTATTACCCAAATCTCTGTAATAGCTTGGTAAGTAGCGGTAATAATCTGGACGCGGATTAGGTGCGTCATTCCAATTTAAACCACTTAGTCCCATAGTTCCAAAACTGTAAAACACGCCATTATCCCATTGCATTGTGGCATTAGGGCTCCACACATGATGCAATTGTAACTGAGGTTTATTTACACGGCTTACCGACGCATTGCGAACTTTTCCATTTTGTAAGCCCCAAGCACTATTATAATAATTGTCCTTGGCAATTGTATAAGCCTCTATGGTTTCACCATTACTGCGCCCTTGTTCAATGGGGGCATAAAACCCTGTAAAACTCAGTAAATGCTTTTCATTAATACGTTTGTCGATGGAGAGGTAAAATGCCTGGGCATTAAAATAGGTGCCGGGTATATATACTGCTTCACCGTTTCGGGCAGATGCCGACAGGGTTATTGCCCAACCATTTTTCATCATACCGGTTGAATGGGTTAGCATAAAGCGGTTTCTAAATATTCGGTTTGAAACGCCATACGAGGCCCTTGAACCTTTCTTAAAATCTGAAGCTCTTGAATTTATATTTGTATACCCTCCAGGACCTGAGAAGCCATAACGGTTTGCACCCAATCCAAAACGGGTTTCGGTATAACGCGTCACATCATTTAAACCACCCCAGTTAGACCATGTTGCAAAGCCGGTTTCTAAACTGTTAACGTTAATACCGTTAATCATTATCATTTGATTTTCTGCAGCATAACCGCGCAAACGGTAACGTGCATTGCTAAATTGAAAACTCGAAAACTGTGTAAATACATCTTTACTGGATTGCAACAAGGAAGAAACATCCTGCTGGTCCATATCCGCTTCGGCATCTGCTCCGGTAGTTGAAAATACAGGCAATTGAAATTGTGTATCGCCCGTATCCGTTGGTAGGCTATCAGCAGATGAAAATTGTTGGGCATGTGCAATAGAAATTGCATACACAAACAAAACACCTGTAATGTATTTATTCATGGCTCGAATATATACAATAGAAATGGTTTTGTATGAATTTTAAAAGTCATAGATGTTAAGATTTTATTACTAAACAAACCAATTTAAAATTCTAATTTTGAAATATAATGAATAAATCAGTTTTAGTATTTTTTGCATTTGTGTTTTGTAATGCCCTAATGTGGTCACAGCAATTAAAACCACAGGCACAGTACAATATGGCAATAATAGGTTTTTGGAATGTTGAAAATTTATACGACACCCTTAACGACCGCTGGAAAAACGATGAAGAATTTACACCCGAAGGCACCAATGCCTGGAACGGAACCCGTTACCGGCATAAATTAAATCATTTATCTGAAGTAATTGCACAAATGGGTAAGGAAATAAGCCCCGATGGACCTGCGGTTTTAGGCTTATGTGAAATTGAAAATAAATTTGTTGTATCAGATTTAATTCATCAGCCCGCGCTAATTGCACGTAAGTATCAGCTTGTTCATATTGAGGGACCAGACTTTAGGGGCGTAGATCCCTCTTTTATTTACAACCCAAAGTATTTTAAAGTGCAACAGGCTCATGCAATTCCAGTAAAATTAATTACAGACACCGCTCACAGAACACGTGATATCCTTATGGTAAAAGGTTTGTTTTTTAATGAGCCAACTGTTTTTTTTGTTAATCACTGGCCCTCACGGCGAGGTGGTGAAATGGCCAGTAGACCCAATCGAAACCGTGCAGCACAAATTTTAAGACGCGTTTGCGATAGTTTGTTACAATTGGAGCCGGAACTTAAAATAGTGATAATGGGTGATTTTAATGATGATCCAATAAATGAATCTATTAAAAAGGGTTTAATAACCAGCGGTAATTACCAAAGTAATACAGCGCATGTTTATTATAATCCAATGGAGCAATTATATGCTGATGGTATTGGTAGCTTGGCGTATCAAGACAGCTGGAATCTTTTTGATCAAATAATTATAAATAAACCATGGATACAGCCCGAGTTTAATAATTGGGGTATTTACAAAGCACGGGTTTTTAATAAACCTTTTTTAAAATCTGATTTTGGAAATTTTAAAGGTTATCCCTTTCGTACATACAGTGGTGGAAGTTATACGGGCGGATACAGTGATCATTTTCCAGTGTATGTTATAATAGCTAAAAAATTAAATTAAAAACATTAGGCCCGCTTGTGGTTGCGTTATGAAGCAAGCATCCATATCGCAATCTTTATTTTACTGAGGTTTTTAATTTTGTAGAATTAGTTTTTGGGCGATGTACTTAGAGGAGGAGTAATTTATTTAGAATGCTTTGGGCGATGCCTTCGGCCCGGGCAACTCCGGGCTCATTACATTCGGTTTTTGCTTCGCAAAGAACCAAGCCCTTCGTATCCCTATCGCGATTGTTTTATCTTGAATTATGATTTTTGCGAAGTATTTCAGAATTGTTTGAATTATTAGGGCGATGCCTTCGGCCCGGGCTACTCCGGGCTCGCTTTGCTCGGTTGCCTTTGGCGAACTAAACCCTGCGTATCCCTATCGTGATTGTTTTATCTTGAATTATGTTTTTTGCGAGGTATTTCAGAATTTTTTGAATTATTAGGGCGATGCCTTTCAAGCCTGGGTTGCATAATATAAGTAGTATAAAAAGCTGTAGGGGCGTAGCGTTCTTTTAACCGTTAAGTTAAAAAACCAAACCTGTGAAGCCCACAAGACGGCTACCGCAATGCGGTAAGGCCCAAAAAAAAATAACTTTAAGAATATAATAAGGGTGATGCCCGGGCTGCGGTTGCAACTTCCGCGTAAAATCACTACTCGTAAAGCGTACTTAATTAATTTAAATAAACTTACGTCAAAAAATTTATCATATTATTTTATTGTAACATAAAAGCCATATTTTATTGATATTTAAAAACATCCAAAAATTCAAAATTCTATTTTTATAAAGTTTTACCTCTTTATTTTAAAAATAACGTAACTGTAAACAACATTTATTTTTAAACTACCTTTAGGGTTATGGATCAGCTCTTTGAATTTTATATGGAGGCCACACCAAACCCCAATGCCATAAAATTTGTAAGTAGTCGTCAGTTATTGGTAACTGGTGCTATTGCCGAATATTCAAGCCCCCCGGCAATACAAGAGGCTCCGTTGGTTTACGAATTGTTTAAGTTTGCTTGTATTCAGCGCGTATTAGTTAGTTCTTTTTTTATAACCTTAACTAAAACAGAAGATACCGATTGGTATGAAATTCAAAACGACTTGCGTGTATTTTTAAATCAGTATTGTAATGCTTTAAAACCCATTGTTTTAAAATTACCGGTACAACATTTACCAGAGGATTCTGTATCTTCAAAAACCGTGGCGGTTAACACGCAACATGCGTCACCGGCTAATGCTGTGGAGGCGCAAATTATTGAAGTTTTAGAACAATATATTCGTCCGGCTGTAGAACAAGATGGTGGTTTAATAACTTTTAAATCATTACATGAGGGCGTAGTAACTGTTCAAATGCGGGGAAGTTGTTCGGGCTGCCCCAGTAGTACACAAACTTTAAAATCGGGTATTGAAGGTGTATTAAAACGGATTTTGCCCGAACATGTTAAAGCAGTAATCAGCGAAGCGGTATGAAAAGGCGTCCCTCGTTTGATGAAATATATATGAATTTAGCCACTGAATTGGCACAGCGTTCACACTGTGTTAAGGCAAAAGTTGGTGCTGTGCTCGCCAAGGATACCCGAATTGTAAGTTTAGGCTACAACGGTCCGCCTGCCGGCACACACAATTGTGATGAACAGTGGCCTGAAACCGGATGTCCGCGTGACAGCAAAGGCAGTTGTTCTTTAGCATTACATGCTGAACAAAATGCCATTTTATATGCTGTAAAAAATCAAGTACGCTTAAACAACGCGGTACTGTACGTAACGCTTTCACCCTGTATTGCTTGCGCACGCGTTATTTTTACAGCCGGAATAAAAAAAGTTTGGTACAAAGATTCATATGCAGCATTTAAAAATTTACCTACAGACGAGGGGATTGATTTTTTAAAAACATTTGGTGTTGAGATACAGCGTTGGATAAACCAGTAATTTATGAAACGCATTTTGGCATTGCTTATACTGTACTTGTGTATTCAAATGCCAAGTGTTGCGCAATTTCATGCCCTACAAAACGGTCAAATTGTTGTTACGGCTAATCGTACTAATTCCGTGGATGTTCCAAAAAAACAACAAAAACAAGGTATTTCAATATGGAAACGGTTTTTAGCACAGCGTGAAATTCGCCGATTTCATAGGCTAGAGCAGCATGCCATTTTAAACTACCACAAACGATTACAAACCCGCAAGGTGCGCAAACGAATGAAAAATAATTTATATAAAATGAATAAAAACGCGTACACACCCAAACGTAGTTTCGGGTTTTCAAAATTCGGTTTTAGAATTCGTTAAATTTTCATTTTTTAACAATATAAAGTACTGTAAATCAATAAATTAAAGTTTTTGTTGAAAGTTTTGATTGGCAATTCAAAATTTGTAAGTTAACTTAGGACTTTAGTCTATTTATGTAAATTTAACATGATGCGGAAAATCTACGTTTTACTCTCGTTTTTATTATTATCATTTGGTTTAACCCATGCACAAAATGATAATGGCGCTATAAAAGTTACACTACAAGATAAAAACACCAAAGAAGCTATACCTTTTGCCAACGTAGTTGCGTACAAAGATGGTGTGCAGGTTGGTGTTGCCACTACCAACATGGATGGTGAAGCATTTATCAAACCCTTGGCTCCCGGAAAATATACTGTTAAGGGAATTTATGTGGGCTATCAGGCAACTGAAATTAAGGACATTGTGGTAGGCGAAGGTAAAACAGCATATGTAGTGGTAGGTTTAAGTAATGGTGAAGGGGTTAAACTCGATGAAGTTGTTGTTGAAACGTATTTAGTTCCATTGGTTGATCCAGATACCAAATCGGGTCAAACGGTAACTCGTGAAGATTATCAAAATTTAGCAACTAAAGATGTTAACTCGGTTGCTGCAACAACAGCGGGTGTTTATCAGGCTGATGAAGGACGCGGTTTAAATATTAGAGGGGGTCGTGGTTCAAATGCCACTTATTTTGTGGATGGTGTTAAAGTAATTGGAGGTCTTAGTTTACCTCAGCAATCTATTGAACAATTAAATGTTATTACCGGTGGTATTCCCGCCAATTACGGCGATTTAACTTCAGGAGCCATTTCCATTTCAACACGAGGGCCGCAGTCTAAATTTTTTGGAGGTTTAGAGCTTATCACTTCCAAATACCTTGATAAATTTAATTACAATTCATTAGGTTTTAGTTTTGGTGGTCCGCTTTACAAACTTAAAGATTCAACCCGTCGAACGGTACTTGGATTTTTTATTTCCGGTCAGGGTAACTACATTCAAGAGCCCAGCCCTTCATTTATTCCTATTTGGAGTGTATCAGATGAAAAATTAGACGAATTAAAGAAAAATCCATTAAGGCCTTCAAGTTCAGGTACAGGATTTGTGCGCAGTTCAGAGTTTGTAACTAAAAAAGATATGGATTCTTCAGCCATTCGTAAAAACGCTGTAGCCCGTAGTATTGCTTTAAATGGTAAACTGGATTTTTCACCTTCAGCTAATACCAATATGGTATTTGGAGGGGCCTATGAGTTTTCTGAAAGTATGGGTGCCGGCGTTGGTAATCAAATGTTTAACTGGGAAAACAACAGTAAGTCAACCAGTCGCACTTTTAGAACAAACTTTTCAATTACCCAAAAGTTTGGTAATGCCAAAACCGATAAATCTAAATCACAATCCTTAATTAGTAATGCTTATTTTAAGTTTTTGGGTAGTTATGAAAATTTATTTAGCCATTCCTTTAGTGCTACGCATGGCGACAATTTTTTTAATTACGGTTACATAGGTGAATTTAAACGTAATTTTTTAGAGCAGGATTGGGCTTATAACTACAATTTTACATCAGATTTTAAATACAACGGACAATCCATTAATTCCTATACCTACACCGGCCGTACTGAAATGCCTTTAACGTTTACTGGTGGTACTCTTAATCCGGATGCAACAGCGTATACTCAAGCATTACTGGCCTTAACAACCAATACTTTTTTACACTCCATGAATTATATTCAGGGTAATAACGGCTTGCTAAACGGACAAACCCCGCAAAGTATTTACAGCTTGTTTAATAATTTTGGATTGTATCCAACGGGTAATAGCATTAGTCAGTTTCAGCAATTTCGTATTGCATCAAGCTTTAATGCGGATATAAAAAACCATGCTATTTCAGTTGGAATGGAATTTGATCAGCGTTGGAGCAGTTTTCATGGGGTAGCCGCTACAGCATTGTGGACCCGTATGCGCCAATTGGTAAACACACATACCGAACAACTTGATCTTGAAAATCCTGTATTAAATGAAAATCTAAGCGGATTGATACCGTATTATTATTTTAATTATTTGTACCAGGCCGATAAACAAACCCAGTTTTCAGAAAAGTTTCTAGAGCTTATATCACAGAAAAGTACAGGAGCAGTTTATGATAAAAGTTATACCGGCTTTGTAAATATTGATAACCTTGCACAATATGGTTTAAAACCTGAAGATCTTAGTTTAGATATGTTTAGTGCAGAAGATTTATTGGGTAATCAGGATGCAACTAATTTGGTAAGTTACAGTGGCTATTCACACGACAGAACAAAATTAAGTTTACAAAAAACCAATATCAATGATTTTTTAACCAAAACGGATGAAAATGGACGTAAACTTTTACCTATAGGTTCGTTTGTGCCATTATATTCAGCCGTATATGTAATGGACAAATTTGATTTTAAAGACATTAAATTTTTAGTTGGTTTACGCGTGGATCGTTACGATGCAAATCAGCCCGTATTGGTAGACAAATATGCGCTGCATCAAATAGCAGGGGTTAAAGATTTAGCTAGTATGAGTTTGCCACAAAATTTTAGTCAAAATATTCCGGCTCAAATGACGGCCTCAAATGCAGCCGTTTATGTGGCGCAAAACCCTGCCGGTAATAAAAGCCCCGTAGCCATTAAAGGTTACCGTGTGGGCGATCGCTGGTTTAATGCAGAGGGTACAGAAATTTCAGATCCCAATTTAATTGCATCCTCGGATGGCAGACCCATTCCTTTATATAAAAC
>Ga0078894_10005130_pt1 | contig 10080 bp, 22 predicted proteins | sample LauGreSu1BDMLBSD_2_FD_67506 | JGI IMG/M metagenome (GOLD analysis project Ga0078894, IMG submission 67506) | Freshwater lake microbial communities from Lake Michigan, USA - Su13.BD.MLB.SD (version 4) (version 4) | ecosystem: Environmental > Aquatic > Freshwater > Lake | place: Lake Michigan...
GCACTCGGCTGTGGCATCTAAGCCACAGCGTATTATTATTAGATAATATTAATCTTCTATATAATAATCAAATGCGCTTGCTAATGCATTAAATGCATCTTGTATGTCGGCATTATCTTCATAATCCTCCATAATAATCTCTTGCATTTGCAACATTAAACTAGTAAGTTTATCTTTAGTAGATTCTTGCATAATAGCTCCTTTTTAATTAAACAAATTCTATATTATCTGTGCGTAATTGCTTTTTAGCTGTAGCTGTTAAACGCAATAATTCTGCTTGTAATTCCTCATATATAATATCTCCGCTTACATAATCGCATTTTTTTTGCGTTGGGAATATGTGTACAATATCTCCATTATCTTTTTCTTTAATATGCACATTAAATGCAACAACAAGTTTATATAATTCTTTTTGTTTATTATAAACTAATTTTGCTTTTGCAATAGTATTTTTTGCAGTATTAAACATAGGCGCTCCTTTGTTGCTAAGTTGCTATTATAGCGCAGTTAGCCCAAAACGTCAACTGTGGCTAAAAGAACACAGACAGGTCGTAGGGTCTCTCTAAGCCGGTTGACGGTTCGCCCAAAAGACAGTATAATAATGACATGTTCGAACAAGATGGGGGTGGACGGCGACCGCGCCTCACTGATCAGCTGTGGATATCCTGTGGATAACTATTTGGGCTGCGGTGAGAGAGAAAGTTATCCACAGGTTGTTCTCATGTTATCCACACCCTAGTTATCCACAGGTTACTAACAGAGTTATCTACATAGAAAAACAGCATACAGAAGTATTAGTCCCGGCCCCTTTTCTAGGATTTTATTCTGGTTGGTCCCCGGGAAATTGTAGTTCATATACTATACTAGGGAATGGAGCGAGTATATACTCTGCGGCCAGTTCTATATCAGTAAATGATTCTAAGTCACAGCGATCTACAGTATGCTTAAAGCAGTATATACGTAGATGGTCACAATCTCTACTTATAGATACTGAGTGCGTTTTAAACTGTATATAACCCAATGCATGTATAGTCATAATGAATGTCCGGTTAGATACTGTATATAGCAGTTAAGCACAGTCACTACCGTTCTTTACTGTCGATCTAGAATGTGGAAAAGTGCAATCTAGATTCCCCTACCATGCGTGTAGAGCCGTCTAACGGTGGCTGGATCACGGGAAAAGTGTGAAATTGTGTGACAAAGTGCAATAAAGTGCAACGGATTCTAGGCCTAGAGTCTCGATCAAGCTCGGGGTCTATAGGCATAGGGTTGAAAAAATTTCGTTCGGGTGGGGCAGAGAGGCATTGCTCAAATGGTTTTTCACCATTCTTTCTACTCAATTTCCCCACAGCGAAAAAGTCACACGCTTATACTAATCTCTTCCCCTCGACTCTGGTTCTACTCTGTATATACAGTAGACTCTACAGTTCGGCCAAGAGAAGCTGAAAAATCTGCAGCCGCTTCCGCTTCGCGGCTAGAACATCTTGGACTCTTGATCCTGCCAATTCTGCACAGCGGGGCCTTTACTGTATATACGCTCACATGTATATATAGGGAGAATCACGCAGCGGGGCCTTAGGCTGTATACAGTGTATAGCATGTATATACTATTAAATAGTGTACTATGCGTGTATGTGTAACCTGTGCTAGTAATAGCAGTGAACTCGATGTGATCTATCGTTATTGTCAAGATAATGGGTTGATGATGCGCACGGGCTCGTACATATATGCAGATGAATCTTATTGGATTTGGCGCATTGAAACTGAAGCTTGTCCCGCATTGACTTGGCTACTATTAAAGTATCCAGATCAGCTGTGTGTGTTTTGAGCAGCAGCGGGGCCTTAGTGTTATCTACGTTTGAATGGGCTGTTGATCTCTACTACTTCGGCTGTCCAATCAGTTTGAGTGAGGAATTTTCGTTTGTTAAGACCTTCAGCAAAGGCATCTGCTTTGCGACGAGCTTCTGCTAGATTAGTACAACGGCGACCCATTAGTTCATCTTCATCAAAGAAGCGTTGTGCTTGTTGTGCTCTTTTACTACGGGCTTGTATACTGTAAAACATAGTAGTTCCTTGTCTATACAATATTTAAGCCTGCCCGTTGAAACTCCAATTGCCCGACACTGTTATACGTAGTTCTTCTGTTGAATAGAAGGGAAATACTGTGTGTAGCATGGTAGCGGGAAACACACAAGCATAGCCCTCTAGTCTGCGATCTGCTAGTAAGCTATGGTTTCGAATCTGCCCTAGACTGGTAGTCCATTGAAAGTGAAAGTCCCCGTTGACAGCATAGGTATTAGAAGGTGCTAGCTCTACTTCTTCTGCAAAGGTATAGGGTATCTGTAACCAGATCACAAAGCTGAACTGCCCTTGATGCCAGTGCGGAGGATTGAACTCTCCTCTACGTTGAAAGTTAACCCAAGTCAAGCCCAAATGCAGGCGATCACCCGCTGACTGTTGATCCAGATATTCACCATAGTTAAAGCCACGTATGTAACGATCAACCCTGGGCATTAGAGTCTGTTCTATATGGCTTCTACTGGTGCTGAGAAAGTATTCTTCTCTAATATTGCCCGCCAGCACTTGATTAGCTGGCTTGCGATTCTCTCCTGCTTGGATTGCTCGCACTTCAGCCCATATGGGTGCCAGTTCCTCTTCTGTGAGCTGCTCTAGTAAGTAGCCGGGATTGTTGGGAAACTGCTCCAGCATTAGGCCACACCCCAGTTGCCCGACACTGTTATACGTATAGCATCAGTGCTCCAGTAGGGGTAGACCTGATGATGTAGATTAGATGAAAACACACAGATGTGGCCTTCTAGACTGCGATCTGCACCCATGCTGTGTTCACGAAGCAGGCCTGTGGTATCGGGCCATTGAAAGTGAAAGTCACCATTGAGATGACGATTGTTTTGACCCAGCTGTGATCGTTGAGCATGCGCTGTTTCATCTGCAAAGGAGTAGGGTATTCTAAGCCAAATCACAAAGCTGACCTGACCCCTATGGTTATGCGCAGGGTTAAAGTCACCCCTACGTTGAAAGGTCACCCAGGCTCTGTTTAGGGCCAGGCTCTGCCCACAGTCAACCCTATTTAAGTGTAGCCCATAGCCAAAGCCTTCAACGTAGGCACCCACGTAAGGGCCTACCAGCTGTTGAATGTAGTCATGTGAGTCTTTCAAATAAAGATCACGTTGATCAGCATCTGTGTGCAGTGCAGGTGCAGAGCCTGATTCGGGATAACGGTTAACTTCTGCCCATATAGGCGCTAGTTCCTCTTCTGTGAGCTTGTATAATAGATAACCGGGATTGTTGGGAAATTGATGTAGCATGCGTTTATATATAAGAAAAGGCCCCGAAGGGCCTTGGTTTATGGAGTGGGTACTCCAAGGGCAGTGATTAGACTAGGCCCATAGCAAGTGCCTTGTAACCAGCGGCTACAATCTTACGGCTTGGCTTGCCAATAACATACTCGGTAACACGAGCGTTGTTACCTGCAACACGAGTGTTGGCATAAACTGCATAGCCTGACTGGCGAATGCGGCTTACTTCTGCACTGATGTTCTTGATGCCAAAACGCTTTTGTGCTTGGCTAGCTGTTACTGCTTCACCATTGTACATGGCGTTGAACAGCTTGTATGTCTTTGTTTCTGTGTTAAACATTTTATTTTCCTTTTTATGTTTACTGTACTGCTACAGTGTGTTAATTATAGCACCTGCTAAGAGACAATGCAAGTCATATGGTTGTTTACACTTGGCCCAAGACAGCCAAGTGATCAGCGATTCTGCGAGCCTGTGCAGCCACTGCTGATAGATTAGGGTGCCTATTTGTAGGGCTAATAAAGTCGTCGGCGGCCAGCTGATCAAGCCAGCTGGGGCCAACCCAGGGTTCAGTTTCTGTACCCAACCAATTGGATCGAGTCAGCTGGCCCATTAGATTGGGCACGGCTACACCATAGTCTGTGCGAATGTCCAAACAGCCAGCGTCCACAGCCTGGCCCATGCTACGCCATTGTACACTGGCTATGCCTCTTTGGGCTAGCCAAGCCTCTAGGGTGATTAACTGCTGTGCATAGTCCAAGGTCAGTTCGGGCTCCAGGGCCTGTACTAGATTCACAGCTATCATGTCCCGGTATCTAGAGGGTAGTTTAGGGTCTTCTAGTCTATGTATATTGAGATTGATCCATTGGTTGACTGTATAGTCCCAAGCCATGGTTCTCGATGTTTCAGTCCAACCCAAGCAGACCGTGTAGTCTCCTGGGTTTTCTGTGATATAGGAGATGGTGCTTAGGGCTATGGCTTGATTAGAGTTACCGTCAACAGATATGTCTATGGCTTCGAGCCCTGTAAGCCTACTGACCTGTCCAGCTAAATTATCCTGCGGCCTTAACACACGCCAATAGTAATTACTGAAAGCATGTATCTGTTCTGGTGAGTATTTAGGGTGAGGCTGTCGACCCCAAATATATAAATCAGGGTCAATATCGGGATAGTGCCGATGCCAAGTTAAGAAGTCTCCAGCAACAAAGCTACAGCCATTAAACAGCAGTTTCATAGCATGACCCAATGATACCATTTAGCAGGATCTACGTCATTAAGTTTAACATGCTCAGTGATCATGTCCCAGGCTATGGTGATCCTTGGTTCTTCGTTAGGGTTAGCATCAGTGTAATGTCTAACCCAATTGGGAAATAGTGTAAGCTTGCCCGCTAGATTATTAGAAGACCAAACTTCGTCAGTATAGGGAGACAGATAGTGGGTAGCTGTGTTGTTTACCTGTACGCAAAGATGCCCACCTAGATAAGCATAGTTAGTGCTGTAGTGTGCATGCGGGGCTATCTGCTGTGATTTACGCACTACATTGGCCCAACATTGCGCATAGACTCGTTGATCCAAAGGTAGTCCCATTGCTGTTAAAAACTGATCGTGACACTGTTTAATCACTGCTTTGAGTTCTTGTGCTTCGGGCCATTCTAGCAGATTATATTGATCCATTCTAGATGTCATACTGTCAGCGCCAAGCTTAGTACCCCAATCAGATGTGTATTTGAAGTTTTTAATATAATCTTGCTCTCTACTGAGCACAGCCTGAGACAAGGCATTAAGATCTAGTCTAGTTGAACAGTCATTTTCGTAGATAAGATATTCAAATAATGGTGCAAAAGGCGTCTGTGGAGGTCTATTGTGGAATCTAATTATATTCATTTGTTTATGTTGATGCCCAGCTGATCAACTTGCTCACGGCTCAGTAGGCCTTGAAATCTACGATCCGGGAATCGCTTTTCAATGATGGCCAAACACTCTTCTAAAGTTGTACCTTGTGCCAGGAACTCATTAGTGTCTTCTGTATATATGTACAGCTGATCACCATGTCGTTCAACTTTGAGTCGTTCATCGGTCTGTGGCTTTTCCAGATCATTAATATTACGGCGTGCTGTGGCTACCATGCGATCTATCTCTGTAGGGTTGTCAATTAACTGGCGTGTGATACGCATGGCCGCTGTGTGTAGCCCTCGACGATAGCCCAAATACCAAAAAAGCACATTAACTAGACAGGTCAATATAAGGTCAGCTAGGGTATATTCATTCATTTGGGTTCTCCCGGGTTAGTTCAGCAACAAATAAGAAACGTTCATAGGCTTTGCGCACTATTGGATTATTTAACAGAAGATCAGCTTCCTTCTGCATGGCTCGAACACCCTCTTCGGCTATTTCTCTAGCAGAGGGCAGTTCTATGTAATAACGCTCATCACCAAAGGCTTTAGTTAGGTTATCCCAAGCTTTCTTTTGTTTATCAGTAATAGGCTTACGGTGGGCTCGCATTTCAGAAGCCTTAACTACCGCTTGACTGATAGCATCTTCAGCTACCCTACCTGCGGCTATCATGGCTGCATAGTTAGGGTCTATGTTGTAGCGTGTTGATCGACCCCCTGGGTAGCACATAACTAAATGTGTACCCTTGGGGAAACTATCCATTACAATAGGATCATACTCGCATACAGGTACATACTTACGACCCTGCTTTTCATATAAAATTCTTTTGGTCATGTCTTAGCTTTCTACATTCTTCACGTACAGCTGGAGGGTAGTCAGGGTGAAACTCAGCTAGGCTACAGTCATAGACCCTATAGTGTTCATAAGGTGTGACTAGCCAAAGTACCCAGGCCAGTATTACGGCCACTATGCAGGCTATGACCACAAAGGCCAGGTTCTTCATTGGATTACCCTATCCCCTGCATACTGTCTATCTGAGTAGAGCTTATGGCCTCTAGCACGAACTAGATCCACAATCTCCTGGGGTGTGTCCTTGAACATGTCCTGGATATCCTTTAGGCTAACATCTGGCTCTACCTGTACAGTATAGATCTCATAGTTGCGTTGAGGGTTAGCCCTAGCACGTAGAATCAAGATGTCAAGCCCGGGTATGCGTACAGTAGGCTTTTCACCCTTGAGCGTACTCCACATGACTTCCTTATCGTAGTTGGTAAGATTGCAGGAGTATTCTAGACCTAAGCAGTCCCAAACTAACAGCAGAGTTTGTGGTTGTGTTGATTTCTTAGCCATGTTTTTGTTTAGCAATCAATTTGAATAGACCCGTCTTATGCTTAGGTTGCCAGTACTGGGCTCGATCGCCACAGTTTTCAGGCTTGCTAGCCCAACTCTGGCGGGCCACGCTACATCGTTCGTAATAAGCATCTTCATGTTTAGGTCCTGTAACAGGATCCACTGTGGTCTTGGCATCCACATGCTTTAGACGGCAACGGAGTGCAATACTAGGGGGTAACCACCAGTCACTCCACTGTCTAAAGCTGTGTTTGCAGTCTTTGCATAATAGTGTTTCAGTCACGATTGATCCAATCTTGAGCACGTTGTTTTGCCGCTTCTGGATCAAGCTCGTAGCCTTTAATAGCTTCAGTGAGGGCCTCGGTAACTAATTCGTTAAAGGTAATGTCACGTTCATGTGCCAGCATCATGTACTTGAGTAGCTCTGCATCGGGCATGTCGATTGGTATGCTCACACGGGTATCATAGTCCTCGCCTGCTACAATAGCTAGAGCCTTTTGGAACCAGTCATCATCGCACTCTAAGTCAATCCATTTGACATCATCCCAGGCTTCATCGTCTCTACGTTCTTCTTTGTGGGCGTCATTGATCAAACGATAAGCACGGTTATGCTTGTAGTCGCAGGCCTGTACTTCATATACTACTTGCGTCTTTTGATCAAAGATGATTTCTAAACTGTAGCCATCTTGCTCACCGTTCCAACTGTCCAGTGCATAGGCTCCACCGTAGCCATAGTAGTCACTGCCCTCGGTAATACGGTAGTCAACTACTTCCATCCATTCTTTAAGTGTAATCATAATTCAATTGCCTTTCTAAATAAAATTTCTTGTCGCGCAAATGCGTCGAGTTCCCAGGGTTGATCCAGATAATGTGTACGCTCATTATAACGCTTGCCCATCCAGATCCTTGCTTGATTTGGCAAGAACTTCATTAGTCCTTTAGCCAATTGTCTAACGTGTACCATTTCATGTGCCAATGTTGTGCCCATATCTAATAGGCTTGCTTTGGTAATGCGCTTTGGCTTTTTAATCAGGACTAGATAGCAGTCTGCAATTTCAATATTGAGTGTAGCACCTTGCATGCCATCTTCAATTTCGTCTGTAACTTTGATTAGCACAGCACGACGGCTGCGGCTTAAACCCAACTGCTCGATCATAGACGGCATCAAGCTGTCTAAGAATTTGCTAACATTTGGATTTGTTGCTTCAACTAGATATTCCATATCGCTCTCTCTGTTGTCTGTATGTGTTAATTATACAGTCAAGAGGGCTTCCTGTCAACGGATTCTATAATATAATCTGAAAATTTCAGCTCAAAGATTGTACACCATTTCGGATCTATGATGCTCAAACTGGCATGCGGGTCTTTATGGTGTCCTTTATAAAGAGTCCAATCTTTGTACTCCGTACCCAAATTCTCTCTGCACCAAAGTTCAATACCTTCAATACCATGTCTGGGTATCCGATAGCTCTTATAGAAACGAGCCATGTATTCCTTAACTAATTTCTCTATGTCGACAGCTTCTTCCATTTCACTAGCCAATGTGTGTAGTCTTGTTCTTTGAGTTTGGCTGTGATAGCAAATTGGTAGCCATAATTAAACGGATCTGCATGCCTGTGCCATTCAGGTGTTTCAACGGCATTTTTCATAATCCATTGTCCCTCTTCACTATGTTCCCACTCATATAATGGTTGTGCGGCATAGAGTATCGGATCCTCAACATCGCCCATCCTAAATGTGTGTGCTGTTATTGTGTGTATGCGTACTGCCCGATCGTCTATAACAATGACCTCATGATCAATCTTGCCTTTTGGCGCACCCATTGGCCCAGTCCTAGTGTCCCAATCAAGACCTCTGTCGTTCATTCCTGATACAGCCATTATAAGGGAAATCTAAAGTCTATAGACACTGGGTCAACTTCTACAGGCTTTGGATTTGGTCTAATGGTGATTAGATCGCTAGCCAATGTAGCTCGTTCCTGTGCGTTCTTCTGTCCAAGGATAATCACAGCATAAGGAGTACCAGCTTTCTCAACCAACATGACCAAACACTTGCCTGCGGCATTGGTAGTGCCAGTCTTGCTGATCAAGATGTTATCAAACTGGAACAAGGTAGAGTTGGTGTTCTTAAGATCGATAGTTAAAGTTTTCTTACCTTTTGGCACACTTACTTTAGTATTGCGCTCTCTAGTTATATCACGGATAACACTGTTGCCCTGTATCTTTGCCAGGAACTTGACTAGGTCATTTACATTACTGACATTGCCTGCTAACAATCCGCTAGCATCTACTACTCGTGTATTGATCAATCCCCAACCTGTGATCCAACGATTAGCATCTTCAAGATATACATCGAAGCCACCTGGGTAGGTATTGGCTAGAGTTTCTGCGGCTAGGTTGTCACTGGAGATCAACATGGCCTTCATTAGATCCATACGTGTGGCCATCATGCCACGTGGGAATCGTCCACTTGATCTGCCTGTTATCTTAACCTTCTCGTCTAGATCAACACCACTACGCAGAATAGTTACAGCAGTAAACAGTTTAGTAATGCTGGCAATGCTACGTACTTCATACGAGTTATAGCTTACTTGCCATTCTTCTCTATCATAGTTGTATAAGGCATAGCTGCCACCTGCATAACAAAAGCCCGCGGCATACAGGGCCATAGCCACTAGTGTTTTCTTCATGGTGTATTAAAGTTGTAGCCTACGACTATGCCCGGTTCTTCATTGCCTGCAATCGTATCTAGTATATCAAAGTTTTCCTGCGCTCTAAGTACAGCTTCATAGGCTTTCTTCAGTGCAGGGTTCTGTTCAATGCGTTCTTCACGTAGTCGTTGTTTAGTACGTTCCAGCCGTGCCCATTCAAGTAACGCTTCAGCATCTGAACTTAGTTCAACTGTAGCATAGCTTGATTCTAATTGCTTCCACATGTTACCATCGTTAACTTCAATACAGTTCATGTTGCCATTATATCGCAACATGCCCGAACCAACGCTACCTGGACTGATGTAGGTGCTAGACGGACTACCGCCTGATACTGTTAGATAACGTCCGCTAGTGTTTATTCCTTTAATCATCTGTTGGTGCCTTTAATTCACGTTTAAAATACTGCACCCATTCGTACAGAATTTGATTTTGTTCTTCTAGTTTTTTAACTCGTTCTTCTAGTTTGTCTATTTGGTCAGCTTGAACACTATTCCACAAAAAATCATATAGACCCATTAACGTAATCCCTTAATCTCTTTGTATGTTACACGTATGTAGTCATGCCATACTTTACCAATCTTCATAGGAAGATCTAAATGTACACTTACCATAGGGCCTTCTAGTTCGTTACGCATATTGTCTGTATATACAGTTCCGACGTAGGGAATCTTTTGATATATACCTTCAACTCTATCGCCAACCTTATATTTAGGCTTAGGACGATTGGCTTCAAAGTATTCTGCTAGGCTACTCATAATGGATTTTGATTGTAGGTAAGGGACTGCTCGCAAATGTATTTGCCAGTCCATAAG
>Ga0078894_10005131_pt1 | contig 10079 bp, 4 predicted proteins | sample LauGreSu1BDMLBSD_2_FD_67506 | JGI IMG/M metagenome (GOLD analysis project Ga0078894, IMG submission 67506) | Freshwater lake microbial communities from Lake Michigan, USA - Su13.BD.MLB.SD (version 4) (version 4) | ecosystem: Environmental > Aquatic > Freshwater > Lake | place: Lake Michigan, USA...
TCCCCGAGATTTCTCAATACTGGGCGACCCCGACAGGATTCGAACCTGTGACCTACTGCTTAGAAGGCAGTTGCTCTATCCAGCTGAGCTACGAGGTCTTTCCGTATCGGAGGTGCAAAAATACAACAAATATTTGGGAATTTATTCATCTTGGGAATATTTGCATTCCACGTCATATTTATGATAAATTTCATCGGAAAGAAAAAATTAATTCATTCTTTCTACTGATATTGCATCAAACCAAATTCGTTGGAGGCCTCGTTTTGCTGATTTTGAGCAACGCTCAAGCGCATTTGTTTGTCATCTAATTTTATATCAAACGATTATGAATACTACCCAGTTTAAATTTCGCGACATTAAGACTTACTCGAGCATCGAGTGGTTGGCAAATAATACCAAAAAATATCGAACCGTTTTTGAAGAAATGGAGGTCGCTTACGTCTATTGCGAAGTGTCGTTGTACAACAAACGGTTTGATGAAGAGGCGTGGTCGTTGAGTTTGCGGATGCGTTGCATCGACGAAAAGAACAATGAAATCTGCTTTTTGAACTGTGATCGTACGGTGAATCCTGACGAATCTGTGGTGTACGTTCGCGAGGGTTGGGGAGTGAAAACGCCGGGTGTTTATTGGAAAGAGGGAGTTTATCGCTGGGAGGCTTATGTAAACGATGAAATTTTATCGTCGAAGACCTTTATCATTCAGAATGTTGGGATGATGCGCAACGCCACCAATCCGTATTTTAAAATTGATACGGTAAAGTTATACGAATCTAACTCAGTGGATACTGCGTTGACCGACCGCAAATATTACACGGTTTTTAATGCAATGAGCACGCGTTATGTATGGATCGAGCTGAATTTGAGCAATTTAACGCGCAAGGCAAAAGACCTCTCAATTGAGTTGTTATTTAACTTTCGTACGTCGAGTGGATATTTAAAAGGAACGGTTTCCAAGATTTTTATTGTGAAACCGGAGGACGATATTTTTACCGTCACCATTGGATGGGGTAGCGATGTGATTGGGACCTGGAGTCGCGGCGATTACTTTGCCGAAGTGATTTTCATGGACCACATGTTGGCTCAAGTGCCTTATGAAATTGGCGATGATTATGTGGCTGCGCATGAGGAGGATTTTGTTCCATTAACACAGATTGAGTATGTTCATTTGGACGATTTTGAAGAACTAATCTCGGGAGGCGAAGCGGCGACGGAGGTAGAAGTGGCAACCATTTCAACCCCGTTGGGCATTGATTCGGTGATGCATGAATTGGATGAGCTTACGGGTTTGGATCCTATAAAAATGAAAATTCGTGAGTATTCTGATTATCTGCGGTTTGTGGCATTGCGACGTGTAAAGGGATTTGATGAAACGGATAAAATCAATTTGCATGCGGTGTTTAAGGGCAATCCTGGTACGGGAAAAACTACGGTCGCTCGCTTATTAGGTAAGATTTACAAGGAGATGGGGCTGTTGAAGAAGGGCCATGTGGTGGAAGTGGATCGCAGTGATTTGGTAGCGGAATATATCGGTCAGACTGCACCCAAAACCAAGGAAGCGATTAAGAAGGCGAAGGACGGAATCTTGTTTATCGATGAGGCATATGCTTTGGCGCGCAAGGACGAGGACAACAAAGATTTTGGCAAAGAAGCCATTGAAATATTGCTGAAGGAACTGTCCGATGCAACTGACATAGCCATTATCGTGGCGGGTTATCCCGAGGAGATGGATTCTTTTTTGGAGTCGAATCCAGGGCTAAAATCTCGATTTGTGATGCAATACGATTTCCCGGATTACACACCCCAGGAATTGGTGAAAATTGCGGAGTTTGCTGCAACTAAGCGTTTAGTGAATTTCAATAGCGAGTCTAAAGTTTTGTTTACTAAGTATTTGACGGATAAATTTAGGGATCGTGATAAGTTCTTTGGCAATGCCCGATTGGTGAATTCAATGGTGGATGAGGCCAAGATGAATTTGGGTTTGCGTATCATGAAAACAGATCATCCTGAGAATTTGGACGCAGCGGCCTTATCGACCATTACCGACGTGGATCTGAAGAAAATCTTTGCTTTGCATGAGGGCATACTGCCAGAAATTCCGATTGATGAGGATTTGTTGCGCGAGGCGATGCTGAAATTGCGCGGAATGATTGGTTTGGATCAGGTGAAGCACGACATCGAAGAAATCGTTAAGCTGGTTCGTTTCTACAAGAGTTTGGGCAAGGATGTGCGGAAATCGTTCTCCTTACATAGCGTGTTTAGTGGAAATCCAGGTACGGGTAAAACCACCGTGGCGAGGATTTTGGCTCAAGTGTATAAGGCTCTAGGGATTTTGGAAAGAGGTCATTTGGTTGAGTGCGATAGGCAGGGATTGGTTGGCGGATACGTTGGCCAAACGGCGATTAAGACATCGGAATTGATCAATAAGGCGATGGGTGGTGTGCTATTTATCGATGAGGCGTATAGTTTGAGCGATGGCGGCAGCAACGATTTCGGTAGGGAAGCCATTGAGACGTTATTGAAGCGGATGGAGGATAAGCGTGGTGAGTTTATTGTGATTGCGGCGGGGTATACCCAAAATATGGAGAAATTCATGGAATCAAATCCTGGCTTGAAGTCTCGTTTTGACCGCGTATTCCATTTTAAAGATTACAGCGCGGATGATTTGTATACCATTGCTTTGAATCAATTAAGGGATCACAACATCATTCCTGAACCAAAGGCTTCGGATCATTTGATGAAATACATCGACTTCATGTATAAGACGCGCGATAAGTATTTTGGAAATGGTAGGGCGGTTCGCAAGGTGATTGAGGAGGCAATTCGGAATCAGCATTTGCGATTGAGTGATTTGTCTAAGTCGAAATATACCAAGAAGGCGATTGAGACTCTCACTTTTGAGGATGTGGAAGAGTTTAGTACGGTGGTTAAACCGAACATGGCATCCGGCGGAATCGGGTTTAGGGTGTAATTGACTTACTCCCAGTGATTCTGTTTGATGCGTTGGCTGTACTCACTCATTTGGCATTGCAGTGTAGCTCTGAGCCATTCAAACTGAGTGCCTTTTAGCGGCAGCTTTTGCGCTTTGTTGTTGTTTCGTAGTTGTTTATGGTAATCCACGACATCCCCTTGTTGGTTTAATGCAAGCACGAAAGGGTATTGGATGATATAATACAAGTCTTTGTCGATGTGGGTTGAATACCCCTTGTAACTCGGGTCAAAAGCGCTTCTACCGAAACCCAATCGCGGATTATTTGCGCCTAGGATATTCCACAGCGTAGGGATGATATCACATTGGGACAGGGTTTTTTGGGTAGCGTCGTTTATTATGGCTTCGCGGCCACTGAGTTTTTCGTTGATGTGCTTGATGTCGATTCCGGGAGCGTAAATAAGAAATGGGACTTCGTAATGACCGCTTTGGCTGTAGAAGTATTCTTTGTCGGAATGACTTGTATGGTCGCCGGTAATGACAAAAACGGTGTTTTTGAACCAGGGTTTGGTTGAAGCCGTTTGGAAAAACTTCTGTAATGCGATGTCGGCATAGGCAATGGTATGCTGCACTGTTCCAGGCGATCCGGGCAATTTGTTTAAGTAGGGTGCCGGAATGGTATAAGGGTGGTGGGACGACAGTGTGAATACGGAGGCAAAAAACGGAATGTTAGGGTTGTTAAGGGTGTCTAAGCAATTTGAAAAATGTTGAAGATAGGGTTCATCAAAAATGCCCCAGTTTCCATCAAAGTCTCGGTTGTATAGGTCTGATGGGTATTGGTCGATTCCGTGATATTGTTGTAAACCCGTTTGTTTAAGAAAGGATTGGAATCCCATTGTTCCGTTATTGGAGCCATGAAAGAAGGCGGTTTTGTATCCTTTGGCTAGTTGGTATGCGTTGTTGACTTTGTTGTTGGCGTAGGCCGAAGTGACATAAAATTCACTCATCAGGCTTGGCATACCACAGAAGATGCTGGGTACCATTTCGATGCTTTTGGTTCCGTTGGCAAAGCAGTAAGGGAATTGAATCGTTTGTGGGTCTGCCGCTATTTTGTCGAGGAAGGGGGTAAAGGGCTTTCCATTTCCAAAACCGGTGTAGTCGCGGGCAAGGCTTTCAACGACAATGAAAACGATATTGGGTTGTACCCAACCGCCGCCGAGGGTTCGCGACATGGGGAATGGGGGCAGGGTGGTTGAGCTATCAAACAGCCACTGATGGGCTCGGGAATTTTTTGGATCCGAAGTAATTGTTGAATTCGTAGGGAATTGGATTTTAAATTCAAAATCTGGTAGACCATTGCGTTGCCAGGTGCTGATGATTTGCAGTGGGGTGGAGGTGACAAGCGGTGCGATTTCGGGTTGTACGAAGTTTGATGCGTCGATGGCTCTTAGGGGGCGGAGTTGGAATCCACCCCGGAATGAGAGGAGCCACAGGCCGCCGAAGGCGGCCGTGGCAACCAGTCCGCGCAGCGGCCTAGCCCTAAAATTGATATCCGGATATTGGCCGCGAACCGGAACCCACCTGAAAATCAAATAGCCTATCGCTGCCAATCCCAAAATGATATACCAATTGTCGGTCAAATAAGGCGCAAAACGATTGGCATCGTCACCCAAAGTATCAAACAATTCAAAACCACTGCGTTTTGCTGTGACCTGTGAATAGCCAGTGTCGATGCCATTGAAAATCAACACCACCATCGAAGAAATGACAAATAAAATCCGATTGATATTGGGGAATCTTTCCCGCCACAAATCACCAAAAACCACCCACATCCAAACGGGTAGATAAATCAATGCTACCACTGGAATGTCGAAGTAAATGCCCACCAAATGCGCATAGACATACTCGTCGATGCCAATCGGAGGTAGCCAAAAAACGTTCGCCACAAACCAAACCAACCGAGAAATACTTAAGATGCCAAAGGCGAAAAGCATTTGCTTGAGGAGATTTGAATTTGTAAGTACTTTCAATTTTCGCATTTTAGAATTTCCATTTTTATTAATCGTGTAATCTCAAACCTATTTCACCACAATCTCATCCACAAAAATCCAAGCGGGGTTGCCCACGCCGGGGTGGTCGGACGGCAACGACATTCTGCATTTGGCCGTGATTCTGATATATCGGGTTTGGAAGGGTGGGGCATTGGTAACAGAATCTTTGGACGGTTGAAGATTTACGGTGTATTGGATGTGTTTCTCGGCGACATTCCGGCCCCAAATTTCATCAAAAGTGTAGCGCGTATTGCCGAGTTGGGTCGTTCTGCTGATCATCGATTTTCCAGCGCTAAACATAACGGTGTCGCTCGTTACAGTCGTTCTGCGTTGCGATGGCATTGGATGAAGTTCCCAAATTTTTCCATCGCTGCTGGTTTCAATCTGCACTTCTGTTGGGGCAAAAATCCAACTGGGTTCCACTGATAACGCGCCCAAAGTGATTGATTCAACGTCGGTTATAGTGTCGAGGTCTAACAACGCAACCATGTCCTTCCCATAGAATCCAAGCCAATGAGCGCCCAAGTAATTGCCACCCGCTAAGCCATCGCATAAGGTGCCCTCGCCGTGCCCTGGATATCTTGAATCCGCCGGAATATTCAACTGAATCTTCTTGCCAAAACCCAAATGTTTACGGAAACTCAATGAAACCGCTTGGTTGATGTTCTGAGAAAAGTACCCGTGAATGTCGGCCGAAGTAGTTACAGCTGTGCGTGGTCCCGATTTTCCCTGATAAAGATTGTTGATGCTTGCCCATTCGCTAACAGGAACCCCGGCATTTTTTGTTTTTACCGACGGTTTCTCATCTTCGGAGGGTTTTACCAATTCCTCCCATGCCAGTCCGGCTCTCGATTTTTTTATTTCAATTTGATCCGGCCTTCCGTTGTCAACTTTTGGCGCGAAACCCGAAGCCGATGCCATTTCAACCCAAATTGTATCGTGTCCGGTTTCGATGCTAGGTTTAATTCCATACTGACTATGTGCGAATTTCACATTTGCGAAATTTCCAAATTTCTCATGAAAACTGAGTCGGTCTAAGAAATCTGCAAAGGCGGTATCGATGTTGCGATTGCCCATTTCCACAGCGTTTTCGCCCGTTTTGTAAGCATTATTGGGGCTTGAACCTGTCCACAACGCCTCGCTCAAGGCCAGCAAACGAGGCAAAATCATGTACTCCACCTGTTTGAAATCCTTCATGAATTCCGTCCAAACATTGGCTTGCGCACCCACCACAAAGGGGTGGAATTCCCGTTTGAGTTCATTGGGTACCGGTCTAAAATAGTACACGTCTTTCAGAGTATTCATGCCCCCAAACGCCAAAGGTTCACTGCTTGGTTCGCCTTGGTAATGGTCGAAATAGCAAGGGTATCCGGGTGTCATAACCACGGGATGTTTCATCTGCGCCGCTTCGATTCCCCCCACAACGCCGCGCCAACTCATCACCGCCGCATTGGGTGCCAATCCTCCTTCCAAAATTTCGTCCCACCCAATGATGTTTCTGCCGTGGGCATTCAAATATTTCTCCATCCGTGCGATGAAATAGCTTTGTAAACGATCCTCGGGACGACTCCAATCGTTGATGTCGTTGCTGGCGCCCATCGTACTGCTGACGTCCTTTAGAACCTTGACGCGTTGCTGACACATGAGGCAGTTTTTCCATGCCGATTTATCTACCTCGTCGCCCCCAATATGAATATACTCGGATTCAGGAAACAGCGACATCACTTCATCTAAAACATCCTCCAAGAAGGAAAATGTAGCGTCATTGCCTGCGCAAAAAACGGAAGAATTGGTTTTGGGATAATTGCCACCGGGGACCACGAATTGCGGGATTTTGCTGCAACTAAGGTTGGGGTAGGCTGCCAATGCTGCGGAGGAATGGCCCGGCATTTCGATTTCTGGAACAATGCTAACACCTCTTTCTTTGGCATATTTTACAATCTCTCTGACTTGATCTTGGGAATAGTAGCCCCCATAATTTGGCGTCTCGTTGGGTTCTTGCGGATGAGCGAAGCGCCAATTTTCATAATCGCGATTCATCCGCCAAGCGCCGATATCTGTCAGTTTTGGGTATTTTTTTATTTCGATGCGCCATCCCTGGTCGTCGCACAAATGCCAATGAAAGGTATTGATTTTGTAAAAACTCAGGTGGTCGATATAGCGCTTGATTTCGGCGGTATTGAAAAAATGTCGACTCACATCCAGATGCATTCCGCGGTAAGGGAATTTTGGATAGTCTTCGATTTGCATGGGTAGGAGCGATCCTGTTTTTGAATGTTCGGTGAGCTGACGTAAACTGCCAAGTCCCCAGCACATGCCAGTAAAATCGATGGCGTGAATTTCAATGGTGGGTTGTTTTCCCGATCCAATTTTTAGCACATAGCTTTCGCGATGGGTGAATGTATTCGGTACGAAATTGATGAAATAATCATTTGTTTTCCATGTTCCGTAAAAACTTGCGTTGGGGTCCGTTTTGGCGATTTTCTCTGGATTGGGCTGATGTAAAACCAGCTTGATTACGTGTTTGATTGGGCTGTGTTTATGCAGCCACGAAAAGGGACCTTTGTTTTGTTGCTCCAAATAAACCTTCCGTATGGGTAGGAGGTCGGGATTGATCGTAAGCTGAAAAGTAGTTATTCTCCTTGGTACGATGTCTGTTGTCGGGGCGTCTGTTGAGGTTACCGTTTTTGCAATTTCTCCAAAAGTGTTTTTCACAAAAGCGTAATAGGGCTTTCTTGGAATTAACGCGTCTTCAGAATATTGCGGAAGGGCATCGTAAAGTCGTTCAAGGATATTGTTTTGATGCAAATTCATTAGCGAATCTGCGCCTATGATTTGGACTTCAATTTGATCGGGCCAATTGAAAAATGGGGCATTTGGGAATTGAACAACAGTTTGTGGAGCGGGGATGATGGGCAGGTATTGAGCAGTTGGATTTTTTACAACAGCAGTTTTCGTCGCACCGCTTTGTGCGCCCGCGCTATGGCAAATAGATCCCAGAAGAATCAGCAAGAATCGCAATGCGACTGCTGCGGTGGATCTCGTTAATGAAAATGACCCATTGGCGAATTTCGCCAATGGGTCTGTGTTTTTATCATAGCCATGGTTACGGAAGGACATGGCCGCAATTTCGGTTGTTAGGGTTGTATTACCAAAGGTTTAGTAATGCTGAAATCCTCGCCCTCTACCCGTACTTGATACATTCCCGACTTTACGTTTAATTCTATTGGACCTAGAATCGCCTTGCTTGTGTAGGCTTCGTAAACCACTTTGCCCATCGTATTGGTAACAACGACATGAATACTGCCTGCATAATTTAAGCGCAATTCAAAACGACCATTGCTTGGATTTGGCACAAATGCGATTTCTTCAAAATTCACCACCGCACTGCTGGCATTTACCACCTGCACACAATCCGAAGTGTCCTTACATCCAGCCTCTGTCAACTCCACAGCATAAATCAAATTTGCCGGAGCAATGTAACTTCTGGCTGTCGCACCATCGATGATTTTGTAGCCCTGACTGCAATTGAGCCACTGGTATTGTGCATTTGTATTCCTGGCTGTAAGTAATGATCCATTGTGAACCACAAAGTCGTCGACCATTTTAACAGTTAGAATGTAAGTGATGATGCTATCGCAACCTTTCCAATTCTTCAATACTTCATAGTATACCCCAGATTTATCGATCAATTTTTTGCTGTTTGGCAAGATGTAACTTCTACAAACCGACGTGTTGATGGTGTCTCTGCCCGGCTCCCAAATGGTTAATTTGACAGTTACAATGCTATCGCAGCCCTGATAATTCACTAATGTATCTAAATAATCACCTGATTTTTTCCAAGTATAATTTCCGCTGGGACTCTGGAATTCAGCGCAAGCACTGCGAATAATAGTCCTTCGTCCTGCAATGATGCTGAAATTTGTTTTGATGATACTGTCGCAGCCCAAGTAGTTAACCAAAGTATCGTAATACGTTCCAGGGGTTTTGTATACTTTTCCAGAAGGTGAAAAATATCTACGACAGGTAGCCGCATTTACTTCGCTCGATGTGCTGTTGAAGATGGTGGCTTTTACAATTACCACGCTGTCGCAGCCTCTGTAACTTATTAAAGTGTCGAAATATCGGCCTGATTGAGTGAAGATCTTTTTACCACTAGGGCTTGTAACCTTGTAGCAATTGCTTAGGCTTATGCTATCCATAGGTGCTCCAATTTTTAGGTAAACGGTGATCACGCTATCACATCCAATAGAATTGGTTAAGTAGTCGACATAGGTTCCGGTTTTTGTCCACGTGTATAGACCGCTAGGGCTTTTGAAGCTCTTACAATCAAACGCCTTCATTGAGCTGGTGGTTTTCTTTTTGATGGTAAGTACATATTTCAATACACTATCGCAACTCATTGAGGTTTGAATCGTATCGTAGTATGTTCCAGAGGTGGCCCATTTGAATTTTCCGGATGCCGATGTATAACGATCGCATGCGGTAATGGTAATTGTTGAAAGGGTAGAAGCACGCTTCATTGATTTCCCAGTGACCCAGTTTGAACTAGAGCCCGACAATGCCAAATTTTGCAGCGTTCCTTTGTTTTTGAAACCTGAGTAGTCGGTTAGACTTGTAACGGAACTATTTGTAGCCGCAGCAGTACCTTGGTTAAACTTGTAATATGCCCTCAAGCCCTTTTGATTTGAGCAAAATTCATCGTTCATATAGGCCCGAATCTCAGCGGTAGATCTGCATGCCTTCCAAATACGCACTTCGTCGATTACACCTTGATATCTTCTCTGATAGGTTCCGGTGTGATCGCCAATTGTTAAGTTGATTGTAGATGCGGTGTTGGTAATTGAGGTGGCGACATCCATCGAGTCAATGACATTACCATCTACGTAGAGTCGCATTCTTTTACCATCGTAAGTTCCGGCGATATGTTGCCATTTATTCAGAACCAATACGTTAATGGGTGAGTTTTTTTCCGCCCAAGTGGAGGTGCCATTTCCCATGCCGAAGTTGAGTTGTCCAGTACCGCCAACACGAAGCATATACCCATTGTTTGAGCTATTGTCTTCTTTGCATATTACATTGCAATCCCAAGGGTTTGTCTT
>Ga0078894_10005132_pt1 | contig 10079 bp, 9 predicted proteins | sample LauGreSu1BDMLBSD_2_FD_67506 | JGI IMG/M metagenome (GOLD analysis project Ga0078894, IMG submission 67506) | Freshwater lake microbial communities from Lake Michigan, USA - Su13.BD.MLB.SD (version 4) (version 4) | ecosystem: Environmental > Aquatic > Freshwater > Lake | place: Lake Michigan, USA...
TTTTATCAGCAAATTATCCATGGGTTAAGTTGGCTGCATTTACCGATAAGGGTGCGCTTGATGTGGCCCAGTTCAAATCGTTATTGGTTAAAGGAAAAGTCAATTTTGTAATGTTAGAAATTGAAAAAGTAAGTACAATTTTAAGCGTAACCAATTTATTAAAGGGTTTACAAAAAGAATATCACATACAATTAGCAGTGAATGAAGTGTATGATGCTTTCAATTTTGAAGAAATTCCTATCCAGAGTTTAACCGCATTAAAAATGTTGTATCCTACTACAAGTAAAATGATGAATACTCCTGAAGAATTTCTTTTTGCAGCAGCATTTAAAAAAATCAATAATGTAGCCCCAAATAGTGTGGCTATAAAAGGGTTTGACTGCACGTTTGATACCATTTTACGCATGTGTCAAGAAAATGGTTTTGCCGATTCGGTTTCAAAATACAAAACCGCATATGTTGAAAACAGTTTTGACTATTCCAATGAAAACGGTGCAAACAATAACAGAGGTTGCTATTTATTATATTATGACAGCGATTTAACGATAAAACAAGTACAATAATGGCTACTTCAAATATTACATACGTTGGTGATTTAAGAACAGTTTGTATTCATTTGCAATCTGGTACACAGATATTAACCGATGCTCCAACAGATAATCATGGAAAAGGGGAAGCTTTTTCACCAACTGATTTAGTAGCCACGGCTTTAGGTAGTTGTATGGTTTCAATAATGGGAATAAAATCTAAAGATTTGAATGTTGATTTAAAAGATTCAACAGTTTCTATTACTAAAATAATGCAATCTGAACCTCGTAAAATAGCAAAAATTGAAGTTATTCTAAATATGCCCATTAAAACTTCTGAAAAATATAAAGCAATTCTTGAAAGAGCAGCAATGACTTGTCCAGTTTTATTAAGCCTGCATCCAGATATTGAAAAGGATGTTGTTTTTAATTGGAAATAATAGATAAAAGAACAAAGAAGAAAGAAAATAGACAGTTTATTAGTCTTCTTTCCTTTCTCTTTATTCTATCCTCTCATAAAAAATGACCAACCAAGAACTCCTCATCAAACTCGCGCATACCAAAATGCCATTTGGTAAATATGAAGGCTATCATTTAATTGATCTTCCAGAATATTATGTGGTTTGGTATGCCAATAAAGGTTTTCCTAAAGGACAATTGGGAGAGCAATTGAAATTGGTACACGAACTCAAACTAAATGGCTTAGAAGAATTGGTGCGAAACATCCGCAGAAACTTTCCGAAAAAGTGATTCTTAATGAAGATAAATTTGTCTTTATTAACTTTCTGTAAATCGGTACAAAATTTCTAAATTCTAATTTCTGAATTCTAATTTTTAACCTATCTTTGGCCTTTATTATTTTTATTACAACAATTCCTCAGTTTAACTCAGGAAACAACAACACAACAACAACAACACAATGAGCCAAACTAAGTATATTTTTGTTACCGGAGGTGTGACTTCTTCTTTAGGGAAAGGAATCATAGCAGCTTCGTTAGCCAAATTATTGCAAGCCAGAGGATACCGAACAACTATACAAAAATTTGATCCCTATATTAACGTTGACCCAGGAACGTTAAATCCTTATGAGCATGGAGAATGTTATGTTACTGATGATGGCGCAGAAACCGATTTGGATTTAGGGCATTACGAGCGTTTTTTAAATGTCCCTACTTCACAAGCAAATAATGTAACGACAGGAAGAGTGTATCTTTCAGTTATTGAGAAAGAGCGTAGAGGTGAATTTTTAGGTAAAACGGTTCAAGTGGTTCCTCATATCACAAATGAAATTAAGGAACGTATGCAGTTGCTTGGAAAATCGGGTGATTATGATATTGTGATTACGGAGATTGGTGGAACTGTTGGAGATATTGAATCATTACCTTATATCGAATCCGTTCGTCAATTGGTTTGGGAATTGGGCGAAAGTAATGGAATTGTAGTTCATTTAACGTTAGTGCCTTATTTGGCAGCAGCTGGAGAATTAAAAACAAAACCGACACAACATTCGGTGAAAACATTGATGGAAAGCGGTATCAAAGCCGATATCTTAGTCTGTAGAACCGAACATGAAATTTCGCAAGAATTGCGTCAAAAATTAGCCTTGTTTTGTAATGTAAAAAAAGAAGCGGTTATTCAATCTATTGATGCGTCTACCATATATGAAGTTCCCAATTTAATGTTGGAAGAAGGCTTAGATCGAGTAGCTTTAAGTAAATTAAATTTACCCGAAAGAAATACACCCGATTTAAATAATTGGAACGAGTTTTTATACCGAATAAAAAATCCAAAACACACTGTTAATATTGGTTTGGTTGGAAAATATGTAGAATTGCAAGATTCGTATAAATCCATTTTAGAAGCATTCATACATGCCGGAGCGGCAAATGAAACCAAGGTAAATGTCATAACAATACATTCTGAACATTTAGATGCCAATTCGGCCGAAAGTCAATTGAAAGGTTTAGATGGAATATTGGTAGCCCCTGGATTTGGTGAAAGAGGAATTGAAGGTAAAATTGAAACGGTGCGATATGCCAGAGAAAATAACATTCCTTTTTTTGGAATTTGTTTGGGCATGCAAATGGCAGTAATTGAATATTCACGAAATATTTTAGGTTATGCGGATGCCAATTCAACCGAAATGAATGAAAATACGTCTCATCCGGTTATTAATTTAATGGAAGAACAAAAAAATATTGAAAATAAAGGAGGGACAATGCGCCTAGGTGCATGGAAATGTAGCATCGCAGCAAATACATTGGCACAAAAAATCTATGGTAAAACCGAGATTATGGAGCGTCACCGTCACCGTTATGAGTTCAATGGTGATTATTTAATCGAATTAGAAAAAGCAGGATTAGTAGCATCAGGAGTAAATCCAGATACGAAGTTGGTAGAAATTGTTGAAATTCCTACACATCCATTCTTTATCGGTGTACAATACCATCCCGAATATAAAAGTACAGTAGCAAATCCGCATCCTATTTTTGTGAGTTTTGTAGCGGCCGCAGTACAACATAAAAATAAATAATCGGTTCTTTTAAAGGAACTCGAAATACAAGTAAGTAGATGGAAGAAAAAAAATTAGATCTAAATTCGATAATCGGATTTGTATTGATTTCTGGAATTTTATTATGGATGTTATATGCTAATACGCCAACTCCAGAAGAAATAAAGGCTACAGCCAAAAAAGAGCAAGTTGAAAAACAAGCCAAACAAGCCAAACAAGTAAAAACAGTATCGGCAATAACAGAAGCAGTTCCTTCAGATACTACTCAAACTGCTGCTGCACAAGCGCAATTGGGTTCGTTTGGATATTCGGCTACACTTCCATCAGCAACTGATGCGGTAACCGAAATTAAAAATGAAGTTTTAGCCATTAAAATCTCAAATAAAGGAGGGTACATAGTTGATGCTACCGTTTTAGGTTTTGAACAATTTGAAAAAAACTCTAAAAAAGCAGTGCAATTGATTAAGGATAGTAATGCTTCTTTAGATATTACATTGCAAACCGCAGACAACAGAACCCTTCATACTAAAGAGCTTTATTTTGAACCTAAGTTAACCACTGAAGGTAAAAATCAAGTAGTAACGCTGCAATTAAAAGCAGGACCCGATCAGTTTTTAGAATACCGATATGTCTTAAAACCTAACGAATACATGCTCGATTTTGGCATTCGTTCACAAGGCCTAGAAAAAGTCATAAACACTTCCAAACCTTTAAATTTAGAGTGGCAATTGAAATCGTATCGCAACGAAAAAAGTATTAGTTATGAAAACCGTTACACAGAATTAATTTATGAATACGAAGACGGAAAAGATAATTATTTAAACGCGGCTAAAGATTCTGAAGACGAAGCCAAAGAGGTTTCTTATATCGCTTTCAAACAACATTTGTTTAGTTCTATATTATTAACAGATACAAAATTCAAAACGGTAAAGTTTAATTCCGATAATTTAGTTGATGATGAAGAAACAGATACTATTTTTACTAAAAATTTCATGGCCCAGGTTCCATTAGCGTTTAAAAATGGAGCTTTAAATTACAGCATGAATTGGTATTATGGTCCTTCAGATTATACAATATTAAATGATTACGATAGAAACTTAGATGAAATCATGCCTTTAGGTTGGGGAATCTTCGGATGGATCAACCGCTATATCTTTATACCAGTATTCGGATTAATATCGGGATTGGGAATTAGCTTTGGTATTGCAATTATTTTATTTACAGTATTAGTTCGCATTGTAATGTCTCCTGTTACTTACAAATCCTATTTGTCTCAAGCAAAAATGAAGGTTTTGCGTCCTGAGATTGCTGAATTGAATGATAAGTTCAAGGACAATCCGATGAAGAAACAGCAAGAAACGATGAAGCTGTATTCGAAAGCAGGCGTGAATCCTATGGCCGGATGTTTACCAGCTTTATTACAAATGCCTATTTTTTATGCTTTGTTCCAATTCTTTCCATCGATGTTCGATTTAAGACAGAAATCGTTTCTTTGGGCAGATGATTTGTCTTCTTATGATAGTATTTACCAATTACCATTTCATATCCCTTTTTATGGAAGTCATGTAAGTTTGTTCCCAATTTTAGCTTCAATTGCTATTTTCTTCTATATGAAAATGACAACGGGTGATCAAGTAATGGCACCACCACAAGAAGGCATGCCAGATATGGGTAAAATCATGAAAATAATGATTTATGTTTCACCAATCATGATGTTGTTTTTCTTCAATAATTACGCATCTGGATTGAGTTTGTATTATTTTGTTTCCAATTCAATTACCATTGGAATCATGTTAGTAATTAAAAATTACATCGTGAAAGAAGATAAAATTCACGCGCAAATTCAAGTAAACAAGACAAAAGAGAAGAAAGAGAGTAAATTCCAGAAAAAAATGCGAGAATTAATGGAGCAAGCAGAAGCCCAAAAAGCCGCACAAAAGAAAAAATAATTTTTTCAAAATACGCTTAAACCCTGTCTGTAACGACAGGGTTTTTTTGTCAATTTTTTTGATAACTTTACAAAAAAATAAAACTATAATGAAAAACGTCATCCTATTCTTTTTACTCACGTTTTCCGTTTTTGCTCAAGACACCATCAATAAATTTGATGCAAAGGGTAATCGTCATGGTTTGTGGAAAGGTATTCATAATGAAACCAATCGTCCGCGTTACGAGGGTGTTTTTAATCACGGTAAAGAAACAGGAGTTTTTAAATATTTTGATGATACAAAAGTGGGTACAGTCATAGCTACTCGCGATTTTTCAGAAGGAGACGGGTCATGTTATGCAGTCTTTTTTGATCAAAAAGGGAATAAAGTTAGTGAAGGGAAATTATTGCATAAAATCCCAGAGGGAACCTGGAAATATTATCATTTAGAGTCAAAAACATTAATGACATTAGAGGTATACAAGAATGGAAAACTCGATGGAATTAAAAAAATATATTATAACAACGGCGTTCTTGCTGCAGAAACCAATTATGTAAGTGGCGTTAAAAATGGTTTGGCAAAAACGTATGCCGAAAGTGGTAAGCCATTAGATACTCATACTTTTAAAAATGGACAATATCAGGGTTTAGCTTCTTATTATGATGGCAACGGAAATAAAATGTATGAGGGAAATTACACCAACGGGAAGCGTGTGGGATTATGGAAGTTTTATGATCAAAACAAGGTAATTAAAGAAGTTAAAGCCGCAAAATTCAGTAAAGAATTGGTCAAATATGAACAACGGAATCTAGAGCAAGTTTCTAAAACTGAAGCGCAATTTAAACAAGAACAGGAGAAAGGAAAATAAGTATGAAGAGAGTTGTAGTAGGGCTTTCCGGAGGAGTAGATTCGAGTGTGGCTGCTTATTTATTAAAAGAGCAAGGCTATGAAGTCATTGGACTTTTTATGAAAAATTGGCACGATGATTCGGTTACTATTTCAAACGAATGTCCTTGGTTGGAAGACAGCAATGATGCTTTATTGGTAGCAGAAAAATTGGGTATTCCTTTCCAAACGGTTGATTTGTCGGAACAATACAAAGAAAAAATTGTAGATTACATGTTTGGTGAATATGAAAAAGGCAGAACCCCAAATCCGGACGTGTTGTGTAATCGAGAAATCAAGTTTGATGTTTTCATGAAAATTGCCCTTTCCTTGGGTGCCGATTATGTGGCCACAGGACATTATTGCAGAAAAGGTAGTTTCAAAAAGGATGAGAAAGAAATATTTCAATTGTTAGCCGGAAAAGATGTCAATAAAGACCAATCGTATTTTTTATGTCAATTATCACAAGAGCAATTGGCAAAAGCATTATTTCCCATTGGCGAATTGACCAAACCAGAAGTTCGCGAAATAGCTACTAAATTAGATTTAATTACTGCCGAAAAGAAAGATTCACAAGGCTTGTGCTTTATTGGTAAAGTTCGCTTACCCGAATTTTTACAACAAAAATTACAACCTAAAGAAGGCATCATCGTTGAAATTCCGGAAGATGCACCAATATATGCTGCTGAAAAGCCAATTTTTAGTGCTGAAGAAGCGGCTTTTGCCCATGAAGCGCAACGCATCAATTATTTAAAAGTACCAGGCAAAGTAGTTGGTAAGCACCAAGGGGCACATTACTTTACAAAAGGCCAACGAAAGGGATTGAATGTTGGCGGAACAAAAGAACCTTTATTTATTATTGAAACCGATGTGGAACGTAATATCATCTATACCGGTCAAGGTAATCAGCATCCCGGTTTGTTTAAAAAAGCCTTATTCATTTCCAATGAAGAAGTGCATTGGATTAGAACAGATTTGGCCTTGAAACCCGGTGAAAAAAGAGAAGTATTGGCGAGAATTCGATACCGCCAACCTTTACAAAAAGCAACCTTGTACCAATTTGATTCAGGAATGTATGTGGTGTTTGAAAAACCACAATCGGCAATAACAGAAGGTCAGTTTGTTGCTTGGCAGGAAAAGGATGAAGTCATAGGAAGTGGTGTAATTGCCTAAGAATTAATTGTTTTCACTACTTTAGATAAAAATCCTTATTTTTGATATTCGAATCTTAGTCTATGAAAAAACGGCTGCTTTTTATTCTGTTGCTTGTTAACTTCGGTTTTTCACAAGAAGATGCATGGGTTTTTTTTACTACTAAACCCAATGCAACTACTTATTTAGCCAACCCTTTAACCATGTTAACACAAAGGGCATTGGATAGAAGAGAAGCTCAGGGAATTCCTTTAGATCAATTGGATGTTCCAATTGCTCAAACCTTTATTGATCAAGTAGTGGCTTCAACCGGAATTACCGTGAAGGCAAAATCGAAATGGCTGAATGCGCTACATGTTAGAGGTACTCAAGCGAATATCCAATCGTTATCCAACTTGTCATTTGTTAGTTCAATACAATTTGCTAATCATTCCTTAAATGGCCGATATTCAAATTTACCAGTTACATTGCAACCTATATTGAAGCAAATGGATGTAGCCGTTACCTACAATTATGGTTCTTCAGCCAATCAAATTCAAATGCTAAACGGTCATTTATTGCACCAACAAAATTATACGGGAGCTGGAAAAATAATTGCGGTTTTGGATACTGGATTTCAAAATGTAAATGTGGCAACTCCTTTCCAGCGGCTAATTTCAAATAATTCAATATTAGGAGGTTATAATTACGTTAGTCAAAATACCAATGTATTTGCACTTCATAATCATGGAACCATGGTGCTATCATGTATGGGTGGTTATGTTGAAGGTCAATTAGTAGGAACGGCACCCGATGCTCAATATTATTTATTTGTAACGGAAGATGTTACCGCTGAAAATCCAGTAGAAGAAAGTTATTGGGTGCAAGCAGCCGAAGAGGCCGATCGGTTAGGTGCTGACATTATTACTTCCTCCTTGGGGTATTTTGCATACGATAATCCGAGCTATAGTCATACATATAATAAAATGACGGGTAATTTTGCCTTCGCTTCTCGAGGAGCAAATATTGCATTTTTAAAAGGGATTGTTGTAATAGCTAGTGCTGGAAATTCGGGTGCGAGTGCAAATCCTCATATTGGAGTTCCTGCCGAAGCTACCCATGTTTTATCCGTAGGAGCTGTAAAAGCAGACGCAACTTATGCAACTTTTAGCTCGATAGGACCTTCTTTTGATGGACGAGTAAAACCAGATATTATGGCACAAGGTCAGGCTGCTAGGGTTGCCAATATTAATGGAGAAATTGTTAGTGCTAGTGGTACTTCTTTTTCAGCACCTATAATCGCGGGTATGGTAGCTAGTTTTTGGTCTGCTGTTCCTAGTTTGACCGCAGCTCAAGTAGTTCAATTCGTGAAACAATCTGCCGATCGATTTTCAGCACCAACAAATTTGTATGGATTTGGGATCCCCGATTTTCTTTTGGCTCTTACTCAGGCACAACAAATGGATTCTCTTGAAAATGAGGGTTATGCGATTTATCCGAATCCCATGGACCAAGAGATGAAAGTGGATCTTACAGCACAATTTACAAACGTAAGATTGAATGTATTCAATAATCTGGGTCAAAAAGTTATTGATAGGATGTTGACTTCCGACTTTCAAACACTTAATGTAGCTCATTTATCACCCGGAATTTATTTTTATACACTAGATACAAATAACAAATCCTTTCAAGGAAAATTAGTCAAACAATAATGAATAGAATTACACAACTTTTCACTATTCAATATCCAATTATTCAAGGTGGAATGATTTGGAATAGCGGTTATAAATTAGCAAGTGCAGTAAGTAATGCCGGCGGACTTGGACTAATTGGCGCGGGATCGATGTATCCAGAAGTACTTCGAGAACACATACAAAAATGTAAAAAAGCTACCGATAAACCTTTCGGTGTCAATGTTCCCATGTTGTATCCCAACATTGAAGAGATCATGCAAATTATTAAAGAAGAAGGCGTAAAAATCGTTTTTACTTCAGCTGGAAATCCGAAAACGTGGACGTCTTTTTTAAAAGAAAACGGTATTACTGTTGTTCATGTGGTCAGTAGTTCAAAATTTGCTTTAAAAGCGCAAGAGGCAGGTGTAGATGCAATTGTAGCTGAAGGTTTTGAAGCAGGCGGCCATAACGGAAGAGAAGAGACAACAACCTTGACCTTGATTCCAATGGTGCGCGAACAAATTTCAATCCCACTTATTGCCGCTGGAGGAATTGCAACCGGAAGAGGAATGCTAGCAGCAATGATATTAGGTGCCGATGGAGTACAAATGGGTAGCCGATTTGCAGCCTCAACCGAAAGCTCGGCGCACAATGCTTTTAAACAAACCATATTGGAAACGGGTGAAGGCGATACACAACTCACCTTAAAAGAATTAGCTCCAGTACGATTAATTAAAAATAAATTCTATCAAGATGTGCAAGATTTGTATGCTAAATGCCCATCTAAGGAAGCGCTAGAAAACTTATTGGGAAAGCGAAGAGCAAAACGAGGTATGTTTGAAGGAGATTTAATCGAGGGCGAATTAGAAATAGGTCAAATTGCGGGTCTCATTCATGATATTTTGCCTGTTGAAACTATTGTTAATAATATACTTAAGGAATATCATAGCGCTAAAAAAGAGTGTTCTACCTTTGAGTTTTAATTACACATCCATGAAAATTTTTAAATACTTACTCTTTGTATTTTTCTGTACCACTTTTACAACTGTAGCGCAACAATTTCGATTCAAAACAACGACCTTATCAGTTTTGGAAAAAGACAATAAAGGTGATTGGGGTAAATGGTCAAAACCAGAAGCGACAGAACTTTACGTGACTTTAGATTATGATAAAAATAAAATTGTAATTTATTCAAGAGAAATTCAACATTATACCATTGTTGAATATTTAGAAAAAGAAGTTACAAAAACAGACGAGATTAATTCATATCTCTGTAAAAATCAAATAGGAACTGCTGTTAAAATTTCATTTTTTACCAGAGTAGATTTAGGAAACAAGCCACAGTTATATGTCTACTTTAAAGATTTTATTTTTTGTTATGATATTGTAGAAGAGTAATTCAGTAACTTCTTGTTTTCTTAAC
>Ga0078894_10005134_pt1 | contig 10077 bp, 14 predicted proteins | sample LauGreSu1BDMLBSD_2_FD_67506 | JGI IMG/M metagenome (GOLD analysis project Ga0078894, IMG submission 67506) | Freshwater lake microbial communities from Lake Michigan, USA - Su13.BD.MLB.SD (version 4) (version 4) | ecosystem: Environmental > Aquatic > Freshwater > Lake | place: Lake Michigan...
CAGACCTAATCAAACTTCTAATATTCGTCGCCCTGCTTTGTCATTATCGTCGAACGGCGCAGTCCTAGGTGAAATACATATTTGACATGGTCAATAAATAATAGTATAATACATTATGTTTCCATATATCGGCGGTAAAGCACATCATGTTAAATGGCTAGATCCATTATTCCCAGACACCTTTCTTACTTTTGTAGAAGTGTTTGGAGGTGCCGGATGGGTGTCAGTTAAAAGCACAAAAGTAGCACAGGCTACTACAAGAGTCTACAATGACTTTAATCCTTTGTTGGCAAATGTCTATGAGTGCTTTAGGCGTGATCCTGCTGCCGTATTGGCTAAGATGAATTCTGTTACTAAAAGTGATCCAGTACTGTATTCTCAATTTCAACAAGAACTATTTGGTACACTGGATTGGACTAAAGTCACATTAGGTGATCTTGACTTATGTGTCAAATATCTTTATCTACAAACACAGGTATTTGCGGGTACTCCATTAAGTACAAAGAACACTCCTTACTTTACAGAAACTAAAGCAGGAGGTAAGTATCCTAGTAAGTATGATACACTTAAAAATAAGTTAAACAAACAAGACATCACTGATAGACTTAAACAAATCACTAAAGTCGAACAACTAGATTGTATTGATTTGATTAAGAAGTACGATAGTTCTGATACATTCTTTTATGTAGATCCTCCATACTACAACATGGAGTTTTATTATAGTAAGGATTTTCCAAAAGAGAAGCATGAGGAATTGGCTAATACATTAGCTAATATACAAGGCAAGTTTGCTCTTAGTTACTATGACTTTGATGACTTACACAGGCTTTATCCAGAAGATAAATTCTTTTGGCATAAACAAGAAGTGTATCGCAGTGCTGCAACACGTAGCGGTAATGACGCTAATTACAAAACAAAAAGTAAAGGCACAGAAATTCTAATTATGAATTATGATCCTGCGCTTAATGCCAAAGTTGTTTCTGTAAAAAAGAAATCAACTAAAAAAGTCGAATATAAAACTACTGCGGATGAACTCTTTGAACCAGTTGGTTAAATTAGTCCCCTCTAACACAGGGGATTTTTTATTTTACTTTTATAAATAAAATTACTCCAGGTTACCGGAGTAGCTTCCTCCACTCATAGTAGTGTGCAAATACCAGGGAGCCCAGCCTCGTGCAATGCGGGAATGGTAGGCGATCCTTAAGTCTCAGAGATCGTCAATGGCGGTAACACATTCAATTTTAAAACATTAAGGATGTCCAATTATGACAATAAAATTTTTCAAACCCTCAGACCCTAGACTATTTAAAGATAAACATGAAGAATGGATTAGGGATAGTCTCGAAGTAGATAGCATAGAACAAATAGACGGCGACCCTAGTGCTTATTTTATTCTTAAATTAAAAGAAGCATACGATGAATCATCACGCAATTTTAGAATAGTAGTAAAACATAAGAACTTCTTTAGAGAACATTTTACTAACTATAACGATGCCCTGGAGGTAATTAAACAAGTAAAGGAGAAAGCATATGACAACAAATAAATGGTTGCCTCCGTTGCTATGTCCGATACCTTTAAATCATCCATGCCATTATAATTATTCACCGACTGGCCATTTAAATGCTTTATTGAGTCGACTTTCTTCTGGTAAAACATATTACAAGTCTTATAAGACTGATTGGCAGAAATTATTTGATGACAGGTTATCACAGCCTGATACGTACTACAGATTGTTCGCCAAAAGAACAGCTGATAAAAAAGTAAAACCTAGAAAACCCAAAGCGCAATATGTGATATATAGTCCAAATGGAAAATTTATTAAGCATGATTATACTTTAAAGGATTCAAAGCATTATTTGGCCATGGATTTTGTTACTGTTCAAAATAGATTTAGAAAAAGAATTAAAAAGGAAGTACCAGTAGGTTCGTATATATTAAAAATTGTAGATGACCCTGAAGTGTTTAATTGGGAAGTTCCTACTATACACGACTTAGCTCCTGTAGCAGTTAAAAGATGCAAAGAATGTCCAAACAAAACTAGTACGCAAGGAATTTGCACCTGCGGCTTTTGGTCGGCTATTAGAGATAACACTGAATCCAAAGTATGGTGGCCCATCCATGATCGAAGAATGTATGATATTCGAAAGAAAAAAGAACATGAAAAGACAAAAAAGATTTCAATAAGACTTTCTGATCTCCTCAAATCACATTGAGCAAATAGAGCAACCGGAAGGTTGCTTTTTTGTGACTATATATGTTATAATATCCTATGAATTGTACAATACAGATACGTGACGAAGTAAATATTAAACTAGCAGGATTAGAAGTTGGCACAAGGCGCAAACTAGAAAAACAGTTTAAGTATTTCCAACCATGGGCTTATCATAGCCCTGCTTATAAACTTGGCAGATGGGATGGATGTGTTAGCTTTTTTAGTTTAGGCGGCGCCAGTTATTTTAACTTACTTGATCAAATCCTTCCTACTATTGTCGATGAAGGGTATGCCATTGAAATCGATGACCAAAGATCTTCACATAGTTTTAACTTTCCACAAGCAACAGAAGACACACATGGACAAGTTATTTGGCCAGTAGGACATCCTAAAGCAGGAGAACCAGTAACACTTAGAGATTATCAAGTCAGTGCTATTAATCAGTTCCTGGAAAATCCACAATGTATACAGGAGATTGCCACAGGCGCAGGCAAGACTGTGCTTACTGCAACTTTAAGTAAAGCAGTAGAACCTTATGGCAGAACATTAGTTGTTGTTCCTAACAAAGACCTAGTTAAACAAACAGCAGAAGATTATGTATTGCTGGGACTTGATACAGGTGTATACTTCGGTGACAAAAAAGAAATAGGCAAGACACATACTATCTGTACTTGGCAAAGTCTTAACAGTATGCAAAAACGTTTTAAGGATGGAGATAGTCCTGTTAGCTTAGAAGATTTTGCACAAGACGTAGTAGGTATTATCATCGACGAAGTCCATCAAGCTAAAGCAGATGTACTTAAACAATTACTTACAGGTCCGTTTGCCAATGTTCCTATTCGTTGGGGACTAACAGGAACAATACCTAAAGAAGATTCGGACAAAGTGACCTTGTTGTCTTGTATAGGTCCAGTCATAAATAAGATTGCAGCCAAAGATCTTCAGGACTTAGGAGTGTTAGCCAACTGCCAGGTAAACATTATGCAGTTCCAAGATACCGTAGAGTATAAGAATTATCAAGAAGAGCTAACATACTTAACAACTAATAAAAATAGAATAGATAAAGTAGCTGAGTTTATTAAAAATCTCAGCGAAACAGGTAATACACTTGTTCTAGTAGATAGAGTGAAGTGTGGAGAAATGCTGGTAGAGCGACTGCCTGACAGTAATTTTGTCAGCGGAGCAATGAAAACTAACGATAGAAAAGAGCAATATGACGAAGTTAAAACGGCTACAAACAAGATTATTGTTGCGACTTATGGTGTGGCTGCTGTTGGTATTAATATACCTCGTATTTTTAACTTAGTTCTTATTGAGCCAGGAAAAAGTTTTGTGCGTGTTATCCAAAGTATTGGACGCGGCATAAGAAAAGCCGAAGACAAAGACCATGTAGAGATTTGGGACGTCACAAGTAGCGCAAAGTTTAGTAAACGACATCTTACTACACGAAAGAAATATTATGAGGAAGCTGGCTATCCTTATCAAGTACAAAAGGTAAAATACTAATGAATATATTAACAGTGGACAATCAAGCATTTGAATTAAATTCTTTGCCAGAAGAGGTAGATGATTTACGTTATGCAGTTTTAGATTGGAATGATCCTAAGAACGTAGACTATCATTTTGTACCTTTGATCTTTATGGAAACGTTTCATGCGCCAGCCGCAGTATTAAAAATAGGTGAACATGTTATCCAAGTTCCTTTGGATTGGTATATTGTTATCGGGGAAAAAGACCACGGAGATCCTGAAATTGTTCCTATTATGAATATCAATGATCGAGGCTTTAGTGCGTTTACATTTAATCCTATTAGTAGTTTTAGATTAGATTTCCAGCCATTGGAAATTATTAATGTATTCCAGGACATACGTTGGTATACACCTAAACTCAAACATGGCCATATACTAGCAGTTCCATTGGATAACAGTGATAAGCCTATGTGTGCTTATTTCGTTAAGGAAACAAATAAACTTCCGGAAGTATTGTCCATTGAAAAAATGTATTAAAGATAGTATAATACACTATGGCAACTAAAGCACCAATGTTAGACATGTTCAAGAAGGTATTGCCTGCAGCAGATACCAGGAACAAAGATTTTTATGAACGACTCAGCGATGAGGAAAAGAAAGGATTTAGTCCTTGGCTTATCCAACGCTATTTGAGTAGCGCAGAAAGTTCTACGTCAGAAATGATTGAACATTATCTTATTATGACCAATGACTTAGTTAATACAGACTATAGTACAATTAAAGATCATCCTGAGTTAATGTGGAAGCTAATGAGCATTGTGGGTGTGGGTAAGTCAATGAAGCATCCTTATGTTGCTCCGGGCAAAGGTAAAAAGAAAAAAGGCAACGCATTTAAACTGTGGCTACATGAACAGTATCCTCATTTAAATGAGCAAGAAATAGAAGTATGGTTCGGTATGTTTACTCGAGAACAAGCCAAAGATATGCTAGAACAATATCAAGTTAAGGACAAAGATGTTATCGCTGGTGCAAATGACTTATAAGTGTAGATATTGTAATAAGGATTTTGTTAAGGAAAATACGCTAATCTCACACATGTGCGAGAAAAAGCGCAGAATGAATGCCAAAGATGACAAACAAAATCGAATTGCTTATCAAAGTTGGTTAGTATATAGAAAAACTATGATCGCCAATGTTAAAAATGACAAGCCCTATGATGACTTTATCAATGATAGATACTTCCTGGACTTTATGAAGTTATCCAAGCGCATCATTGATTTGAACTTAGACAAGCCAGAAGAATTTGTTAAATTTGTCTTAAAGAATGGTATCAGAATAGACGATTGGTGTAAAGATGTTGTTCACGAAACTTATATCAAAGATAGAGTATTTAAAGAAACAGTAGAGCGAGCAATTGAACGAAGTTTGTTAAATATGAAAGCATGGGCAGAAAAGACAGGCTTTCAATGGGAAGAGTATTTTGTTAAAGTTAATACTATAGATGCAGTACAGGATATTAGAATGGGACGTATAAGTCCTTGGTGTACTTTTTCTACTGATCAAGGAAGCAGATTAATTGATAGGCTTGAACCGGGACAACAACAAGTATTGATAGATTACTTAGATCCTAAAAAATGGCGTGTCAAATTAAAACGAGATCCAAAAGAACCTGAATGGGTACAAGAAATTTTTAATAAGGCGGGAATACAATGAACCAGTACAGTGAAAAGAGAAGAGTTCCAAGACTCTTGGAAAGCCAAAAATCTACTAAGGCTAGTTTTCAAATGCTCAACGGCATGGCAGAGTTTACCATAGACGGTGAACGTGTAAGTATGCCCACAGCAGAAGCATTTCATCGTTTACTAAAAAAGGTTGCTGTTCTTGAACAAAGATTGGCTGTTACTGATAATAAGGCTGCTCAAGCGGGTCGAGTAGCAAGGTCTAAGAATGATAGATAAAGAAGACAACGTTCTAGAAGTTTATAAAGAATCACTGATAATGATTGACAAATTAATTGCGGACTATGATCCTTTGGTTATAGCAGGAGTCATGATGGCGCAATCACTTAGTTTGTATAAAAGTGTATTAAGTGAAGAAGATTATTCTAATCTAGTTACATCTATTATAGAAAAGAAGGATAAAGTTTATACTTTTACTACAAGGAATTTACATTGAGCACAGACGTAGACATTGACTTTGCGGATAGAGAACAGATATTGAAATTGCTGGACTATACTCCTGCAATGATCAAAGACGGAGTAAAAGAAAAAAAACACAATACTGGCGTGTACTTCCATAATGCCCCAGTAAATCCATTCACAGGGTTATCCACAATAGATTACAAAAGTGCCGAAGACATGGGTTGGTTTAAAATTGACTTGCTTAATGTCGGTATCTACAACGACTTTGATAGCAATGAACAGATTGATAGTTTGTTAGCCAAAGAACCTATGTGGGAATTGCTAGAACATAAAGAGGTTATAGAACAATTATTCCATATTCACAATCACAGTGATACTGTTATAAAAATGAAACCTACTAGTGTAGAACAACTAGCCATGGTATTGGCTTGTATTCGTCCAGGAAAGAAACATTTGATAGGACGTAGTTGGGATGAGATTAGTGAAGAAGTATGGACTAAGACTGATGATGTTTATAGTTTTAAACACAGTCACGCCATTGGATATGCTATGGCAATTGTATTACAAATGAACAAGCTAAGTTATAGCTTTTGAACTAGCTGAATTTGTCTACGTTTGATTCTTTTTGTGATAATGTTTTGTAAACTGACAGCTTCTCCATGTAGTATTTCAAAGTCTTTGACATTGTAAGTTCGTAAGCTGTAACTAAATTTTTTAAATTTCGGCCCTATGACTAGATTTATGGGCAAACTGCGATTACTTTGCCACCACCATTCATCGCCTAATTCTAGAAATTCTTGCTTGTCTTCAGTACATGTAAGTACATTATAAACATATATACTAGCCAGAGTACTGGTGTAATTTTGAATAATTCCTAGAATTTCTTCTTCTCCGATCCTACATAAACTGAGGAAAGGGAATTTTTCTAATATATCGTTATAATCTGCCATCGGTAATATTTAGCACCGAATTCATTTCAATTAAAATTAAATAAATATAGATATGAGCGACACATTTACATTATTAAGCTATCCGCAACGCAGTATATTAATATATGCAGAAGGACATAGCAGGACACAAAACATGCCATTTAATACCACACGAAAAACAATCTATAAGGGCGTGGACAGCACCCTGGGATTCGATGTTAAAAATCAAGACCGTAAGCCAGTTAATTTACTGGGCAAAGATATTATGGTTAATATCATGCAAGTTAGAACAGGCGAACTTGTAGTACAACGCAGAGCAGTGGCAGTAGAACCTGAATCTGGATTCTGTGAGTTTACAGTATTCAGCAGTGACTTGGTTGATTTAGATCCAGGCATATATCAATTAAGTGCGGTGGTTTATGAAGCAGACGGTCACGCCAAGAGTTTATACACTGACCACAACCGCAGAGTTACTTTAGAGCTAGAAGTCAGTGATGGCGCATATCCAAAATACTTACCAAGCGTAGGCTTGACATTCACACAATTAGGCAGTAGTTGGGTTAGTCAACCCATTGCCAGTAACTTACAAAAGAATGACAGTAGCACATTACATACCATTCAAATTGGTGTTACAAATTACACGGGCATCATTGAAGCATTGGTAAGTTTAGAATACGATAGTGGCGGAAATTATTTTCCAGTTAAGTTTGTCAATGATAAATTCCAAATTGAATTTAATAATCTCACTGATATACAGGGTTGGAATTTCATAGCAGATGCTCGTTGGATAAAGATAGTGTATACTCCATCAAATACGAACACCGGAACAGTTGACAAAATCTTATATAGAAGTTAAAATTGTAGGGTCATGATGGCCTTACAAACATTACTTAGAAACAGAATACACGGACATGCCAGCCCCAAAGGCTGGATCAGTTTTAATTGTCCTATGTGTGTCATTAACGGCCAGGGACGAGCAGACACAAAACGTCGCGGCGGATTACTTTGTAGCCCAGACGGTAGTGTAGCCTACCAATGCTTTAATTGCCAATATAAAACTGGATGGAGCCCAGGCTGGACATTGGGCTTTAAAATGCGTAAGTTGTTACGACAACTAGGATTCGACGAAGCAGAAGTTCAACGCCTTACATTAGAATTATTAAGCCAAGCAGACGCAGAACTATTAGTTAAAAAAGAAGCCGAGCCTGTATGGACTCCGGATTGGCCCGAGTTTAATTTTGACTTTAATCTAAAACAATTAGAAGATCCTAAAAAAATAGCATACTTACAAGATAGACAAATTTATGATCTTGCAACATGGTTTGAAACTGACAACAAATATTCAGGATTAAACAGTAGAGTCATATTACCTTTTACGTATCAAAATAAAATAGTAGGCTTTCAAAGTAGGTATGTTGGAGAAGTTCCTCCTACCTTAGCAAAGTATTTTAAAAAGAGTCCTGCAAATTATGTATATGGTCTTGACAATCAAAAAGATAAAAGAGAATATGTTATTGTCACAGAAGGCGAGTTTGATGCCTTGCTGACCAGCGGTATAGCATTGGGCAGTAACAACCTCAGCGATCGTCAAGCACAACTGATAGAAGACTTAAATATAGAACCGATACTACTACCTGACGCTGATAAGCCGGGTAGAGAACTAGTAGAGCGTGCCGCAGATTATGGGTGGAGTGTCAGCTTCCCCGAATGGGAAGATTGTAAAGACGTAGGCGATGCAGTAATGAAATACGGCAGACTGTTTGCGGTATATAGTATATTACAGGCAGCAGAGCACAGTCCAACAAAAATTAGATTAATGGGAAAGAGGTATTGTAGATGAAAGATGAAATTAAAACGTACAGCACAAAAGAACAAAAATTATATTTAGAAATTTTAATTGCTGATCCTGAGTTGGCGGCAAGGTCTAGAAATATTTTAGACCCTGAATATTTTGACAGGAACATGAGGCAAGCCGCAGAATTTATTAAAGATTATTTAGACAAATATGACAATGTTCCTACAACTACTCAAATTGAAGCAAGAACCGGTATAAGCTTAGAATCTTTTACTACTGAAGCAGTTCAGCCACAAAAGGATTGGTTCTTAGATGAGTTTGAACAATTTGCAAGACATAAGGCATTGGATCGTGCTATTTTAAAAAGTGTAGACTTACTGGATAAGAAAAGATACGGCGAAGTTGAACGTTTGATTAAAGAAGCAAGTACAGTAGGATTGCCTAAAACTTTTGGCACAGATTATTTTGCAGACCCAAGAGGCCGATTGGAAGCATTAAGAAGTGCTAATGGACAAGTTAGCACAGGATGGAAAAGCATTGACTATAAATTGCATGGCGGGTTTAATAGAGGTGAGCTTAATATTTTTGCGGCACCCAGTGGAGGCGGTAAGAGTTTATTTTTACAAAATCTTGCTATACATTGGAGTCAGCAAGGACTCAATGGCGTTTATTTTAGTTTAGAATTGGCAGAAGGTTTATGTAGTAAACGAATTGACAGTATGATAACGGGAATCCCTTCCACAGACATTTATAAAAATCTAGACGACGTTGAGTTGAAAGTTAGAAGCATAGGAAAGAAGTCTGGCAAATTTCAGATTGTTCAATTGACATCTGGAGTAACAGTCAATGATTTAAAATCGTGGTTAAAAGAATTTCAGATTTTTGCTGGAGTGAAAGTTGACTATGTGATTGTTGATTACTTAGATTTAATGCATCCAGTTAGTGTTAAAGTCAGTGCAGAAAACTTGTTTATTAAAGACAAATATGTATCAGAAGAACTGCGAGCATTAGCAACTCAAGGACAATATTTGTTTGCCACAGCTAGCCAGTTAAATCGTGGAGCAGTTGACAGCGTTGAATTTGACCATAGTCATATCAGTGGCGGTCTGAGTAAGATTCAAACTGCTGATAATGTTATTGGTATTTTTAATAGCACCACTATGAAAGAACGAGGCAGAGTACAAGTTCAATTTATGAAAACTCGTAGTAGCAGTGCAGTGGGATCAAAAGTTGAATTAGAGTTTAATACAAGTACTTTGCATATTACAGACTTAGACGAAGATAGTGCAGCCGTTCCTACTACAATAGATGTATTACATGATAAACTAAAGCGTTCGAGTCAGGTTGAAGGAACAAGTAATACAACACCAAGTGTTGGATGGGAAAGAGCAACACCTAAAGAAGGTTTTAGTTTAGAATCCCCTCAAAAGAATGAGCCCAAGATCCCAATTAGGACCATGGACTCTAGTAATAAATTAGCTAATATTCTTAAGAAAGTTTAAGCTGTTTTCATATCACGCATACCTGCTG
>Ga0078894_10005135_pt1 | contig 10076 bp, 8 predicted proteins | sample LauGreSu1BDMLBSD_2_FD_67506 | JGI IMG/M metagenome (GOLD analysis project Ga0078894, IMG submission 67506) | Freshwater lake microbial communities from Lake Michigan, USA - Su13.BD.MLB.SD (version 4) (version 4) | ecosystem: Environmental > Aquatic > Freshwater > Lake | place: Lake Michigan, USA...
AAAGTGCAGATCGGCGGCCCCGCCGGCGCCTTCGTCGCGCTGCTCTACGCCATCGGCGAGCGCTACGGCATTGCCAACCTGCTGATCGCCACCTTCATGGCAGGTGTGCTGCTCTTTCTGATGGGCGCGTTCAAGCTCGGATCGCTGGTGCGCTTCGTGCCGGTCTCGATCATCGTGGGCTTTACCAACGGCATTGCAGTGGTGATTGCCTTGCATCAGGTCAAGGATTTCCTCGGCCTCGCGATCGACAAGATGCCTGCCAATTCCATGTCGCAGATCCACGCGCTCGGCTCCAGTCTGCACACCATCAACCCCGCAGCACTCGCCATCGGTGTGGCCACCCTCGCCATCATCATCGTCTGGCCGAAATCATATCGGGCGGTCACGCCCGGCTGGCGGCGCTGGCTCGCGCGTGCGCCTGGAACCATTGCCGCGCTGGTGTTTGCCACCGTCGCAGTCAAGCTCTTCGGACTGCAGGTCGACACGGTGGGCAGCCGCTTCGGCGGCATTCCTCAGGGGCTCCCCGCCTTCGCGCTCCCCGCCTTCGACTGGCAGACCGCGCAGAACCTGGTCGCGCCTACGGTGGCCATCGCACTCCTGGGCGCAATCGAGTCGCTCCTCTGCGCCCGCATGGCCGACACCATGATCGACGATCGCCACGACCCGAATCAGGAACTGATGGCCCAGGGCGTGGCCAACTTCGTCGTGCCCTTTTTCGGCGGCATCGCCGTCACCGGCACCATTGCGCGTACGGTCACCAACGTGCGAAGCGGCGCACGCTCCCCGATCTCGGGCATCGTTCATGCGCTCACGCTGCTGGCCATCGTGCTGCTGGCCGCACCGCTCGCAAGCGATATCCCCATGGCCGCGCTTGCCGGCATTTTGTTGTTCGTAGCCTGGAACATGGCCGAGTGGCGAGCCTTCCCGCAACTGCGCCAGTTCACCATCAACTACCGACTGGTGATGCTCGCCACCTTCTTTCTCACGGTGATCTTCGACCTCACGGTGGCAGTGGAGGTGGGGCTGGTGCTCGCAAGCCTGTTCTTCATTCTCCGGATTGCCTCGGTCACCCACGTCGAGGCACTGGAGTTGCCACCGCGCGCAGCGCTGACGCCCACCATTGAAGGCTTTCGGCTGTTCGGATCGCTCTTCTTTGGCTCGGTCAACCGGCTCGAGCCGCTCCTTGATCCGGCCCGACCGCTTGCCGACATCACCCTGCTCGATCTGCACCAGCTCATCAACCTCGACACCACCGGCCTGGATGCGCTCCAGACTCTGCAGCGCATGCTGGACAAGCGCGGCAAACGTCTGATGATCGTTGGCGCCAACACGCAGCCGCTCTCCCTCATGCAGCGAAGCGGTTTTGCGGCAAGCCTGGGGCCCGGTGCGCTGTTTGACACCCTGGAGGCGGCGCTGGCCTCGGTCTCGCCCCCCGAAACTCCGGACGCGCCACCCGGCAAGCCACCGAACGCAGCCTGACCCTGGTCAGGAGCCGGCCTCAGCGAATCACGACCAGACCGACCTTCGCCATCCACGCTGCCAGCCGTTCGGCCTGCAGACGATCGATCTCGAGCAAGGCCGCCCACTCGCCGATGGTTGGGGCGTTTTCCTCGTCTCTGGGCAGCACCTCCCATGCACGTGCAACAGCCGCTGCATCGGGCAGCCAGCCCTCGGCAAACCGCCACATCGAGAGCTCGCGAAGACCGCGCACCCCAGGTCCGGTCGCGCGGTCGCGATGGAGACGCGACTGCAACGTAAGACAAGCGCTGGGGTAGTGCGCAAACATTTCCAGCGGATTGGGCATGCCTGGTTCGCCACGAGGCGCTGGCGCGACGCGTGCCCGGCACAGGGCAAGCCGCTCTCGCTGCTCGGCCCACAACGCCTGGTACCGGGGCAACACACGCGACCAGTCGAACTGTTCGCGTATTCGCCTGCGCCCGCTCTCACCCATACGCGTTCGGAGCGCCGGGTCAGCAGCCAGACGGGCGATCGCGGTGGCGCACGCCTCGATGTCGACTGCGACCAGCGTGTGCGCATAGGCCACATAGCGGTCGTAGTTGAGGCGCCCGTCCTGGTAGCCCTCGATCAGCGCAGCTGCACCCTGGGCGTTGGCAGGCTGCAACGTGGGGACAAGGAAGCCGTCCTCACCGTCGCGGACGGTCTCCCGATAGCCATCCCAGTCGCTCACCACCACCGGAAGGCCGGCCGCCATCGCCTCCACCGGTGTGAGCCCAAAGGTCTCCTGAATATTGTCGGAGAGCGAAACAAAAACATCGGCTGCCCGATAAGCCCGCTGCGTGACCCCGGGTTCACGCCCATCCACCCGATCAACGCGAATACCGGCCGCGAGAGCCGCTTCATCAAAACTTTTCCGGATGGCTTCGTTGGCAAACCAGCCGCATTCGAGAATCCGGATACGCTGGCCACTGGAGGCGGCCGCCCGCGCGCAGGCAAGATACATGGCCAGGGGATTGGCTTTGGCGTGCAGGCTCAGTCGACCCACGAACAACACGACCACATCGTCATCGACAAAGCCGTGCTGCGCGCGCGCTTCGCGCCGCTCCTGCTCACCCGCCGAGAAGTCGGCCGCATGCACCCCCAACGGAATCACGGGCAGCATGGGGAGTTCGGGCGCCACCGCAACCCCCAGGCGCGATGCAAGAAATTCCGTTTGCGCCCGCCAGATGAACTCCACCGCGCGGCGCACCGATTGCGAGGTGCACACGAGCGCATCGTGTGCGGCGAACGGGCCCGCGACACAAGCTGCGATCTGCCGCATGACGGCATCCGAACTGATGGTGTGGGTCACACCGCAGAGCGCAAACGACGCCACGCCATGCGCCTGGCGGCTGCGCTGCCAGCCGAGTGCATCACTCACCGGCGCCGGATAATGAAGCACGCCAAGCTCGCCCCACGCGGCGGGCTGATCGGCGGCGAGCCTGCGCACGGGATGCGACCAGCCCATTCGCTCGAGCGCCGCGGCCACAAATTGCGCATCGTTGCCGGTTGGCGTCACGACATCGAGCGGGCGTGCGACGCAGGCGCGATAGGCCTCGACAAAGCCGCGTAAAAAACCATGCCCTGCCGACTGCCGGCCCATGAGGCGCTGCGACCCGGTATCGATCGCGTCGGCGGCGAGGAACAGCGCAGGCGGCGTGAAGGCTGTCATCGAAGCGATACGCAGTCGCCCGCCAGGTCAGTCGGGCTTGCGCAATACCGCTGAAATGATGTGCGAGGTGCCGACATGGGCTGTGCCCTCGGCCAGTTCGGCATCACAGTCGCGTGACTCGAGCACCGACCAGCCAGGGAATGCCTCGCCCAGGAGGCCAAGGGTGTAGAGGTTCTCGGCCACGCCCGGTCCGCCCGTTTTATAGACCAGTTGCCGCATCCCGTAGCCCTCGATCACAAGCAACCCACCCGGCCGCAGCGCCTGCCGAAAGCCCTCGAAGATCTGCGAACGAAGCAACGGATCGGCGAACTGGAAAAATATCGCCACGATCAGATCGGCCGGGGTTCGGTCCCAGGGCCAGTGCGCAATATCGGCACAACAGAGCGCGAGCGAACCGCCCGCTGGTGAGTCAAAACGGGCCCGCAAGCCCGGCGGCGAAGCATCATCAGCGGCCGCGGGCGACCGCTCGACGAGCCCATTTGCGCGGGCATGGGCCGCCGCATGCTCCACCCCCACGTCGGCCACATCAAAGGCGGTTGCGTGCAGGCCCAGCGAGGCGAGCCAGACACCGTTTCGCCCGTCACCATCGGCCGGGCACAGCACCCGGCTACCCGCCGGCAGACGAGAACGCTGCGCAGCGAGCCAGCCGTTTGGCTTGGCGCCAAACAGCATGCCCTCGGCGGACGAGTAGCGATTGTTCCAGGTCGTGCGGGGGTCTTTGAATCCGTTCATGGCGGAGCGGATGCTACCACCTTGGCAGCGGGGGTGAGGAGGCGCGTGTCCCGGCATCGGGCTGGACATGCGCGGGCCGCTGTCAACGATTCGGACTTGACGCGCACCCTGCCGCGCTTGACGATGCGAAGCACTCCGGAGACTTCACCATGAACCTGCACCGCATGCTTCAACAACGTGAGGCCGATTCGCGCCCGATCCGTGTCGCCCTGATCGGCGCGGGCAAGTTCGGCTCAATGTATCTGGCCCAGGCGCAGCGGACGCCCGGCATCCATCTTTTGGGCGTGGCTGACCTGTCACCCGCCCGCGCAAAGAAGGCGCTTCGCCATGTGGGCTGGGCCGCCGAGCGGCTCACCGCGCGGTCGGCGGCCGACGCCACCCGCCGCGGCACCACCTGGGTGACCGACAACACGATGGCACTGATCGCAAGCCCAGAGGTCGATGTGGTGATTGACGCCACCGGACATCCCGCTGCCGGTATCGCGCATGTGCTGGCCTGTTGCGACCATGGCAAACACATCGTGATGGTCAACGTCGAGGCCGATGCGCTCGCCGGACCGCTGCTTGCCCGCAAGGCGCGTGAAGCGGGCATCGTCTACTCGCTCGCCTATGGCGACCAGCCGGCGCTGATCTGCGAAATGGTCGACTGGGCGCGAACCGCAGGTCTGGACGTGGTCGCAGCGGGCAAAGGAACCAAGTACCTGCCCGCCTACCACCAGTCCACGCCCGATACCGTGTGGCAACACTATGGCCTCTCGGCGGACGACGCCAAGCGCGGCGGCATGAATGCGCAGATGTTCAATTCGTTCCTGGATGGCACCAAGTCCGCCATCGAGATGGCAGCGGTGGCCAATGCCACCGGACTCATTCCGGCGCCCGGCGGCCTTCAGTTCCCGCCTTGCGGCGTGGATGATCTGGCGCGGGTTCTGCGCCCGGCGAGCGCAGGCGGGCAGCTTCACCACCGCGGCCAGGTCGAGGTGATCTCAAGCCTAGAGCGTGACGGCCGGCCGGTGTTTCGCGATCTTCGCTGGGGTGTCTATGTGGTGTTCGCTGGCGCCGATGATTACGTACGCCGCTGCTTTCACGAATACGGTCTGATCACCGACGCCACCGGCGAGTTTTCAGCCATGTACAAGCCCTACCACCTGATCGGGCTCGAGCTCGGGGTGAGCGTGGCATCGGTGGGGCTGCGTGGCGAACCCACCGGCTGTGCACAGGCCTGGCACGGTGATGTGGTTGCGACCGCCAAGCGTGATCTCAAGGCTGGCGAAACACTGGACGGCGAGGGCGGCTTTACGGTTTACGGTCGATTGATGCCCGCAGCCGACTCCTTGGCGGTGGGCGGACTGCCGCTTGGGCTCGCGCATGGCGTGACGCTCAAGCGCCGGGTGGCAGCGGGCGCGCCGGTACGCTGGGCCGATGTCACGATCGATATGCGGTCACAGGCGGTGAGGTTTCGCCGCGAGATGGAAAAAAGCTTCGCGCAGTCACGCCGCTAGCGAGCCCGCGCCCCCGACGCCGCTCAGATCATTCGGAACGCCGCAATCGCCACCAGCGTTGGCACGAAGGCTGCGGCAAACAGTCCGCCCGCGCTGATCTCTTCGTTATCGAAGCGGCTCTTCAGAATGGAGTAGCCCGCGGGGTTGGGTGCGTTGGCAATGACCGTGAGACCTCCGCCGGTCACCGCGCCAGCGACCAATGAAAGCTTGAATTCATCGGTGAGCCCTTCAACCAGCGAGCCCAGGTAGGTGAGCGCCGCATTGTCGGTAATGGCAGTGAGCGCTGTCGCCCCGTAATACACCGCGGTCGGGCTCATGGCCGACAGCGCAGGCTGCAGCCACCACTGTTGCTGACCACCCAGCACCACAAGCCCTGCGAGAAAAAACCCGACCATCATCCCCTCGCGAATAATCAGTCGGTCCTGCCAGCGGTTGTACGCGGTCACGATTCCAAGGAAGAACAGGAAGAGGCCCATGAACACCACCACATGATGCGCAGCCAATACCACCCCCACCAGGAACAGGATGTGCGTGATGACCAGCGCCACAGGAATGCGGTTTTCATCATCGCGCTGTTCATCCAGGGGAATGCGCGAGAGTTCTGATCGGAATATCAGCGTGAGTGCGAGCGCATTGATGGTGACCGCAACCGCAGAGCGCCAACCCAGATTGGTGATCATGAACATCAGATCCCAGTCCCAGGTTGCAGCCACCATCAGAACCGGAGGCGCAGCGTAAGGCGTGAGCGTGCCGCCAATTGAAACGTTTACAAACAGCACCCCCAGCGTGAGGTATTTCAGTCGGTTCGACAGGCCAGGGTTGTAAAACCGCTCACGAAGCAGGAGAGCCGCCAGCGTCATGGCGGCAGGCTCGGTGATGAACGAGCCCAGCAGCGGCAGCAGCGACAGCGCCACGAAGAAGGTCGCAACCTGCCGGTGCATGGGCAGCATTTTCGCAACCACATCCACACAGCCAAGCGACACCTTGAGGATGGGTCGGCTCGCTGCAATCACCATGATCACAAACACGAACAGGGGCTCGGTAAAGTTCCGGGCGTTCAGATACTCGAGCGATTGTTGCGGCCCGACCGCCACCGCCATGAACGCAATCAGAACCAAAGCCCAGAATCCGAATACCGCCTCGACCTCACCCAGCAGATGAAAAATGCCGGCGTGCGCGGGATGGCGGTGCGCAAGCTTCTCGAATAACTTGACGGAAAACGTGTGAAGAACCGCGACGGCGAAAATGATCGCTGCCACGATCTGGACCGTAGTGGGATTCAAGGCTGGCTCCGGTGTCGTGTGCTGTTGGTATAGGGGTCAGGCGCCGAAATAGCGTTCGAAGTTCGCCGCCATCGAGGCCTCGATTCTGGTCTTGTAGGTGGAAAAAAGAAAGCCGAGCTTCGCTTCCAACCTGAGGGAGTCGGAGTTGATGCGCAGCACACCTGACAGCCCGCTTCGGGAAAACACCAGATCGTTGCCGTGCCAGTGTGAATCGACACCATAGTCGGTCTGCATCTCGTCGGCCAGACGCTGCGCGACCGCTCGCGCGGCGTCGAGCCCGAGGGCGTGCGGCCGCTCGAAGGTGAGCTCGGCCATCAGCGGCTGACCCGCGTGGGAAGGGGCTGCCCCGCGGCGAACGCGAGCAGGTTCTCGGCCGCCAGCATGGCCATGCCAACGCGCGAGCTTCGGGTGGCGCTGCCGATGTGCGGAGTCAGGGCCACATTGGAGAGCGTGAGCAGTTCCGGGTGGAGTGCGGGTTCGTTTTCAAAGACATCGAGTCCGGCGAACGCCGGGCGGCCAGCGCGAAGCGCGCGCACCAGCGCAGCATCGTCAACGACGCCGCCTCGGGCAATATTGACCAGCGTGGCGCCAGGCTTCATCAGCGCGAGCTCGCGCGCGCCGATCAGATGATGGGTTGCTGGGCTGTAGGGTACGACCAGCACCACATGATCAGCACGCTCGAGCAACTGCTCGAGCGGCACCCGCTCGGCGCCCAGTTCACCCTCATTGGCTGCGGGGCTCCGGTTTGTGTAGAGCACCTTCATTTCGAAGCCGCGGGCCCGGCGGGCGATTGCAGACCCGATCCGACCCATGCCCACGATGCCCAGCGTCGAGCGCCACAAATCTGCACCCAGAAACTGATCGAAAGCCCAGCGCTTCCAGTGGCCGGCACGCAGCCAGTGCTCGGACTCGCAAACCCGGCGCGCGGCCGACATGAGGAGCGCCCACGCCATGTCAGCAGTGGCTTCATTCAGCACATCGGGCGTGTTGGTGACCAGAACACCGCGTGCCGAGCAGGCGTTGAGATCAATATGGTTGAACCCGACCGAGCCGGTGGCAACGATCGCCAGACGGGGGGCTGCCGCGAGCAACTCGGCATCGACCCGATCGGACGTGACCACGAAGAGCGCGTCCTTGTCGGCGACCCTCGCGAGCAGTTCCGCCCGCGACCACTCAGCATCCGACTGATTGGATTCCACCTCGAAATGAGGCAACAGGCGCTCGAGGACCTCATCAAAGATCTGTCGGGTGATCAGCAGTTTGGGCTTCATGATCGAAACGGAAGAAAAGGATCTGTTGATCATACCGCCCGAGGGGACCACGACCTGGCGAAGACCGCTCAGGCCGCTACGTATCGGCGGATCATCTCGGCGCTCTCGCGCCAGTGTGTCTCGAGTGCGGCTTGCGCGGCCAGATCGCGAGCGAGCACCGCCGACAGCGTGTGGCGGTTGGACAGATAGAAGTAGCCCTGCGAGGCAATCGAGAGATATAGCTGGGCGGGGTCGACACCGGCGCGAAACACGCCGTCCCGCTCGCCACGCTCGATCAGGCCACCGAGCAGCCCCACCACCGGTGAGACCAGCTCGCCCAGCTGCGCCGAGCGACGCAGGTGCTTCGCCTTATAGAGGTTTTCGGTATTGAGGAGACTGATGAATTCGGGGTGGTCGACGTAGTAGCGCCATACAAAGCGGCAAAACCGCTCAAGCGCTGCCAGGGGATCCGCCTCATCGAGCCTGAGCGCGCGCTCGGCCTCGCGGAGCGCCGCATAGACGGATTCAAGCGCCGCACGGAACAGCTCTTCCTTGCTGCCGAAGTAGTAGTAGAGCATCCGCTCGCTGCTTCGTGCCCGCTGGGCGATGCGCTCACCGCGAGCCTCCGACAATCCGTGGCGGGCGAATTCAATGACTGCCGCGTTCAGGATGCGGGAACGCGTTGCCTCGCGGTCGCGGCGACGCGGCAACTCGGCGGAAGCGGGCTCAGTGCGCAATCACCGGCACCTCGACAGCCGGCGGCGTATTGCGGCTGCGCTGACAGCGCACGATGCCGTCTATCATCACCATGCCCACCCCGGGGATGTCACCCAGGCGCATGCTGTCCAGCAAATCGGTGCCCGCGGAATGCTGCGCCTTGTCCATGAACACAAAGTCGGCCGGCCGGCCCACCTCGATCAGTCCCTGTGGCAAGGCGCGCATGCGCGAGATGTTGCCGGTGGCAAAGCCGAACACGATCTCGGCAGGAATGTCGGCCATGCTCGCGATGAGCGCGATCAGCCGCAGCATGCCCAGCGGCTGTACGCCCGAGCCCGCAGGCGCGTCAGTGCCCAGAATCACCCGGTGCGGGCACTTGAGCTCCATCGCATGACGGGCCGTGAGGATCGCGATCCGTTCGTTACCGTTATGCACGATTTCAAGCGCGCGGCTGCTTTTTTCGCAAAGCGTGCACACCGACTTGTAGGAGAGCGAGGTGTGGCCGCCGTTCACATGCCCGATGACATCGGCATCGGCCTCCAGCACCACATGCTCGTCGATCAGCCCTGAACCCGGAATGGAGGGACCACCCGTATGGATCGTGCTCTGGATGCCGTGACGGCGCGCCCAGCCCACCATTTGCGCGGCTTCATCACCCGCTTTGACCGACCCCAGGCCGATTTCACCCAGGAGTCGAACGCCGGCCGCCGCGAGGTCGATGAAATCCTGCTCGACCATGCCTTTTTCAATGACTGGCGCACCGGCTAGCACCCGCACCCCACCGCCGACACCAGCAGCCCGCATCCCGTCAAACGCCCGCTGTGCCGTGATCGCAAGCGCCTTCACGCCGATGATGTCCTTGGGGCGTCCGGGCAGGTGAACCTCGCCCGCCGAGATCATGGTGGTGACGCCCCCATGCATGCATGACTCGATCCAGCCCAGCTGATTCTGCCGCGGAGTCCAGTCACCGAACACCGGATGCGTGTGCGAATCGATCAGCCCAGGGGCCACCGCCGTGCCCTGGCAGTCGATGACGCGCTTCGCATCACCGGTATCGCAGTCTTTCTCGCGACCCACGGCAGTGATGACGCCGTCATTGATCACGATGGTGTCCGCATCGAGAATCGGTCGATCGATATCGCCCGAGAGCATCAGTCCGACGCGCCGGATCACGACCTTGCCCGACCGCTCGACGATTGCTGCTGTTGCCATGAAAAACTCTCCGCCGAAAGAATTGAATCAGACCCTGTGCGAGCGACCGTTTCTGCGCTCAGCGCAAACCGTCTTCGCCCTTGATCTCATGCTTTTGCAGACCGCCGATACGGGGCAACGGTCGACCGCTGTCGGTGACCGCCACCGCCACCAGAATCTCGCCTGCGCGCGGCGCGTCGGCCACCCGCGCCTCGATCGCGTCAAAATGGCTGCG
>Ga0078894_10005136_pt1 | contig 10075 bp, 8 predicted proteins | sample LauGreSu1BDMLBSD_2_FD_67506 | JGI IMG/M metagenome (GOLD analysis project Ga0078894, IMG submission 67506) | Freshwater lake microbial communities from Lake Michigan, USA - Su13.BD.MLB.SD (version 4) (version 4) | ecosystem: Environmental > Aquatic > Freshwater > Lake | place: Lake Michigan, USA...
AATATTTGTTTTGTAAAAAGCGTCTTTAGCTGGTTTATCAATTCTTCCTTCACTTGCTTTTATTTCTACGCGATTTGCTTTTGGAAACACCAAGTCCCCCTCTTTGTCTCCTTTTTTTGCGTTAGTAAATAATGTCATCAAAATCTCTCCATCACCAAACGTGACATCGTTAGTAGTCTTTCCTGATCTGTAATAACAAAACTCTATTAAGTCGTCAGTTAAAATATTAATATCCGATTTAATGGTATCTAATAAATCAAATGGTTCTTTAGATTGGGTTATTTTCTTTTCTAATGAATCGAGTTGTAACTTTTGATTGTTAATTTGTTGTAAGTTATTTTTTGAAATTTTATTTCTTGCCATTTTTTGTGAAATGGGAGTCAAAAAACTTATTTCAAAATCTTTTAGTTGAGTAGATTTTGTAGAGTTCCAACCTCCACTTGTAAACAGATTAGACAGATCGCTTCTAAGCCCTATTCCATTAATAGCATCAACAATTTCAATGGGACTTTCGACGAATCCGTGATTTTTAAATCCATCTATATTCGGACTTGTTGCAAGATCATCTGAATACTCTTTAGAATAAAACGCAGTTTTTTCGGTTATAAACGAATATGCGTCCGAAAGATTTTTTATTTTTTTTGTGCTATTGCTACGATTTGGATTTTTAACAATTTCTTCGTAAACTGATTTAATTGTTTTACACATTGGTTGAGAACCGTTATTTTTTTCTCTTGCTAGATCCTGAGTTACCGCTATCGGTAGGTTTGCCTTTATTATTGTTGTCAGAGTCCCCATCCGAATCATCGTCTGAATCGTCTAAAATATCATCGTCGTCATCATCATCTAATTCAATGAAACCTACTATAACATTTTCAGGCAAAGAAACGCCAAGAGCTCCTAAAAACCGTTGAAATGCATCTACTAAAGCTTCAACTGATGTTTCAGCTCCATCCAACGAAATTTCAATATTTTGATGTAATTCAGGAGAAGTAAAAGAAAATTTAACGCGTGCGTCTTCTTCGATTTTAGAATCTCCAAGGGAAAAAGGAAGTCTCATAATATATATTATTTATCAAAAATGATATAAGTATCTATAGACAACAAAATGCTAAAAGCAATTTTACAAAAAAGGGAACAATGGAAGTGCCTAAAGCTCTTTTCTAATATTTATTATGAAAAAACAAAAAAAACCGTTAAAAGTAACTGCTGTTAAGTCTGAACAAACAAAAGATACTTCTCCTAGGGTACATCAACGTGAAAAAATTAATTTTACGTTAAATTTAAGAGGTCTCGATTGGACGGAAAAGCAAAAAGCATTTATAGAACTCGCGACCAATAAAGATACTAAAGTTATTTTTTTGAGTGGTCCTGCAGGCACTAGTAAATCAATTTTAGCAGTATACTGTTCGCTAATTTTGCTAAACTCAAAAAAAATTAGCGATATTATATATGTTAGAACTATAGTAGAAAGCGCAGCTCATTCAATGGGAACTCTTCCTGGAGATGCAGATCAAAAGCTTCAATTTTTTACTGCAGTACTAAACGATAAATTAGAAGAATTGTTACCAGCTGGAGATATAAAAAGATTGGTTGCGGATGAGCGAATTAAAGGCATGCCTGTTAATTATTTGAGAGGAGCCTCATATAACGCTAAAGCAGTAATAGTGGATGAAGCACAAAATGCTAATTTTCAAGAACTATTGACTTCTCTAACAAGAATTGGCAAATTTACAAAATACTTTATCTTAGGAGATCCTATGCAAACGGATTTAAAGCATAAAGAGCAGTCTGGATTCAAAACAATGTATGATATTTTTAATACTGAAGAATCACAAGCACAAGGTATATATTGTATTGAGTTTACAAAAGATGATATTATGAGATCAGAGCTTCTAAGATTTATCATTGATCAAGTAGAAAAATACAACGCACTAAAACACAATAAATAATATGAATTGCGATCCTCTAGTTGATCAAATGTTTAGTTCTAAAGAGAGTGATGCAATAAAAAGCTTATACAAAGAAGAACCTTCCTGTAGAAAAGCAATAGCTGAAGCTGTAAGCTCAAAATTAATAACTGACCGAGAAAAAATTATAGTGTCCTCTCAAACGATTGACGTGTTGTACTTGATTTGTCTTTCTTCAAAATTTGCGGACTCAGAAGACGAATGTTTAAGAGTTGCAAATATTATCTATAGCTACAGAGGAGAAGTTGTAAACATTTTACCATCTATAGTATATGATAGAGGGTTAAAGCTTGCTAATAAGACTCTTGTTGCTCTTTCCTTATACCCTCAAGCTTTAGAAAAGCAATGGAGACAAAGAGGTGCACCAAAGCCATCTTTTTATCGAAATATTTCAAAAACAATTTTTTATAATAATCAGCAAGAAGATATATCTTCGCATCATGAACAATGGGAGCATTTTTTAGCTGAAGTTCTTATTTGATTTTTGCAGTCATTTTCTATAAAGTATAACATGGAAAATGAAGTTTTTGAAGAAGAGAGTATAATTCCGTACAACAATCAAGAAGAACAAATAGTTGGATATGATCCAACATTTTTTGATGGTTTAACTGCATTCGATATACAAGACGAAAATACTCTTTCTTCTCTTCAGTTGTTATCAGATGAACTTGATGCTGCTATTGCGCAGTTATCTTCTATGCCTACTAACTTGTATGAGGCAGAAAAAGCTGTTTTATTTGGTCCTGACTATAAGTTTACAACTTTATCTGAGTATATTGTTCCAAACAATTTTCAAATAACAAAAGTAATAGAAAATGTAGAAAAATCTTACGATAGATATGAGCAAACAATGTTAGATATAATTCAAAATCCTAAAAAGTTTGATTTAGATGAAGATTTTTGTGGTATGAGTATGCTTTTTGAAATGTCGGGAAATAAAGTGTGGGAATCTGAAGAAAAGAAAAAACAATATATAAAACATCTTGAAATGATAATGTCGTTGGACATAAGAGATATAAACGAAGAAAACTGCTTTGAAATTATTACGAAAATTGCTCACTCAACAAATGAGTTGTTGGTTTTATAAGTTATTTGACAAGCTTAACTGCTAGCATTTTTAAAACGGAAGTTATTGGTCCAAACCCACTAAAAATATTCGTATCTTTGTGAGTTCCTACTGGAGATACTTTGTCTTTATTGGATGCTGTTTTTCTTACTTCTTCGTCATTATTCATTAATCTAATATTAGGAACCTGCATATCATGTGTGTGAGTACCATCGCTTAATATATGATGATGCGGAAAATTTCTTAAATCTATTGGACTAATAACAGTTGCTGTTATAACTCCTCCTGCTGAGCCTCCATAATTGCATGGACATGTTGCTTGCAAAAGCATTCTGGTGCCTGGAATAATCCAACCTGTCGTTACTGGTTCAATTATAAGAGCCTTTTGAATCAACTGCTTTGTTTCGAGAATAAGATTATTAATTTCTCTAGGACTCATTTGTAGTAAAGCTGGATCTGTTACTTTAGTTTGAATTTTTCGTACAAAATCTTGAGCTCCTTGAGAGGCGGCTTTAGTTTGCCATTCAGCGTGCCCTGTCGTTTGATCGGCAGTTGAGGCGAATCTAGTTCTATCTATTTTCATTGGACAGGTAGCTGAAATAAACGACAAATCTCCTTCTATATGAGCTCCTCCTTGTGTCACCAAATTTCCGTTTGTTGAAAGAGTTCCTTGTACGTTTACTTGCCCTTTTCCTGCACTGTCAGGGCTAATGTTAATACTTTTACCAGTAAGTTGTAGGTGATCTCCTTCAATAGTGACTTGTCCTTTTGCTGAACCCAATGTTAATTCTGGACCAACAAACTTTGTAATTCCTCCTTTAAATACAATAGGTCCATGAGAGTTAAATTCAATGCCTTGAGCTCCTGAATATACAGTAAATTTGTTTGAGCATTTGATTACATATTGTCCTCCAGGAGTAGCCAATGGATTTGTCCCTACTACTTGATTTGTTTTAATAGGGTTCGGAGTAGTGCCTTGTGATGCTATTTTGCTTGTTTGTGCAAAACCTTTTCCTTCTTTGATGAGATAAGAGGGAGTGTCGTTCATGCCAAGACCTACTTCCAATAAATCGTTTCCTACAATAATTTGATGCCTGTTTCCTCCAGGCAATCCCATCTTAGCTTCTAGTTCTTGTATTTCTTTTGATTTGGATTGAGCTAATTTAGCAGCTTGTTTGTCAACATCTCTGGTGTCGGTTGAGTCCTCTACTGTTCCGTTTCCTCCACACAATTCGCATTTTCCGCCATCTTTTTCAATTAAGCTTTTAGCTGTAGCTGGTGCTGCTGATTGTAAAGCAGCTTGAGCGTCTCCTAAAATGTTTTTAATGCTGACAGGCATTTTTGCAAAAAACCCTTCTAGCGTTTTAGCAGGCTTTTTGACTACATTTTTAGTAACTTTTGCTGTTTGGCAAATGCATGGTATTTTTCTAACTGCCATAAAATTATTGTTTCATCTTTACTTCGTTTATTGACTTAATAATTTCAGCACATTTATCAACCGTATCAAGAGTGTCTTTTGTAAGAGTACCAACCACGATAAATTGATCTCCAAGAATTATATCATTGCTGTCTCCGTGAGCAAATCCTTCTTTGTTTAAGCAAGAGTGGTAGGAATTTCCTACTGACTGTACAAACATTTCGTTGGGACTATAGTTAATAATTCCTTTAGCATGCCAATGAGTATAAGCTCCAGAAGGAGCAAATATTTTAGCTCCTCTATGATCTTTTTTTGAAGAGCCAATGTCTCCTAAACCTCCTCCAAGTTCATTAGTGTTTGTTAATTCTATTCCTCCTCCGTTTTTCATTATCGTTTTAGATCTAGGAGTGTCATCTCCTGGATTTGGAAGATGGGCTTCAGGAGAAGAGGATCCATATGCAGCAGACCATTCGCTTCCGCCATAACTTGCTGCAAAATAAACGGGATGTAAAGGATTTCCTTCTCGAAAAAATACCCACAACATTGCTCCTGGACTTGGAATAGCAAAAGCTCCTTCAGGCATACCTGATGTGTCAGTGGGAGTTGAAGTAGTGTCAGTTGTGTGCTTAATCGTGTTTACTTCGTTGTTCATTTGCTCAGAGGTACCCATTTCTTGTGGAGCATCATTTCCGGGTGGTGGCGGTGGTGCTGCTCCAGGCGTAAGAGCTGCTGCAAAGTAATCTCCTTTATAGTATCCTGATTGTTTTTTTGCTTTATAAGGGGCTAAAATTGCTTTATTAAGACCTGTTGGTTCAACATGCCAAGATTCTGCAGCATTTGAGCCAGCAGGTCCTTGAGGTGGACTAACCATCGGGGTGTGTACACCCCATTTTGAAAAAAGACCAAGTCCTTTAGCTGTGTTCACGTCTGCTGTGCTAATGTCAACTGCAAATCCAAATCCGTGATTTGATGTTCCGGGTCTGGCTGCTAATCCGCCTTGACCATATATACCCTTACGTCTTGCTAAATCTACTTGAACGGCATATGATCTCCAACCGTCAGTAACAGTCATTTTTTTCCCAGTTTTTTGTAAAAATTCTGCAGCCATTCCTTCAATCCTTCTTCTAAATTCTGAATTAAGACCTTCCATATCCGCCCCTCTAATATTAAAGGCTGTTTCGCCACTCCATTTACTTCCAGATGAAGCAGGTTGAGCGGGTTGAGCTGATGGAGTTGAAGCTGATGGAGTTGAAGCTGAAGAATTATTTGTAGGAGCAGCTGAAAGAGGCACGCATGATTCGGGGCCTTTTTGCTTTTCATCAGCTGAAACGGCTGAGCCAAATGGAGGTTTTTCTGGTATGGATTGACTCGGATCAGGAATACTTTGAGCGTCGGCAACATTTGGAGGGGGAGGTGCTTGATTCCCGCTTGCTGCTTTTTTAGCATTTAATGAGCTGGTTAAAACAGCAACACCAATTTGCTTGTCCTTAACATTTGGATCAAACCCATTAGGGCCATCTTTTACGTATTTTCCTCCAGTGTATGTTGTGGTTCCACTATAAACGTATGGAGAAGCAAGACCTTTGCTTTTATATCCCGTACCATTAAATCTTTCAGCAAAAGTATAAAATGTGGAATCGTTCCACTGTTGACCGTCATTTGGAGCTCGTTTTTCTTTAGCCTTATGGGTCATTACTTCGACTGCATTTTCTTCCCAGCTAGAAGTAGCTGAATATGTTCTTCCTCCTGTACCCATTGTACCGTCAAGTCGAGCAGGTTTAGACAAAACTTGACCGTTTGCAATAGATTTATTAAAACTTCCAGTACCTTCTCTCCAATGGATTGCTGCTACTTGCTCTGATGTCATTCCTATGCCTTTAGCATTTAATTGTTTGGCAACATCTTCGTATCTGCTTTGATTTGTTTCGTAGTGTTTTTGGAATTGAGCAAGATCTCTTTTTTGTGCATCGGTCATGTTTAGTGTCAAATCTGTAGGCATTACAGCGGAATACCCTCTAGCATCATATCCAGTTTCGTTTTTTGTTGCCATGCTTGGAGCATAGCTGCCTACAGTACTTCCTCCAACTACAGGTGCTGCACACTCAGCCCACGGTAGAATCATTTCTAGCCGTTTAACAACAGAAGAAGGCAAACCAGCATCGATATTATCTCCAATGCTCGTAAAACTTATATCTTTTCCTTCTTTGTTCCAGTTTTCATAAAGAGTTGGCATCACGTTAGGAATAAAAATTTTAACTCTTCCTCTAAATTCTGGATCTTGGTTGGAAATGCACATCCCAAGATAGTTGCCTAAATACTGTTTCATAACTAAAAAAATTAATCTCCTAACTTTATCGTTGGGCTTTCTGAATTAAGTTGCCTGTTTACTTCTGCCTCTGAAATTCCTTTTTGTTTTGCAACTTGGGATACAAGCTTTGCTTTTTCTGCTTTAGCATCAGTTAATTCTTGCTCTAATTTATTTCTTGAAAAATAATTTACTTGTGGAGCTACTACTGGATCAGAATTATCTGGAGTAGCTGCTTTGTTTACTCTGGTTCTTGGTTGATTTAATACTCTTTCTCCAACAGAAGAAATATTATACTTCGTACCTCCAGCTAAAGCCATTTGTTCAACATAATATTGATGGGATTGAACATCGTGCATTGTACGTTTAAATAATGGGTTTATAATAGAGAGTTGACTTCCAAATGTGTCTAATACACCTGTGAGCACTCCAGCTTTCATTCCTCCTAAAATTTGTCCAAACCCAAACCCCATGTTACCTCCTCTACCAAATCCAGAAATTCCTCCAGCATTATTTAAAAACGAACCAAACTTGGGAGGCAAATATTTTTGAATTAAAGCTTGGGGATCTTGAAAGTTGTACATTCCTTTAGAAATTCCATCAGGAAGCTGAGAGAACAAAAGAGAAGTAGGATTTACAGTTAACATTTTAAGATTTGATGCAAACGACATTGCTTGATTAAGTGCTCCTCCAAGCAAGTTGTTAACCCCAAACGATGAAACTAGTCCACTAATTTTACTACCGAAATTTAAAAGCGAATTTAAAAAATCCATTAAGCCTGGAAATATAATATCTATAACGTTATTAACAAAAACTTGTATATTGTTAAAGAGCGAATTAATAAAGGTATTAATTTTATCTAAAATACCCATAGCTCCGTAATATAAATCCGTCACCATTCTTACCGGAGTTGCTATAATTCCTTTCAACGTTTGAGCAAACTGTTCTACTGAAGCAACAATACTTTTTGGAACTTCGGCTAATTTGTCGATATTAAACTTTTGAAGTGACATTTCTAACTTACTTCTTAACCGAGGATTAGTTCTGTCCATTAATTGGCCCAATGTATTCGGAAGATCATTTAAAGTACCTATTGGGTTTTCTATAATTCCTGTCATTGTTCCCAAAGTGGAGCCCATAAAGCTAGAAACTGGCTTTAAGTTTTCAGCAATAAGAGTAGAGGTAGCTCCAAATGCTTGATTCATTCCAGTTGTTAAGTTATCAATCGAGCTAGACGCTCCGCCTAAAATTCCACCAGAACTTCCCGAATCTACCCCATTTTTCAAAGAAGAATCTCCAAATGCTTTTAAATTTGTACCGAACTGGTACCTCATTCTGCGGTAAGTATCTAAATCAATTTTTTGGTCTTCTTGTTCTAAAATATTAACTCCATTTTGTAGAATTTGTTTTCCTGAAGATATACCAGCAGAAGCTGCTAATTTAATTTGCTCTGACTGATTGAGCACTGGAAGCTGAGCATGAACGATATGTTTATTAAGAGTTCCTTCTCCTAAAGAAGATGCACTTGAAGAAGATGCGCTCGAAGAAGCTAATTGTTGTTTAACTTCTGATTCAGAAATTTTCTGTTTTGCTGCTACTTGAGCTATTAGTCGATCTCTTTCTGCTTTTGCTGCTCTAATTTCTTGATCAAGACTCATAAATATATAATAATTATCGCAAAAATTCAATTTAGTCACTAAAAATAAAGTTGAAGATTAAAAATGCTTAAAAATTGTATAAATAGTTCGAATGAAAATGCATCAACATGAAATAGAAGCTTTAGTTGAGGACTTAGTAGAAGATACTATAATGGAATTTTTTGAAACAAACTTTTATACAAAAAAACAAGCAGACTATGCATTTGAAGTATTGAAACAAAAGCTGGAAGAATTTGACATTGACGTTTTTAATGATCTTTTTGACTAAATAAATAAAACGCGTTTTATTTAAATGAGCAATAGATTTCACAATAAATTTCACAGACACAACCATCATTCTCTTTCGTCAGCAGATGTTAGATTTCCTGATTCTGGTTATGATCCGATTGCTTCGTTTTTATCTCCGTTTAAGGGCGAATTTTTCTCCCAAGGAGATATTATAACTACGCAAAATCTTTCTGCACAAAAACATATAACAGCAAATAATGGTAATTTTTTGGGAAGTGTTTTTGTAGGCAATTTGTCATCGAGTAATTCAGCAAATGTAGTTGTTAGTGAATTTGGAACATTAAAAACAAATTCAGATTTATTTACGTTTTCGCAAGATTTGACTGCAAATTTAAGACCTGGTTACACCTTTGGTCGATATGAAGGAACCGACGTAATTCCAGCTTCTGGAAAAACAATACAAGAAGTTATTAAAATGGCTTTGGATTTTCCTCCATTAGCAACGATTCCTATAACAGTTAGTGCATTAATTTTCCCAGGCTCTATTTCAATTACGTACAATGCAACGATGCCGGTTGCAACAGACGTATTATTGTTTATAAATTTTGTACAATATTTAACAACAACTACTTCCACGTTGACTGCATTTGTTTCTATTCCAATTTTTCCTAATTTTAGCTTCGGAACAACAACTGTAACTTTTCCGAATGATTATAATACTTTAGTTTTAGGAAGCTCTACGAATACGCCTCCTACCGTTAGCGTTTTTGGTGGAAAATCTTCCTATAAATTTCAAGTTAATGTGTCTGTTACTTCGACGTTTTCTGCTCCTCTTCCTACAACCACGGCCACGCCTACATTAACTCCGACGCCTACCAATACTGCAACAAATACCCCAACTCCGACATTAGCAAATCCTACAGCGACTCCAACAGATACTAAACCAACTTCTACTCCAACAAATACCGGAACGGAAACTCCACTTCCTTCGCCCACACCAACAAATACTGGAACAGAAACTCCAACTCCGACTCCAACGAATACCGGAACAGAAACTCCGACTCCAACTCCGACTAACACAGGAACACCGACTTTGACTCCAACGAATACCGGAACAGAGACTCCAATTCCTACTAATACTGGAACAGAGACTCCGACTCCTACTAATACCGGAACAGAAACTCCGACTCCTACTAATACAGGAACAGAAACTCCGACTCCTACTAATACTGGAACAGAGACTCCGACACCCACTCCGACTCAAAAGCAAGCAGATATGGGAGGCATTCTTTCGCAAAACGTCGAAGTTTCAGGATTTTCTTCTAATTTTGATGGATTGGCTGGAGATATATTTTCAGCAACAGGAGAAGGATGTTTACCTTTTAACCAACTTCCGTCTTTAGTAGACAAAACTATAGCTGGCTCTAAAGG
>Ga0078894_10005139_pt1 | contig 10073 bp, 11 predicted proteins | sample LauGreSu1BDMLBSD_2_FD_67506 | JGI IMG/M metagenome (GOLD analysis project Ga0078894, IMG submission 67506) | Freshwater lake microbial communities from Lake Michigan, USA - Su13.BD.MLB.SD (version 4) (version 4) | ecosystem: Environmental > Aquatic > Freshwater > Lake | place: Lake Michigan...
ACCTATATTGCATATCTTACGATGACGATACCAGAGCCTCCAGAGTTGCCAAAGCCGCCACCGCCGCCGCCGCCAGTATTGCTCATTCCGTTGTCTCCTTCGCCAGTTCCTATGGTGCCTCCACCGCCATTGCCACCACGTTGCGTAGTGTCACCTTGACCTTGACCTTGGCCACCGCCAGCATACCAGCGAGTGCCAGAAACATTGTGCCCAGTACCCGTGGCAGCTCCCCAAGCAGAGTAGGCTGATGAGCCATTTCCGCCAGAGCCACCACGGATGGTTCCATCGTTGTAAAGCGAACCACCCGCTTGAGTAGCACCACCACCGCCACCACCGCCATAGGCAGAGCTGCCAATGCCACCACCAGCATTACCCTGTCCGGCTGTTCCGGCACCGGCGCTAGATGCGTATCCAGCTCCACCACCAGAGCCACCAGTAATAGCTCCAGGTCCGCCAGTTGAAGCACCACCAGAGCCACCTAGTGCAGACGGTAAATTACCAAATGTAGAATTTCCGCCACTTGCACCATATCCAGCGCCGTATCCGCCACCTCTTACGCCAGCGCCACCGGCGCCAACAGTAACGGTATAAAAAGTTGCAGCCAGCGATACGTTAGTGTAGCCTAGCAATCCGCCCGCTCCGCCGCCGCCGCCGTACCACTGTCCAGCTGCTCCGCCTCCGGCAACAACAAGCACATCTGCAGTAAGATTTATTGGAGTTGTAAAAGTTCCTGAAGAAGTAAAAACATGATAGCGGTACCCGCCGCTAACTATAATAGTTCCGCCAGTTGGGTTAGGCCCTTCATTGCCGGCAAGAAAAGAGGAGTATTTACTGAAGTTTAATATGGTAGAGCGAATAAGGCTTTTAGCTGCCATTTAGCACCCCTTAAGGCGTAATCTCAGCGCCAAATACGTTGAAGCTCAAGTTAGCAGTTGAGGCGTAAACAGTAATAATTTCTGCTGGGTCCAGAGTTAAGCCAAGAGTTAGGGTTGTGGAATCCCCGCCACCAACAGCAACGTCATATGCGATATAGTGCTGGTTCGATATAGTTGCACCATTTAGCCTGATTGCAATACGATAAGTAGCTACGGTCGATGCTCGGTTCGCAACTACGATAGTTGAGACTACCGTTTGAGTATTGGATGGCACAGTATAAATATCAGTGTTGGTAGTCGCGTTAGGAGCCGACTGGCCTAGAACCTTATAAGTTGTTGGCATTGCATTCCTTCTTTAAGTCTTTATCTATTCTATCAGGCACCCATGAGCAGGAAGCTGGAGATTGTCTCTCCGCCCGCCGGTGCTGCGTTTACCCATGCACTACCATTGTACTGAATCGTCTGACCAGTAGCGGGGCTTGTGATAGTCGCAGAAAGCTTACCATTAATCTGAGTTTGAATTGCTGAGGTAACGCCGTCTAGGTAGCCAATCTCAGTTGAGCTAACGCCAGATACAACATCCTGCTTGCTAGATAGGTCAATAGTGGCCCAAGAAGCATCTGTGCCATCGGTGGTTAGGTACTTGCCAGTGTTGCCAGTCTGCGATGGGAGGGCATCAATATCTGCGTTAACCCAGTCGGTTCCATTGTACTGAAGAATCTGACCATTTGAAGGCGAGCTTAGTGCAACGTCATGCATCCACTCAAGGTGAAAGTTTCCAGGGACAATTCTAATTGAAATTTGACCAGTAGTAGCATGGCTTACGGTGATAAAAGCTATTGCCAAATCGTGCTTTGGGCGAACCTTTGTAAGCTTGCCGTCTACGGTTGGGTGGGCGTAAAGAATATCGCCAGCATCCCAATCCTCGTCACCAACAGCCAGTGCGCTTGCAACAGTTCCACGAGTGTCTAACCCAGTAAGGGTTCCAAAGCTCATCACAGTTCCATTTACGCCGCTTGCGATGTTTGCAGTTGCAATACCCATAACTCGAAGCTCTGAGTCCTGCAGGCCAGTCACTTCAAATGGTGCAACGTCGATTCTTCCGCTAGGCTCTGCGCCAGTTGCCGCTACAAGAGTTCCCTTTGGGATTGTAGCGCCAGTATTGTTACGCACAAGATAAGTGGTATTGGAGTTAGAGGGATAGGTAAGAGCGCTCCAGGTCGATGTTCCATTACCGTACTTTACTAGGCCAGTGTCAGTCTCAAGGCCGACCTCGCCAGCCGCCAGAGTTGGGTTAGTAGTTGTCCAGTTAGCAGCAGTATCGCGTCTAAACTTAATTACAGTTTGTGCTGGCATTATTTAATCCTTAAGGTCTTAGATAATTTTATCATGCAGTACCGCCGTCGATTACGAGAGCATCGTAGTCGAGGCCGATGGTGTTAGAGGAATAGGTAATTGGAGATGAAGCAGATAGGTCTCCAAGGTCACCCTGTGGACCCTGAGGTCCTTCTGGACCAACCTCTCCGCGGTCTGCAACTGGAGTCCAAGATGCGTTGATAGAACCTGGAGTTGGAGGATATCCTGGGTTAAGCGGGTTGCCTGTGCGGTAGTAGAAGCCGCCTTGGTAAGTTACTGCGTCTTTTAGATTGTAGCTAACGCCGTTGTCATAGGCACCAATGAACGTCCAAGGTTCTGGTCCTTGCTCGCCTTGGATTCCCTGCTCACCCTGTACACCCTGCTCACCCTGAGCGCCAGTGGCACCAGTCGCACCAGTGGCACCTTGAAGGGCTAGTGGGTACCAATAGGTCGAGGCGTTAGTTGGCTCTTCGCCAACAGGAGGATTGCCAGATGCAAACCAAGAAGCGCCTTCCCAGAAGACTGCATCATTGTTAACGTAGTCAACTGCATCATCCCACTCGCCCTGCCACTCAATACCAGTGGCACCAGTAGGACCGATTGGACCGGTGTCGCCGGTATCGCCCTTGTCACCCTTGTCACCCTTGTCGCCTCGCGGGATAGTGAAGTTAAAGATTGCAGCACCTGAGGTGCCAGCGTTGGTTACGCTTGCGCTAGAACCAGCGCTACCAGTAGTTACAGTTCCAACCGAGATTGTAGCGGCAGCTCCGGTCGCTCCAGTCGCACCTGTTGCACCTGTAGGTCCAGTTGGGCCAACGGTGTAGTAAGTGCCATTAGCGCCTGGAACAGGGCTAACAGTAGTTAGGTCTACAGTTGTGGAAGAAGGAAGCTCAATTGAGAACGATGGGATTGGAACTGGGACATCATCCTGCGAGGTAAGTCTGAACTCCACAGTCCAAGTCCAGTCAACTGGGTTCATGTCCGCGTCATCGGTTGCTACCAGCTTGATACCGCGGGTAGTTCCGTAACCGCACAGATAGCCCTCTGAGTCAAGGGTTGCCTCGACTACGGCTGGCAGAATGGTTACTGGGTTGGGGCTTGAGGACCCATCTAGAAGCTTGATTGGGCTAGGACGGAAGAAGATGCTGCCCTTAGCCGGAATGCCATCTGGCTGGTCGCCTGAGTCGTTGCTGTCGGCATACGCCAGAAGAAACTGTCCAACAACAGTTCCGTAGTTTACGTTAGTAGGTAGGGCCATTATGCTTCCATTCTATTAGGCAGTCCCGCCGTCAATTTCGGTTGGTCGCTCTAGAAGCCCGTAGTCTAGGTCGTTCCAATTGTTAATTCCATCGCCAAGTTTAATAAGTTTTGTGTCGCTCTCAACGCCTAGCTCACCCTGTGCCAAGACTGGGTTAGCCGAGGTCCAAGCTGCAGCGGTATCGTTTCTAAGCTGTATCTGTACTGCCATTAGAAGCTACTCGCATTTCCGCCCACTAGCGGGCTAATTCCACCATACACGCTGTTGGCCTTTCCTCCATCAATGTTACCATACGGTTGACCGTCAGCGCCGTCTGCACCTGCAGGGCCTGTTGCTCCGGTCTCACCCTGAGGGCCAACTAAACTTGCGAGCCATTCGCTCTCAGTTCCAGTAAATCCATCAAGCTGCGCTACTTGATAGGCAGAGAGTCCTGTAAGTCCTTGGTTTCCAGTGTCGCCCTTAGGCCCCTGAGCACCAGTAGCGCCAGTTGCGCCCTGCGGACCTTGAGGACCCACTTCGCCCTGCGGACCCTGTGCGCCGTCCGCACCGGCTGGTCCAGTAGGACCGACTTCACCTTGAGGGCCTTCAGGTCCCATAGGACCCATAGGTCCCGTGTCACCCTGCGGACCGGTTGGCCCAGTTGGACCGGCAGGACCTTGCTCGCCTTGCAAACCTTGGGGGCCGGTGTCTCCTTGAGGTCCTGTAGCGCCATCTGCACCATCAGCTCCTGCAGGGCCAGTATCTCCCTGAGGGCCAGTGTCGCCTTGCTCGCCCTGAACACCTTGAATACCTTGAGGACCTTGTTCACCTTGGTCTCCTTTCGGGCCTTGTGGACCAGCTGGTCCCTGAGGACCACGTGCTCCATCAGAGCCTGACGCTCCGCTTCCGCCCTGCTTCTTGTCGATGCGGACAATTTCCTTCTCGACCTTATCAGCCCACTCTTGGGACTGAGGCGGAAGATTGCTGTCCGGAAAAATAATCATCGTCCTACTATTCTATCAGGCAGTTAGAGGAAACCCGCCCCGGAGATTACTCAACAGGGCGGGCTTACAGTGCACTATAAAGTTGCAGAAGGAGGAGCCGCAACTAGTTATATTATACCACGGGATAAAACTATGCAGCCTTTAGCAGCTTTAGCTCATCCATTCTAAAACCGCTCCAGGCGCGTTCTCCGGCCATTACAACCGGGGCCTGGGTGAATCCCTTAGCCGTGACCATTTCGTACGCCTGTGGGTCATCCTGGAGCTTTACCTCCACAAATTCAATCATCTCTCGCTGCAAGTAACGCTTAGTGCTGTCGCATTGGACACAGGATGGCAAGGTATAAACGGTTACTTGAGACATAAAATAATCCTTTTTAGTTTTTAGGGGGTTGACTATTATACATCCACCTAGAAACAGAAAACCCCCACCCGAAGGTGAGGGTTTCTGCAACCAAGAAGAGGTTAGATTTATGAACCTGCACCAGTCGATGCGATGGTTCCGGTTGGGACAATGAAGCCACCGGTTGCGATGTGACGAATTCTCATCTCGAAGTCGTCGTTGTCGAACGAACCCTCACGAGCAGGAACGTCGCCGCCACCTAGGTAGGTGCCACCGTTCATCTTGATACGTAGCTCAGGGGTCTCGTAACCACGTAGGAAGCCTAGGGCTACACCTGGGTTTAGAGACTGTCCTGGCATTGGGATTAGGAACCAGTAAGCGCCTGCACCAGAGTTAATCTTGGTAATCCAGTCGTTTACAACAATCTCAACCTGAGAACCGATTGGGTTTCCAGTTACAAGAGAGGTAACGGTCGAGCCAGAGGTGGTCTCGGTGCGAACCTGCTGGATAGCAAGAATCTTACGAGCGGTCATCTCTAGTGCACGAGGTACAACTAGGGCGAAACGGGTTACTGGGGTGGTTAGCTCGCCCTGCCAAGTCTGCTTGTTAGCAGCCTCGATAGCGGCCTCTAGGGACTCGATGGTCAGAGCTGGGTTGCCAGAAAGCAAGTTCTGGTTGCCAGACTTGAAGTTGGTGGTGTTTAGGCCACCCGAAGCAACTAGCTGCTTGGTAACTTCTTCGTCTTCCTTGCCAGCAGCCTTCTGTGCAAGCTCAAGAGGTAGACGCTCTAGAAGGCCAATCTGGCCGTCGTTAACGATGGTCTCCCATGAGAAGCGGATGCGGGTACCAGCCTTCTTCACAGACATGGTCTGCTCAGAAACAGAGAACCAACCAGCGGTTGGGTACTCGCTGTACTCAGCAACGGTAGGTAGAGAACCAGCGCGGAACTTGTCGCCTGCGTTGTCTAGACCCTCGTCGTCGTACTTCATAGCCTGGAAGGTAACTGGGCGGAAGTCGTCAACTACTAGGCGAGTTGCGAACTGGTCCCATACCTTAGGCTGAGCTGCGTAGTTCTCCAACATAATCTTGTTGATGGTTGGAGCAAGCTGTACTGGCAGGTCAGAGGTAGAGATACCTTCCTGTAGCTTTAGCTTGTCGGAGCGGTCGCCGCGAAGGGCACCTTCAAGAAGCTTTGCAGCCTCTAGCTGACGTGCGGTAATCTTTTCAGTCATTCTATCTATCCTTAGTTCTGAGCCAGGCGGACAACTACGGTGGTAGAAGTTACCTTGATAACGTGGCCAATTAGCTTAGCGCTAGAGCTGGACTCCTGAGCCTCAGGGATGATGCCAGAAGTGCTGTTAGCAACTCCGTAAGCCTTCTGTCCAACGTCAAAAGTGTCGCCAGACTTGAATGCAATTTCAAATGCACCAGATAGCTTTAGGGTGGCGTAGGTGTTAGCGTCCTCGCCTGCCTTTGCGTCTGCTAGTGCAACGCCAACGACATCGCCAACCTTTACAAACTTGCCAGAGGTGACAGAGCTGTGTACAGGAAGGGAGATTTCATTAGCATCTACGTAAATCTCGTTAAGAGCCATTTACTTTTCCTTACTTCTTAGAGATGCGTGCGACAATAGCGTCGAACTCATCGGTCTTGGTGGTGGTGATTGCTTCCTGAATAACGCCAAAGGTGTCACTCGCAGCTGCAGCTGACTCGGTAACTGCGACGACATAAGACTTCTCGTCAGCAATTAGCTCATCAACAGACTTGGTGTTAGCTTCGCTCTTAAGCGCCTCTGCCACACGGGACAGAGCAAGCTTAGGCAAGCCAGATTCGTTGAACTTCACAGCCACATCTACAGGGTCGATTGCGTCCTCAGCGTCAACCTCTTCGGCCTCAGCTGGAACTTCCTCTACCTCGGCAGGAGTGGCAGCCTCTACTAGAACCGAAATCGACTCGCGTAGAGGAGTGAGAGCCTCAACAAGGGTGGACTTAAGGTCGTCAATAGCGGCCTCAAACTCTTCCTTTGTAATCATGCTTTCATTTCCTTCCGATACGGATTCCGAAATCTCTACGACTTCATCGTCCTTTCTAGTGTAGCTTTCGAGAAGAGTCAAGAACTTGCCTCCAGCTCCGGCTACGGTTACAACATCTACGCTCGTCAGTGGGTCTGCCACCAAAGTTTCGATGATGGGTCCGGTACGACCCTCTGCCTCGCCTACGTTAGCTTCGCCAAACGCGTGGATAGACAAACCTACATCCTCAGCCATCTCCCGAATAATCGGTGCATAGTGAGAATAAAATTCAACGTCCGCATAAAGTGCGCCTTCTTGGAAGACGGCATCAGAAGCTAGCTTGCCAGCAAGCTGATGCACGTCACGCTCAGGACGGTCTGAAGACTCCGACATGGAGGGGTGATTCATAAAGACTTTGGTGCCCTTCTTGAAGACACCTGGGCCATATGCGGCCAGCATGGTAGCAGGGTAGTATCCAGAGGAACCCCAACCGGACTCGATAACCTTGACGCGCCACTTGTTACCCTTTGTGGTAACAGGCGCAAAGCCTAGCGACTCGCTTAGCTGAACTGCCATAAAATCTCCCATGAATTAATCATTGGGATTAATTATACCAGACTGTTATGCTGTGGGGTTCGCGTCAGCTTGAGCAAGGTCGTTTGCGTTGTCCTGCATTGAGCCTACAGCGCCAGAGTTGCCCTGAGATGGGATGGCAGAACCACCGTCGGCTGCTGCCTGTACTCCTGGAGGAGTGCTGTGAAGTCTAGGCACGTCTAAGGTCTCGATGACTGCCTCGCGGTACTCGTCGTCCCAGATTGCTCCGGTCTCGTGAGCAAGTGCAAGTGCCTGCATCAAACGCTGGCTTGGCTCAGACTCAATCTTAGGCCAGTTGACCTGTGCGTCACGGATTCCCAAGAACTCCATGATGCGCTTGTAGAACTGGGTCCAGACGTGCTGTCTGGCCTCCATTGCCTTTAGGGTTGGCACGTCCAAAGTTTGTGCGGTGCCGTAGGCACCCGAACTTCCTGGGTCAGAAAGCAGTGCAACAACCGAAACCTCAAGCGCCGATGCAACCATCGAGCCAAGCGGGCGACCATCGGTTAGGTCCACGCTTCCGGCTCTTGGCATCGAGCTAAGCTCCATGTCCGAACCTAGCACAGCGGTGGAGCCAGCTGATGCTGGAGTCGCAATTGCAGCCGCGGCGTTCTGAACGCCAGCCTTGGTCTTGGACTTTAGCTGCCATGCGAACATCGACAGAGCCTTAAGCATACGGCTTCCATCTTTCAGGAACTCGTTGTAGGCGTGCGCCCATGGCACAGCTGGCAAAGCGTCAGGGGTTCCAAAGGTGCGGCCAGCCCTGCGGTTAACGCGGCTTGGGAACATCAGGAACTTTGCGTCCACAGGGTACTCGCCAATGCGTGGGACATAGCGGCCGTTGGCTGGCTTGTAGGTGTCAACTGGATACCAGATGTTTAGCGCAACATCCTGGCTGCCCTGGCCAGCTAGGTTCTGACCCTTTCGGGTCCAGGTGCGACGGATGTACCAAAGCTCTTCTGGGTTGTCTGGGTTAGTAACCACAGCGCTAATCTCAGAGAACGGCACTCGCTGGAACTGCTTGGTCGAGACATTGCCAAGCAGGAAGAACTGGCCGTCAGTGAAGTGGCTACGCTCGTTGATTGCCTGTGCCTCAGGCGAGAAGATGGTGTCTTGGTTCACAGGGTCATCAATGAAGCGCTTGAAGCGAGGCTGTAGCTCACCAAAGCTTAGGCCCTTACCGAACACATAGCTGGTGCGAAGCGCAGCTCCACGCTTAAGAAGTGGGTTACCTTCGGTCAATTCGCGGATTCTCTTGGATGCGTCCTTCAAATCCTGCAGTGCAAACTCATCTACGCTCGCAGCAGCACTTACTTCGTTCCAGCCATTGTCATCAAATGCCAAGATAGCCTGCGCCATCGAAGCGTAGGATTCCTTAAGCATCTCATTTTCGTTAGCAATTGCTGCAAATTGCTCGGTAAGTTTGCTGAAATCCATAGAAAAATCCTCTAAAAGTCGAATAAAACTATTCTACCATGACCAACTGGACAAGAACGGGTCTTGTTTCTCCAGCATTGAGTAGTCCATGCCAATGACATCTCCGGGCTTTTTATCTCCCCAAGGGCTATTAAGCAGGCCAGATAGGTCGGCACAAGCATAGACCGCAGCATCCAAGGAGTCCGGAGACTTAACTCCGCGGCTTCGCATGTCGTCCTTGGACTCAATTAGGATTGCGCCCTTGGGTGTGAACTTGTAGCTAATCATTAAGATTTCCTCAAGCAGCACCTTGTCATCTGGGTCTAGGTCTATCTTGCCTGCCGAGAGGCCTTCCTTGAGAGCATCGTAGTTCGCTGCTCTAGCATTATGCCAGCGAGTTTTATCAGGGCTAGCAGCAGAACCATACATGGAAATAACAAGATACTTGCCATCACTAAGAGCGGCAACAAGGTCAACAACAGGGCCACCAAGACCAGCCGCGTCAATACGTACTTCAGATACAGCATTATCAATCGCCATCCTATGGATTCGGTTTGCGGTCTCAGTTGCGGTTGCCTTCGACCAAGTCTCTAGGCGGCGTAGCCGCCCGCCGCGATTTATGTATGCGACGCTATCATCTTCACCAAAACGGGCAACGTCGACACCGAGCACAGACTTGACGGTCATATCCTCTTGGATGTCCGTGTCGATGCCCTTGTCGATGTTAGACTGGGAGAAGAAAGTGTTATCGGCTTCGTCTGGGAACTCAGCCAGAATCTTTGAGCGGTAGCGGGCAGAGTCCTCGCCCCAGGAAATCTTTTGCTTCTCAACCCAAGTCGGCTGGATTAGAAGCGGCAGCAGTTCTGGCGGAACGCTGTCCTTTTCTGCCGTGAAGTTCGGGGTGTCAAAGGCGCTAATCTTAATCTTGTGCCAAGTTGGGTCATCACGGAAAATCTTGTGGAACGGGGTTCCTCTGTTGTCAGGGTTCCCAATTGCCAAAACCCTAGCGCCCTCGGTGTTGGTCACAGCTTCGGTAGCGGTGTAGAGGTCCTCAGGAATACCACCGGCCTCATCCAGAATCACCATCACGTATCTACGGTGAATACCCTGGAAGGCAGACACGATGTCTTTATCAGCAGGTCTGCGGCCGAAGGCGATTACTGTTCCATCATCCAGCTTCCACTCCTGGCCCTGAGTGATGTAGCCCGGCAGCTTGTGCCCATGCTTCTCTGCCAACTT
>Ga0078894_10005141_pt1 | contig 10071 bp, 7 predicted proteins | sample LauGreSu1BDMLBSD_2_FD_67506 | JGI IMG/M metagenome (GOLD analysis project Ga0078894, IMG submission 67506) | Freshwater lake microbial communities from Lake Michigan, USA - Su13.BD.MLB.SD (version 4) (version 4) | ecosystem: Environmental > Aquatic > Freshwater > Lake | place: Lake Michigan, USA...
GAGTGCGGTCATTTGCTCATCCCCTGAGCAAGAGTTGCTAATCGCGCGGCACAATCCGAATACTCATGTCATTTTGGATTCGCATGATGAAATCGCGTTTATCGATCCCTCTCAACCTAAAAAACGACGCCAAGTTAACCAGAAGGTGCTTTGGGAAGGCCAGCCCGCGACAATTAGAGGTGTAAAGGAAATTTATCCAGTTCTTCGAGCGCTTTCAATAAGTAGTAACCTGGAGTTTGAATTTGTGACAGATGAAGTCTTTTTCCGGTTTCTTAACAAATATCGACAAAGAAGCACCTTTGAAATACTTAAAAAGGATTTGCATGCCATCGCTGATCGAGTAAAAATTATCCCATGGTCTCCATCAAACATAGTTGAGTCTGCTCAAAAGTCTGCTGCAGCGATGATTCCTATTGATTTAACAATTCCAATGCAAAGATTGAAGCCTGAGAATAGGCTCTTAATTATGTGGCGACTAGGACTTCCCTGCTTAACATCACCGAGTCCTGCATATGTTCGTGTCGCACACCAAGCTGGGGTAAACGCTACTTGTAACAATCTCATTGAATGGGCAGAGAATTTCAATCGGATACTAGCAGATCCAGATTTTGCTTACAGCCAAACTCTAGCTGGTCAAGAGTATTTGCGAGAAAATCATAATCGAACGCTATTACTCAATAAATGGGACTTAGTATTTGAATCAGTGATGGGTTAAGTAATGAATAGATACCAAGATTTTGATCTAGTTTATGTAACAATAGATTCGCTCTCTGAAGGAGTTGGAAGTAGCCAAATAATACCTTTGATTTCTCTTCTGAGCGAGACTGGTTTGAAAGTCAAATTGATTAGTTATGAAAAAGTAAGCCCGGGTATTCAGTTGACTGACAATTTAAAATCAATTGGTGTTGAATGGGATCCACAACCATTTGGTTCCCACGGGTTAATAGGTGGACTAGAGAGACTCAATAACCTACGAAGTAGGATTCCAAAGACACGTCTAATACATGCTCGAAGTGACATACCTGCGGTATCTGCCATATCTTCACATCAAGCGCCCGTCCTTTGGGATGTTCGTAGCTTATGGGCGGATCAAAAAATAGTAATCCAAAAGAATCTCTTAAATTCAGCTGCCTATCCACTTTATCGAGTGTTGGAAAGTCTTGCCGCTAGAAATAGTCTTGGCATGTCAACATTGACAAGTGCTGTTGTCCCAATATTGGAGCAAAGACATGAGAAACTCCCTCTGTTACGCACTGTTGTACCGACGGCTGTGAATTTGGAGCGCTTTAAAATGAATGCGACAATGCCGTCGAGGGTGCTAACCCTATTTTCGGGTACTTTCAATAATTATTACGACTTGGATCTTAGTAAATCATTTATGCAGGAGATAGGTAAACAGATTTCAGTTGAAACGCATTGGGCAAGACCTGCCGAATCGCACAGATCTCAAATCGGAGTAGGCGAAAGCAAGGTCTTTCCTTCCACACAAATTGGAATGGCGGAATTGATTCCGAACTATAGCTTTGGAATTTCTGTATGCAAATTAGATGCCGGCCCCTCACTGACTGCTGCAATGCCCACAAAAATAGGTGAATTTTTAGCTTGTGGAAGGCCTATGGTTGTTAACAAAGGTTTGGGTGACATGGATCATTTTATTGAGGAATTTGATGCAGGAGTCATACTGGATGGATCTCCAGAAAATTTGGAGAAGAGTGCGACTAAATTAGTAAGCCTTCTCATGGACCCTGAAACTCCACTGCGATGTAGGGCTCTAGCAGAAAAGTATTTCAGTCTGGAAAAAGGTGCTAACAAGTACCTTGATCTTTATTCACAAATGCTAAAAGTTAAAATTTAAAGCCCCATTATTTTTGCTTGAAGATCAAAGTCAGGTACAGCTTTTCTAACTTCGTCAAAAGACCCAGTTGCGATAACTTTTCCCTTAGAAAGATAAGCGACTCTGTCTGCATTACGAATTGTCGACAGGCGATGTGCAATTATCACTACTGTAGTTGACCCGCGCAGCGCATGAATTGCATCCGTAATGCTTGCTTCAGTTTCACCATCCAATGAACTGGTGGCTTCGTCAAGAACCAATAGATGTGGGCGAGTAAACATTGCTCGGGCGATTCCTAATCTTTGACGTTGCCCTCCACTAATTCGCGCACCACGTTCGCCCACTTGTGTATCGATACCGTCAGGCAAATCGGAAACAAATTCATCCAGATAGGCGACTCTAAGTGCACCCAAAACTAATTCGTCAGTAGCTTCAGCGATGGGATACCCAAGTGCAATATTTTCACGAATAGTACCAGCAGAAATCACTACATCTTGAGGGACATATGAAACAGCCCCTGGCCATTTTGCTACCGCTAGCAGTGGAGGTAGCCCAGAGATCGATACCTTTCCACTGTCAGGATTGAGCACTCCAAGTAATACATCAATTATTGTGGTCTTCCCAGCACCAGAAGGACCAACAAACGCTATTGATGACCCCGCTGGGATTGTAAGTGAGATATCTGCAATTGCTGGTGTTTGTTTATCAGGATAAGTAAGCGTGACATGATCAATAACTATTTCTGAAACAAACCCATCATGGACGGCATCTACGGTGTCATCAACATTCTCCACCATCGGTGTGTCACCCAGTGAATCTATCAAGTCAAAAGTGGGAACTGATAGCCCTAATCCATTTTTAATGTAGATCGACCCTTGTTGCAAACGTAATACTGCTGGTGCAATTCGCGTTCCGGCAGCAAGGAATATTGCTAGAGTCGCAATTGCGTGTGATGCATCCTGAAGTGCGAATTGAACTCCTCCAATTAACACTGCCGCAACTACCACGGACGTCTCAATTACGTATTTACTTACATAGGGAAGAAAACCGATTTCAGCAGAACTATTCGCAAGGGAGTATCTCAATTTTCCAATTTCCCTTGCATAAAAATCTCGTCGATTTCGAACGACTGACTCTCTATATGAAGCAAATACCTCTACAATTTTCTCATTACTCCTAATGTTTAGATCAGAGCTCTCAATACCAAGATTTCCGGCTCGTAAATGCATGAACCTATATAGAAAGAAGCCTATTAGGGAGAAAACTAGAAAAGTTGCAATCGCGGTGATTGGATCAACAACTAACAATCCAATGATCATAATTATCAATAGCGAAAGATCGGCGATCCATACAACACTAGTAGCTAGAACTTGCAAAACTATTCTTTCAACACCAGTTGTCACGGCATAAACCGTCTCTTGAGTCGTTCGAGCTTGTACTTGCAAAAGCGGTTGTGAGAGAAGTCTTGAAATAAGATCTGCAGAAATCTTAGCTCCTCTTCTGCTTAAGAAGAACAAAATACGGCGTGTGAAGAAAATGGAGAGAATCGTTCGTCCTACCAATAGGACCACCGCACTAATAGCCAAAATCAAGGCTTGACTCTGAAAAGTCGCATTGTGGATACCTAAAAATTTAAGTGCTGCTTCAACGCGGTTACCAGGGCTATCTGATTGCAATCCACTAACTGATAAAGCCCCAAGTAGGCCCACGGCTACTACGCCTAATAAGTCCAATCCACCCATTAACATCTGCAAAACAGCTATACCAATAACTTTGCGTCGATCGGTACGAGAAAGTACTTTAATAGCCCTGCTGAGGGGGCCTTTATCTAATCGGTTCATTAGGATTAAAGTGAAATCCAAGTGGGATTCTCAACTGTCCAATTCACTGTGCGCTCTAGTGATTTTTCAAAGGCAACAGGTGGCTTCCAACCTAGCCCAATTAATTTGTCACCGTTGAGTGCATATCGCAAATCATGACCAGGACGAGTTCCTTCGACATTAATGAACGCGACGAGCTCGTTAACTGGTCTTGAGATCCCCAAAAATTTTGCTACCAATGAAACCATCTCATCATTACTGATTTCTGACTCCCCTCTTACATTGAACCTTTCGGGACGTTCTAAGCCATCTGTATATTTATGGGGCTTGTTCACGAAATGGGTAATCAAGAATCTCAAAGCGTCGGCTTGGTTGCGCGCATGAAGATAGAAGCGGCTACCTGACGTCCATCTGCCGTTTTTTTCCAAAGCATGCACGGGAACAGATTTTCCTTGTTGCAGAGTGTTTATGATCAGGGGAACAAATTTTTCAACGTCTTGTCTTTCACCAATTATGTTCATGGTGTTTGTAAGTATCACCGGAACATTGAATGTACGCCAGTATGAGATAGCTATTGCCTCTTGTGCACTCTTACTTGCAGAATAGGGATTCGATGGTACTTGAGGACTCCACTCGGGATGATTTATCCCTTCAGGGGCAGGTCCATAAACCTCATCTGTGCCGATTTGAATAAAAGTTTTCAAATTAGGAAGCGTTCTAGCGTACTCCAAGAGAGTCAAAACTAGAGCAACATTATTTTCAACGAATGGTCTTGGATCGGTTATCGATCGATCCACATGTGACTCACTCGCCATGTTTATGATTACGTCTGGGTCGCCAAACTCTTTGGCAGTTATCGAGTCTATTGGGGTCGCTAAATCGTGCGTTACAACTTTTATACGGGAGGCCTCATTAGGCAGTTCCTCAATGACTGCACGAATTCTCGCAGAGATACCAAAGTGTCTAAACGAGTCTGTTGCGACAATTTCCCAATCTGTTGTTTTTAGTAGGTGTGCCAAAGTGTGGTGGCCAACAAACCCGCCTGCACCAGTTAACAAAACTTTCATAAGCTCCCTCTAACCTTCTCTTGGCCTAGCATAACTTCTAATTCAAGAAGATTCTGCCCCTGAGTATTTGTCCAACTTAATCCAGTTGGGTGGAAAATCTCGCGATCCCAATACTGGACCATCTGAATAAGGAACAGGAACGACTACCTCACCGCCTGAGTTAGATATCGACCAAGCTGCCCAGCCACAAAAAGTGCTATTTGCACAAACAATGCCTCCAAATAAACTCAAGACATGGAGACGTTCCGCCGGCGTCGATTCGTCTGGCATCGCTAAATACTGAATATCCTCATCCAACTTACTTCCATATAAGTCTTTCGCCCGGCTAATCTCATCGCTTAAAACATAGACCCCTGAAAAATCTTTTTTACCCCTAAGTATTTGGAGCGCTGCTAAATAATAGGACAATTCAGGTTGTTTAAAGTTGTAGTTCGTATGTGTGTCATCCCCAACACGAAAGTGCAGAACTATTGAATGCTCAAAATCAATTTTCTCCTCGAGTGCTTTTATCCAATTTGGAATATTCTGTAAACGGAGAATTCTCGGAAATCCGTAGTGAGCTGCTTTCTCCACAATATCCCAAGATTGAAAGTTCCCGTGCAATTTGACTGGACTATTGATATTTAAAAAATCATTTTTTGAACTTTCTTCATTTGTTTCAATAAACATGGATAAACGGTGACGATTGCTAGTCCAAATCCGAATCTTAAGTAATAGTTTCTTCAAGTTTGGAACTCGCTTTGACCACATTATACTCATGCTAGACGGCAAGGCTTTGAGTAAAACAATTTCTTTATCTTTTGGAAGTCGATTAATTTGGAATTCGCTGAAGCCAACTTTTTTTTCACCATGCACGGTCGTTAGCGGTATGGAGTACTGATCTACAAATAAATTGACTTCATTTTTTGAAGCAAGAAAATATCCTGCTGCGAGTTGGAATAGCTGATTCCCCAAGCCACCTTCGAGCTTTAGTATGACTTCATTAGGTTCTACCATTGATCTACACCCAACTACATAAAGAATCCGACTAGTAATGGTACTAGGTTCATTTCAAAATTAGTCTGAACGGCGTTCAGTTGCTTAATGGCATTACTCGTTCTAATGTTTCCGAAGAAATGATGGGGTATAAAGTACGAGGAGTAGGGTAATGTTACGGAGTATGAGCGGAGCGTCAACCTATAGATCCTTCACAAAATCCCCTTACTACTCGCTTAAGCACACAAATTATTTTCCTATTTACGACGAATTACTACTCAAATTTGTAGGGCTTCCAATTACTTTTCTAGAAATTGGAATTCTCGATGGTGGGTCATTGTTTATGTGGCGAGATTTTTTTGGTAAAGATGCACGTATTATTGGAGTTGATTTGAATCCAGCGGCTGCCAAATGGCGTGACCATGGATTTGAAATATTTATCGGGGATCAGTCGAACCCAGGATTCTGGGATGACCTTTATGGTGAGGTAGGACAAATTGACATCCTCCTGGACGATGGTGGGCACCGAAATGATCAACAAATAGTTACGGTTCAATGTTCACTCGAACATATACGAGATGGCGGGCTGATTATTGTTGAGGACAGCCAGACAAGTTTTATGAAATTTGAAAGTTTTAAAAGAGTTTCGTTTGTTAACTTACTTATTAGTAAAATTCCGCTTCTATACTCAAGGAGTTCAGATTTAAAAATATTGGAGACTGTATACTCCAAATGTGTGCATTCGATTCAGTTTTTTGAGAGCATTTGTGTCTTGCATATAGATAGAAGTAAGTGCAACACAAATTTCCGTGTCGAAAATGCTGGTGCTAAAGACTTCTCTGAAGACTTTAGGTACGAGAGTGATGGTTTTGTTCAATCTACATTCAGAAAATTTTATGAGTATGTCTCTATCGATTATCTTTCACCAGAACGTAAAATTCGTCACCCATTCTTGAATCAAATGATGGGAAAGAAATATCTTCGTATGGGTATGAGATGTATGATTATTCCAATCAGAGCATTTGCTTATTGGTGGATCAAGTTAATGAATTTATTGAATCTAAGAAGACTCATTAGAGAAGTGGAATCAAACCAAACTTTCAAGTAAAGAGATAGTTTCTGCCATCATTCGCTCATGTGTAAACTTAGATTTCACGTGAGCGATTCCGTTTCTACCTAAATTCAGCCGCAATTCTGGGTTTTGGGAAAGCAGCAAGATTCTTTCTGCCATCGCATGAGTATTTCTGGCTTCTACTACAAAACCAGTCTTACCTTCGAGAATTTGCTCCTTTGCCGCAGCAATATCAAATGCAACAATAGGACGGCCTACAAACTGAGCCTCAATGACTAGCTGGCTAAATGAATCTACTAAAGAAGGATGAGTCACTACATCGGCTGCTGCAATACATCCGAAGATGTCAGCGCGTTGATCAAAGATTTTTATCTGATTCTCTAAACCCTCTTCATGGACGAGATCTCTCAGCCACTTTGGATCGCCATGACCAACAAAGGCCAATTTAACATCAAGAATTTGATTAGAAATTTCTTTAAAGGCTTCTAAGAGTAATTTGTGTCCCTTACCGGGAGTATATCTACAAATGCAAATTAGATTAAAACTTTCTGGGGTGAATCCTAGTTCTAATTTAATTTGATCTATTTCCAGTTTTGAGTGCTCGGTTTCATTAAAAAAGAATCCCTGGTTAATTACAGTTATCTTGGAGGTTTTACATCTCTCTACGTCGCACATCCATTGCTTCGCAGCCTCAGAGCATACAATGACGTGAAATGCTAGAAAGGTAGACAATCTGTCAAGCAAAAACAAAATTCTCTTCCCTGACATAAAATTTTCGTCTATGTGGTGGCGAGTAAGAATGACCGTAGTTCGGGAAAGTTTTCCGGCAAGCGTTCCAACCAAGCCCGCTAGAAAGAAATGTGTCTGGACTAAATTGGGTTTACTTTTCTTAATTATTTTATAGGTTTTAGAGATTTTCTTTATCATTGAATCGGCCGCAGAGAATTCTGAGGACAAGTCGTTTACAATTTCACTCGTAGGAAGAGCTTCCTTTAGAGGCCCACTCAGAGAGAAGTAAATTATCTCAATTCCAGCCTTGCTTAAACCGTAGATCGAATCACGAATATACGGTCCTGCCCATTCGCTGCTCGTAATGATTAAAATACGCTTAACTGAGGCCTTATGCTTCACCTCGGACTCCTGCCCCAAAATTCTGTGTCCCCTGAACTTTCATATTCTATCCTAGAGAATTCACTTACATGCTAGCTATTTGAATTAGATTGAGGACCTAGATACTTGTGGCTTACAGTGGTAGCGCCTCGATTGTAATTTAGATTTCAGCCCTCTAGACTCAGTCTTGAATTTATTGTTGTGGAGGGACCCATGTTACTAGGATTAAACTTAAGCCACGACTCGAGTGCAGCGCTAGTAGATGATTCTGGAGTTGTGCTCGCAGCGGTCTCTGAGGAGAGAATCACTCGCAAAAAAAACCAAATTTCTTTCCCTAGACTCTCAATCGCATCCATAGCATCAGTTTTTGACATTTCTAAAGTTTCAACAGTTGTCGTTGGTAGTCACTCCGACTTTAAGTTTGCAAACATGAATAGCTTGCATTGGATATTTGAAAAAAAACATTTTCCTAAATTTGATGGAATGATCGATAAGTTTGTATGGCCGCCAGGATATGCGCCTTTCCCGCAATTAGATTACCGAAGTGATCCAACTGGCACTTTGCGTGAAGCTTGGGTCAAAGGGCAAATTACAGACGAATTAAGAGAGCTTGGGATTTCGGCAGATATTGTCTTTCGGAATCACCATGACGCACATGTATTTTCTGGAATAGGTAGTGCAGAGTATGAGCATGGGCTTGCTTTTTCATTGGATGGCGAAGGTGACGGGGAATCTGGTCTTGTAAAGAAATTCTGGTCTGAAGACGGAATCATTAAGACAAGTGATTTAGCTAGAGTTCCTAATACTGCTAGTTTGGGCTATCTATACACCGCTATTACCAATAGATACAACTTTAAGCCAACCTTTCACGAGGGAAAAATTACTGGACTAGCAAGTTTTGGTGAAGGTGGGAAGGCATTAGATTTTCTTCTTTCAAAAGTACACGTTACCAATGGGGTACCTCACTTTGATATTCCTTCGAGTCGAGTGGTACGCCTAGTACACGAATTAATTCAAAGAACGACTAAGCGATCTAATCTTGTTTACAGCCTTGATAACCTAGCTGATCTTGCCGCAAGAAAATCAACAAATTACCCTGATTTGGCTGCTGCAGTTCAGGAAGTTCTTGAAATATCAGTTTGTAAAATAGTTGAACACTTTATTGAGAAAACCGACGAGGTGGACCTGACTTTGTCTGGAGGTGTTTTTGCGAATGTTAAGCTAAATCAGAGGATCACTGAGTTGAAAAAAGTTCAGAATGTATCCGTTTTCCCGGCAATGGGCGATGGCGGTTTATCAATTGGTGGAGCTTGGGATTATCTTCACAGTATTGGAAGACTAACAAACAATAAGAAATATTCAGATATGTATCTTGATCCGCAAGTCGACCTAGGACAGTTAGATTTAGGAGTGCAATCTGTCGACGGTTTCCCGACGTTAGTTGTTGAAGAGAACATCGGACAATCAAGAGCAAAAAAGATTGCCCAACTTATTAATGAGGGGCAAATTGTTGGTTTAATGTACGGATCGATGGAATTTGGACCACGAGCTTTATTGCACCGCTCAATAATTGCTGACCCGCGAAATAAAGAGATTAATGACACTCTCAATCAGCGCCTCCGAAGAACAGAATTTATGCCATTTGCCCCGGTCTGCAAGTTTGAGGATGCCAATGCCTTATTTCATATTGATAACTTCAAAGATTTGTCGCCATTTCAATACATGACAATGACATGTAGAGTAAGGGAAAATTGGATTGAACGAATTCCGGCGGTAGTCCATGTTGATAAGACAGCTCGACCTCAGATTTTGCCCGAAAATGATTCGTCATTCGCGAGTGAAATTCTCATTGAATTTAAATCTCTGACAGGAATTCCATGCCTAATCAATACCTCATTCAATGTTCATGAGGAACCTATTGTCAGAACTCTTAGTGATGGAATTCGTGCACTGCAATCGCGAGCCGTGGATTGGATTGCTACAGGGGACCGCCTGATAAGAATTAGATCTTGAGCTTTAGCGAACCCCCAGATTAAAATGGACCGAATTACTAAAAAATGCCATACCTGAGTAAGATTCAGGTATGCGAATTCTAGTTACTGGTGGGGCTGGCTTTATTGGATCACACTTATGTGAGCGTCTGGTTTTGGATGGCCATGTAGTTACTGCGGTGGACAACTTTTCGACTGGAAA
>Ga0078894_10005142_pt1 | contig 10069 bp, 12 predicted proteins | sample LauGreSu1BDMLBSD_2_FD_67506 | JGI IMG/M metagenome (GOLD analysis project Ga0078894, IMG submission 67506) | Freshwater lake microbial communities from Lake Michigan, USA - Su13.BD.MLB.SD (version 4) (version 4) | ecosystem: Environmental > Aquatic > Freshwater > Lake | place: Lake Michigan...
TCATGATGAAATTGCACTTATGAAAGAAGCAGGTCGTCGTGATTTCGACCTTTTGATTGCTCAGGCTGCAGAAGAACTTGAAGGTAGCGAAAAGCAAGCTGCTCTTGAAGAAGCTGAAGCTGCAGGATACGCTTATTTTGATGAAGTAGCTGAAAAGCAAGCTGCTCTTGAAGAAGCTGAAGCTGCAGGTGCCGCACACTTTGAAAATATCTTAAAGCAAGCTGCTCTTGAAGAAGCTGCTGAAGAAAATGAACAGCTCAAAGCTAAACTTGCAGAATACGAAAACTTCTTCAAGCAGGCTGAAGCTGAGCAGGCCTCAGAAGCTTACCAAGCTAAATTGGCTTCTTCTGTCGCTGAAACAGTCTTAGGTAAGTTGAAGACTGAGATGACTGGCGACGCTAAGTAATTTGTATTGGTATAAGTGTTAACCGCTGTTGCTCCATAGAACTCATATGAATACTGAGACTGTGGAGCAACAAGCAGTTAAAGCTCTCGCTCACCTTGCTGATGAAGATAAGCGTAAAGTGCTTGAATACATTGCAAGTTTAGTAAAATTAGAGAACGCAAAAAATGACCAAACAAGCATTACACAAGATTGAGGAGTTCGTTAAAGTTGCATTGTCTGAGATCTCAGAACTGCAAAACAAGCTATCTTCTCTTCAGGTTAAACAAGCTGCAGATTTGGCTCAACAGGATCGAGAATTGGATAGCGTACTTAAAAAAGCTGCAGAAGCTATGTACAACTCAGACTTTATCAATGATGAGGATGAGAAAGCTATGTTTGTGAAGAAAGCTAAAGAAGACTCAAAGTATTTAGCGCAGGTGGTAGAGCGTGTATGTAATGCTGCAGATGTAGCTTATATGGGCAAAGTAGCCACTGTAAAATCCTCTATTCAATCTGACGATCCGGTTATGCGCCGAGCCTTCGGGAACGGTGGAAGCTATAGTCTGTTAGATGCAGATCATGAATTTTAAAAATATTGTTGACTTAAAGCCTATTTTTACCGACAATATTAATAATAACTTTCGCATAACATTTCTGAGACAACCTTGGCCGGTACTCGGGGTGGGAAGCAACAAAAACAAAATCAATAATAACAAAAATAATAAGGAGTAATTTAGTATGATTAATTTCAAAAAAGGACCCGCCCTTAGTTTGCATCAGGTAAACTACGTGGCACCTATCGGCCCTGAGTCTATCACGGCAGGTATGGTAGTTAGAATTAGTGCAGCAGACGGTTTGGCTTATCGCGGTTTCAGTAATGGTTCTGGTTCCGCTATCACAGCTGGTACAGGTCAGTATGGTTCCGGTGCAGTTTATGGAATCGCAATCAATAGCAGCACCTCTGGTGATGTTATCGAATCTGGTAAAATCGGCGTTTATGCTCTTGATGGTGCTACAGTGCTTGAAACCGATCAGTATGTCGGTACACCTACTGTTGGACAGTATGTGACCACAGACGCTGCTGGTCAGCTTGTAGCTATCGCAGATTACGGCGCTACTGGTGCTCAAATCGCCGATTCAACCACAACAGGAGCTGATAACAAGAAAGTCATCGGTCAGGTTATCGAAACAGTGCACACTCTTGAAAACAAGGGAACAGCTGCATTTGGTACTGGTAACTTCCAGACTTCCGTCAACGTAATCACCATCAAATTGGCTATCTAAGTTTAAACAAGGAATAATTATATGGAAAAAATCGCAAATCAGAGAGTGTTTAATGATACCTTCCTTGAGATGGTAAAAGCTGGTGAAGAAAAGAAGGCCGCTGTTAGCGCGCAGTCTTTCACCCGTATGAAACTTCGTGAAGAAAGCTTCACTGAAAAAATCCTCACCCCTATCGATATCGCTAATGACGATCTCGACAAGGCTGAAAACCCTGAACTGCTCGTCAAGTGGAACGACCGCGAACCCGACACGGCTCCTGCTGTGACGATTCCTCTCGGTGTTGTGCCTGATATGTATCAGTTCAATGGTACTCGTTATCCTTCCTACTTCACACGTATTACGAGTCCGAAGTACAACAAGGATATCGATCAGCTCCGTAGTTATGATTACGACATTCGTGCAATCATGCTCGAGTTGTCCACCAAGGACATCGCGACTGAAATCGATACGCGTTTCATCAACCGCGTCGACAGCATCGTCGGAACTAAGAACGCTGTGAACACCGTTAACGGTGTCTCCATCAACGGACTTAATCTTCCTCAGCATGTCGGTATCTCTGGTGGCATCACACGTGACAACGTTGCTGAAGCCTTCAAGGTTATCAAGCGCCTCAAGGTCCCATTTGGTCCTTCTCAGCCAGACGGCGGAGAAAGCAAGGGTGTGATGCTTATGAACAACGTTACGGCTGACGATTTCGTCAAGATGAGCCGTAGTGAAGTTGGTGGCGATCTCGCACAGGAAATGTGGGTCAACGGTCTTCCTTCCAAGACTCTCTTGGGTGTGAAGCCTATCTACACGATCAAGCGTGACCTCGTTCCTGATGGCGTCATCTATCTGTTCTCTTCCGAAGAATTCTTCGGTAAGTACTACAGGTTGCAGCCGCTCACAGTGTTCATGAAGAACGAAGCTTACTTCCTGGAATATTTCCAGTACATGAACCTCTCGCTTGCCATCGGCAACGTGAAGGGTGTCGTGAAGGTCGACTTCAACGGCTAAGCTTAAGAAAAGCATGTTAGATAAAAGGGGACCTACGGGTCCCCTTTTTATTGCCTATATACCACTTGATATAGGTATGATTCTTACCTATAATATGGATATGAATAGTGATAATATTTTGGCAGAGTTTACTTCTTTTATAGAAAAATCTGCTGCAGCAATGATGATAAATCAGCAACCTCCTGCAGCCACAATGCTTGCAGCGACACAACCACCGTCTCCTGCATCCTCAGAAACTAGATCTCCGGCGCTAGTTTCTCCGACGGTACCTGCTCAGCCTACACCCAGGGTAGCTGCAATACCTACAAGCAATACAGCCCCTTCTGCTATTACTCCCAAACCTGCCACGAACACAAACAAACCAATCAAGCAGACAAACTTCAATCCAACTGTAAAAAAGTAATTTATGGCTAATCCTATATTAACTAGCGAAGAAGTTAGACTATTTCTACAGGATAGAGAAGAGTTGAATACTTTATTGCTAGGTATTAGGTTTACTCCAGAGATGATCGAACAAGCGATGATCAATACTGTGGACTATTACAACCTAATGAATCCTCCTACAGGTGTGATGTATAGCTTGGAACAATTTCCATATCGTTCATTATTGTTGTTAGGTACTGCAGCATACCTCTTACGTTCAGGAGCAATTAATGAAGCAGCTAACCAGCTCACTTACGCAGCAGACGGTATTCAGGTGAACGATAAAGATAAGGCGCAAGTATTCATGTCTTTGGCAATGAGTATGCAGCAAGAGTTCAAAGAACTCGGACAGCAAATTAAAATGAATCAGAATATCTCACAGATCTATGGAGTTAAACACTCTGAGTATGTTTACAGACGTCGTTACTAATGAGCAACAGACAATCTATACACGAACAGATTAATACACTGGGAGAGCTTGTAAATACTTTGCGACATAAAACCAGTTTTAAAATAAAGCTAGCCTTCTACAAAACTCGTAAAAAGCTCAAGAAATTTGTATCGCCCAGACCCGAAGATAGTTCTAAATCCTCTAGCAGTAGTAAAGACTACCCAACCTAACTGCGATGCACGACCCTAGAAAAGTTTTTAGAAAAGTTGAAGTTATACCAGATTGGGTAAGAGGACACTTTGTACAATGGCAACTAGATCCTTTTTTTAGAGGAGCACAACCATATAATTTTGCTTTAGAGATATCTAAGTCTGGTAATTTTTCAGAAATAGCAGCAGTCAAAGATAATCTGGGTGATGTGTTTTTTGCAGTAGATGATACAAAGATCAAGCAGTCTTGGGCTCCAAACTATTCTTATAGAATCAGACTGACCACAGCCAACGGCAAGAATCATTATTCTCAAGCAATACTGTTCGGTTCTACCAGACATGACTCACGCAAATATGCAATGGCGGCTGAAATAGCTAGGAAAGAAATACTTTTAGCCAGATATGCAGGCACTGAAGGTTGGTTATTACGTAGAAAATCTTACGGAACAAAAAGCGCAACTGCAGCTAGAAACGTAGATCCTGTATCTGGTGTACCTATAGCAGACACTAAACACGAAGACTATGGTGTAGGTGTGGAGGGAGGATATTTTTCACCTGTACCTTGTGTATTCTATATAGAAAATTCAACACAAGATAAACAGCTGGATGTGCACGGATTAGGTGTGAAAGAGAGCTATGTATCTCAAGTACGTATGCCAGGATATCCTATCATTGAAGTACGTGACATTATTTGTGAAGCTCGTGATGGTTATAGATATAGTGTGCAGGCCAGGAACGCTAAACAATTTCCAGGCACAAATATCACACTCACACAAAGAGCAACTTTTAATTTGATTCCGAATACTGACTCAGCTTATAGCATACCAATACCTATACCTATATAAACTATGGCTGGAACCTTCTGTAATAATATCAACGACCCTATCCCTCCAGAAAGAGAGATTGATGCTAGAGATGTGCGCGAGATGGTTTTAACTCCATGGACTGTGCAAAACATATGCTATGAGGTTTTGAAGAATTATATGACTGTCAACCTTCCTCAAAATGAAGGCTATGCATTCACGCAGAAATACAGCCCAGATGATACAGAATCAGACATATCCCTAGAGATAGCCTATCACTATAAAGATTCGGTAGTTCAGAAAAGGCCAGGAATATTCGTGTCTAGAGGTGAAACTAGTTTTAGGTTCCCTACACTTAATCAGCTGATAGGTAGTAATTCTAGAGAATCAGAAAAATCTAAATACACATTAGTCGAGATGCCTGTAAATTTAGCTGTTGTAGCTACTAATGTAGGTTTTGTAGAACAGCTTGCTGAGTATGTCTTCAAGGTATTTTTACGCTATCAGGAAGTGATAAGAAATGATTTCTGTTTACGTCAATTAAAGCTGGCGTCGTTAAGTGCACCTACACTATACTTAGAGAGTAAAGATCATTTCGTAGTTAATGTGCTTCTGATGTCAGCTTTCGATATGGGTGCCGTTATAAGAGGAGATGATCTAAAACTAAAAACTATTTCATATTCGGTGTTCACGAACTGCATAGCAGGCTTGTTGTCGGGTCAATAAACTAGCTAAAAAATAATTGTCGTCGGTTAAAAAGAATTGCCATAAATCATAATTTCAACTAAACTTAATACAAATCAGAGGAATATAAACATATGTCTTACATCACACCTAGAGTTCAGATTCAGCAGGAGTTCGATCAGCTTCCAGTATATAGCCAACGCGCCTTATCTGCGTTCATTATTGGGCCACACTATCATTTGGCACGCTATAGTGTAGCTGAAGAAAAGCATACAACTGCACCTCTCTTGCTTAATGGTGTAGCTGTTACGACAACTAATCAGTACCAGTATCTGGTGGATACTTCATACGATATTCCTAATGTACCGATTGGTGGGAATGTTGATCCTTCATACACCAAAGTTTATATCGAAGACGCAATTGCGCAGTATTTCCCTATCGCTGAATTAGGTGTTACTGCAGGAAATGACGCCGTCGAATTGGTGGAAACTTTCACAGGCTCTGGTGTGTATCACCCAAACCGTGTAAGATTCACTAACGCTGTGTTGAAATCTACCACAGGAAATGCTCGGTCTAATGAATTCTATGGTCGCGATGTGGCTGTAGGGGATTATGTCGACGTTACAGGCGGATCTAGCACGGTTCGCGCAAAAATCATGGAATTGACTGCAGACACCACAAGTGCATCCATCGCAGCTTCAACTTCTGATGCAGCGAATGTCGGAACGTTAACTTCCAGCTACACTGGACCATCTTATGTAGCCTCTTCAGGCAGCAATGCAGGCGTATCCCCAACCTATGTCGCGACAGGTAGAGCTTATTACGGATACGCCTCCAAGAGTATTACAGCCGACACATACACAGTTACAGTCACAACAGCATCCGGCTTAGGAGACTTAGCAACTTGCAGATTCTCAATCAGTTCTGCTAACGGCGCATTTACTACAAAAACAGATCAGGCATTAGCTTCAGGTGTGTTAATTATCGACGATTCTGTTGAAAGTGTGGGCACCAACAGCATTAAGATCGATTTCTCTACTGCTACAGGGGCATTCGTACTCGGTTCTTCCTGGACTGTGACTGCACGCACTGCAGTCACACCGATCACATCTTCTACTCTCGTGAAGTCCGGTACATTCACAGGACCTACAGATATGACCTACAGCATCGTTGTGGATCGCGGTGGTGCACTTTATAACGGCTCAAACTCATCTACATGTGCAAGGCTGGTCATCACAGGCTCTGCTCTAGATACTCAGACGGTTGTTCTGCCTCAGAAAGATACTGTTTTCAGTATTGGTAGCTTTGGCGTTAGCGCTAAATTTACTGCAGGCAGTATTGTCAACGGATCTAACAATGCATTGATTAAAGGCGATGTGTACTATATCGCAGCCACATCAGCTAAGACAAGCGCTGTTAAGACAGCTATTCTTTCTGACAACATCACTAACAGCGATATTCTCGCAGCAGAGGACTCGCTTACAGCTAAGCTGTACTTGCGTCAGCCTACAGTTAGCGTTCAGGCAGTTCGCAGCCAGCTGTATCAGACGAAAAACTGGGTACAGAGCGGTAACCAGATCACAATCAACGCAGGCATTACCACCTACGACTCTAGATTGATTTCTGGTGCCCTCCCTGCCCGTTTACCGATCGTGGAAGGTTCTCTGTATGTAGAACACCGCGATCTCTTGCAGGATTATGTCAGCTCTATCGACTATGTTGACAGTATTGGAGATGTCACTACCAAGTTAAATACAATCGACCCAGACAACGCACTTGCTCAGGGCGTGTACGACGCAGTGCTTAATTCTGGAGGTCAGCGTGTTTATTTCTTGGCTGTGAATTCGGACGATTTGGTAGGCTATTTAGCAGCAATTAAACTCGCTGAGAAAAACGACAAGGTGTACAGCTTTGTACCAATGACGTTCGACAGAGATGTGCAGGAAGCTGTGGTATCTCATGTCAACGCTTACAGCACACCTGAAATTGCTCGCTGGAGAATTGCTTGGTTGAGCGTGAAAGATGAGACATCTGCCGTAACTTACAGCACTAAATCGACAGGCGAAGATTACACTGCTTCTGTGGCAGACAATCCAGCCGTACTGGGTACACAGTTTACATATGTTACTGTCCCCGGCGCTGACTTTTTAGCGTCTGACGGCTTTGGCGCTACTAAACTGAGAGCAAACGACGTTATGCGCATTAACTTTACAGTTGATGCAGATGGTCTGGTTGCTTATGACGAGTATCTGGTTGACCGTGTTTTAACAAACACCACGTTTGTGATCGCTACACAAACACCGCAGACCTACAATTCAGTTAAAGTGGAGCTTGTACGCAACTATACTAAATCTGAGCGTGCACGTAACATTGCAGGCATCGGTGGAGGATACAACAACCGCCGCGTGCGTGTGGTGTTCCCAGACACATATAAAGACAGCAAGGGTGTATCTAAACCAGGCTATATTGCCGCCGCCGCTCTTGCAGGTCTCAGATCTGGAGTCGTACCTCATCAAGGCTTGACGAACAGCGAGTTCCTTGGTGCTTATGACTTGAGTAAGGCTGTTATCGAGTTCGGTCAGGCTGAACTTGATACAATGGCTGAAGCTGGTGTATGGATTATCACACAGTCTGTCATTGGAGCTACACCTTATGTCAGACATCAGTTAACCACGGATTCATCTAATTTGAATACGTCAGAAGATTCTATCACTACAAACGTAGACAGTATGAGTTACGCTTTGAGAGATACTCTGGCACCGTTCATCGGTCGTTATAACATCAACAGAGAGAACATTGTGGTAATTCGTGCAGCTATTGCTGCGGAGTTGACATATCGCGCAACTAAAACCTTTACAGCTCGTGCAGGTAATCAGCTGACTAGTTTCACGCTTGATGATATCCTGAGTCTTGAAGTGGATCCAGTCAGCGCTGATAAAATCAATGCATCAGTCAGATTGCATCTACCTTACCCATTGAATTACCTCACCTTGAAGCTTATCGGAGGAGTGTAATACCATGACTTCTTTTGAAGCAGGTTTTGTAAAATATGCTAAAGAACGTGGGTTGCCTGATCAACAGGCAGCCTACATCTTTAAGCGCGCTATGGAACACCCAGGAGCACAAAACATGTTTAAAGACCTGGATGAAGAAGATCAGCGGCAGACCCCCGACAATCTTGCAGCCTTGAGTGATTTATTGAAACAGCACCTCATACATAATGATATGTCAGGTGCAGTTGAAAAAATTAAAATATAACATGAGAGTTGTTGTCACTGGAGATTTTAGAGAGCCTGTGTTACTGGATCACGATAAAGTTACAGGCGTACTCATATTTTCAGACGACGGTAAACCTAATGTTATATACCGTATGATAGGAGAAGGTAAAGGATGGTTGAGATATACTAAGGGAGAAGACGCTAATTTTAATGAAATAGCTACAGCCCTAGGACTATTAAAATAATTCAGCTATAATCTTGCACCTTAGCCTCATTTTAGTTATATTAATAAGAACAACCAACACATAAAAATATATGGCAGATGTATTCGGATTTCAAGGTCAAAACATAGCGACGCCGCTAACGGCAGATAAAGCCACCCTCATCTGGGGAAACGTTGTAACTGGCGCAGTTCAAGTATCTATCAATTACGCTCAACAGGTTAACCGTAGACGTACGATAGGTAACAAGGACGCAGTCATCTGGGCATCCATGCCTTCTGGTCAGATCACCATTCAAAGGTTGTTGACCACAGACTCTAGTGCGCTCTTCAGCGCTCCAGGTTGGAACGCTTGCCGTCCAGGGCAGGTTGATTTGGCTCTTGGAGGCGGTTGCGATGCAGGAGAAGCAGCATATTACATGGCAACCGGATGTATCGTGTCTCAGTTCTCTATCCAGGCCGAAGCAGAAAGTCTGACGGTCATGGATAATGTGGTCATTGAGTTCCTTCAGTTGACGAAAGGCTAATAGTCGTAGTTATATTTACTTGCCTAAAGACCTCAGTCTTGTATATTAAGACTGAGGTCTTTCTACGTACATATGGCACTTAATACACATAAAAACGCAAACATTTTTACAGGGTTTGTAATCACATCCAGTGCAGGCTCTAACGCGATAACTGTAATTAGAGAATCTTATGGTGGTGTAAAAACTGCAGATGGAGGCATGCGCATGCAGGGCGTCATGATTTCTTCTACACTATCTGCCTTTCTAGGATTCAAAGAGTCTACTATGCCTCAGCCAGGTTCACGGGTACTGTGTGTTGAAGACGGTACAGGTTCAGGCTGTTTTGTGATAGGGATGATTCCCCAGAATACCATATCAAAACAGGTCATACTACCTGCTCGCACATGTCTTGGTGCCGGCAATTCACTAGCTGACGAAGCGAATAAAACAGGACATATGCGTAATACGCCTGACATCTATGATCATCGTCGACCTGTTGATGTTGTGGAAGGTGAACATGTTATAAGTAATGAGTTTGGCGTATTGCTAGGACTGTATCAGCAACTAGCCACATTGAAAGCGTCAGAGCTTGCACAAGTTCAGTGTCATCTATTAGATGATTTGGTTAGAATAATTAGTCACAATTTTCAACATTACACAGCTCTAGGAGAATATAACATATACCATGACGGTAAAAGGTTGATGGCTGAATTTGGTGCCACACATAAGCCTGCAGAATCTTACGGTCGTCCTGCTGTAGAAAAAGATATACAGGAAGCTATGTTTAAGAAAGAGGGAGGACATACTGTAGACGATGAATCAGACTATTACTCAATCAAAGAAGATGAGCGTGTTAAAGCTATTGAAAGATTCAAATGGTTTTTGGGTGGCCTTGGCGATTTCTTACATATCTTTTTAGTGCGTCCAGATCCTAAAGAAGTACGTAAGCT
>Ga0078894_10005144_pt1 | contig 10065 bp, 26 predicted proteins | sample LauGreSu1BDMLBSD_2_FD_67506 | JGI IMG/M metagenome (GOLD analysis project Ga0078894, IMG submission 67506) | Freshwater lake microbial communities from Lake Michigan, USA - Su13.BD.MLB.SD (version 4) (version 4) | ecosystem: Environmental > Aquatic > Freshwater > Lake | place: Lake Michigan...
TGTCGGATGGCTCGGTTGATCTTGGAGGTGGTCATGTCAGTTTGGATATGTATAGTAAGCGTATCGCTCTACCTTGTACCCACATGTGTCCAATACCCACGTGTTGGGATCCACATAATGGGTGAGGCTGTCCCAGATCACACCATTGACGGTCTCCACTATGATCCGCAATCCTCTGTTCTCTTCCAGGAACAAGCTACGGTCCTGGTCGATGTATCTCCAATTGATGTCGTTCATACCCCTATTATAATGGGTTACCTGTCCTGATGAGCCATGAAAGCATCTTCGAAGCGCAGCATGAACTCGTATTCAGCCTGAGCTTCTGCATCCATGACATCCTCATACTGCTGAGCAGCCACCTCGAGCTCTCGGAGCTCATAGAGGTCGTCTGCAGTGATCCTGTCATCGCGCTCCAGGTCCTGGAGGAAGACGATGCGCTTGATGGCTTGGTTGTATGCGTTGGAATCTTTGAACATGTTATGGTCCTCCTTGTTTTGATTGTTATGCTAATGCCCACTCGCCGGTCGCAACTTTGATGTATGCGTCCAGTCTGTATACATTCCCGTTATCTCGCTCGACATCTACCGTCTTGCGATTCACTTTGATCACCGTGCCGGTGAATGCCAGCCACTCGCTCACTCGACCGTCGAAGCTGGTTGTGCCCCACTTGACTGTGTCTCCCACTTTGAAGGCTTCTTTGATCGTCTTGGTGGTCTTCGCGGTTTTCGTCTTTAGTAGTTTCATATTTTCTTTTTGTTCTTCTCTTCTGTCCCCATTATAACGGGTTTCCGGTTATCGGATGATGAGCCAAACCAGCGCGATCACACACAACGCTGGCACTCCCACCAGGCTGCACAGCGTGCTACCCACCATCATGATCATGGTCACAATGCACGAAGCCAACGCTAGCGCTACCGTGATGAGGTGAGGATGATACACGCACAACGCGATCAACAACAATGAAATGATGAGCATCTTCATGGTGGTGGTATTAGAGAATCGCGTCGGCTGGTTCGGTGGCTTCGCAGACCAAGCTAAGCACGTGCTTGATGTGGCTCAAGCTAGCTCGATACATATCGTTATCCATGCCCTCGAGGGTGACAACGTACCCGAGCAGGAGCTGGATGCTCTCGGCCACCGAGACCGCTCCCCCCTTGAGGATTTCGTGGGCCATGTACCGTGCTGCTTCGTCTAAACTGCTGTTGTTCGTGGTGTTCATACTGGTATTATATTCGGTTTCCTGCTCCCTCGATTACCTCAGGTACTCGTAGTTGCCCATCGCGTACATGTGACCGATAGCCTCGGCCTCGGTGGAGATGCCACCGCGCACCAAACGGTCTCCATCATACACGCCCCAGGTGATGGTTCCTGCTGCGGTGACCTGCTGCTTGACTTGTAAGTTGCTCATGCCGGTATTATAACCGGTTTCCTGCTAGCTCCGGAAGCACTCTCGCCACCGGGTATATCTTCTCCTCGTAGGCTTCGATGGAGCGCACCAGCTCGATTAATCGCAAACCTTCAGGTGATTCGGGCGCAGGGTCGTGACCCATGAGCTCGAGGGCCAGGTAAAGGGCTGCTCGGTACTCGGTGGGTGTCATGTGGTGGTGTCGCTTTGAATGGTGTCCGCGGTGGCGATCAACCAATCCCGATCCTGCTCGCTCCAGTGGTTGTACACACACTCGAGGCTAGCCAATCGAAGGATCTCAGGATCGTTAAACGCATCACGAAAGCCCCGAGGCTCGTTAACAGCTGCTTCCCAGAAAATCAGTTTGCGCACCAATCTCCAGTCTGCTTCACCGTGAGCATCCACCTCGCGCCATAGCTCTGCACGTATGTCTTCTCGCGTCATACAATCTCCACCGTGTAATCGTTGCCACTTGGAAGCGTGCACCACATGCCACCCTCGAACGAGAATCGCACATCGAGGCCTTGAGCCTCCACCTTGGTGACCACGTCGTTCGCGAGGATGCTTCCGGTACCACGGCAAATCCTCACCTTGTAACCCACTAATCCGTCTGCCCAATGCTGCACTTCTCGTTGCGCGCGCTCTCTGATGAGGTTGTATGTTTCTGTGTATGGTGTATACATATCGTAGTTGTGTTAAATTCTGCTGACTTCCAATACTCGAGCTCGAGTTCCTTCACGTTGTTTGTTTGCCACTATCCAATAAGCCAACTCTTCGCTGATCACTTCTTGAACAGTGACCCATTCAAGGTGATTGTGAATTTGTATTAGATATCTCATGTTTTTATTATATCAAGTTTCTAAATGTTCTATACCAACACTATTCAAATGTTTCTTCATCAACAAACTCAATCCATTCATTCCATTGTTCATTACTCCATTTACTACTATCAATTGTAACTAGATCATGAAACTTATGTTCTTTAGGAAATACAATCCAAATATTCTCTTCACCACACATTGAAACACCAACTCCATTAATCACTTTACCAAAACCAAAAAACTCATCAAATTGTTCTTCAAACTCATGATTTTGTACTTTATCTCTTTCCAACAAAACATTCAATACTTCATTAATATTCTCACCTTCAAAAGTTTCAACACTCTCAATTGAATTCTCACAATACCCAGTATAAACCAAAACCACATTATATTTGTTCATCTTGTTTGTTTTAATTGCATTGATCATGCAATCATTATAAACAGTTTCCTTGTGAGAACCTCGATCCCTCTCCCGGGTCTCTCTCGAACGAACACCACTAAGTTCGAGAGAGACCCAACCGAAATCTTTATAGCTGTGCAACGAGCTCTTGACTCAATTCGTAGCTAGCATCGCGACCGCGTCCGTGCTTGACCACTCGACCCATTGCTCCGAGTTCGCGAAGCAACACTTGCGCGCGCGAATAATCCACCGTGCATCGATCAGCGATCACGCTCGCGCTCACGGTGCCTTCCGATGTGATGATGTCGAGCACTTGAGCGTACAACTGTTGCGTCTTGCTCAGCTTGGGAGCCTGATCCGATTCTTCTCCCGGAGCCGCGCGCAGTTCCATGATCAACCCGCTAGCGGTCATCTCCAAATGAATCTCCGACGGAGCTCCGAAACGATTCTTGTCGAACCAAACTCTACGCAACGTGGGCTCGTCTTTCAATTTCTCGATGTACAACGTAGCGTCCACATCGTGCTGCACTTGCGAGGTACCTTTGCTTTGACCGGTCTTGGTGTTGTGTGTGATCAACACCACGCAGCATTTGTTGGTCTTGGCTGCCTGGATGATGTTCTTGAGAGCGATGCGTTCGGTCTTGAGAGTCGATTTCACCTTGGCGACCTGCAACTTGGAAAAGCTGTCTACTACCAACACATCTAGATTCTTGGTAGCTCGAGCCACGTCTGATACCGTCACGCAGTTGCCGATGGGCACGTTGAACGCGTTGATGCGCTTGCAAGTGAACGCCAACTGCTCTACCGTCTCTTCGTTGGAGAGATATCCCACGCGATAGGTGTTGGCGAGCTCTTCTAGCAATTGCAAAGCAAATTGAGTCTTGCCGGTACCGTGTTTGGCCGAGAGCGTGATGACACTCCCGGGTAGCAATCCCTCTCCTAGTAGTTCTTGCAATGCGGGGCTCTTGGGCCGAATCCTGTTGAAGAATTCGTCGGGAATCGCGATGTTAGCTGCAGTGGTAAATGTGATGTTCATGATGGTATTGTAACCTGTTTCCTGTTGATGATTTTATTCCTCGGCCAAGAGCTCGCGAAGACCTTTGATGTCCTCTTCAGAGTCTTCCTCTTCTTTAAAGAGGTCAAAGTCATCTGCAAAGTGCTCAGCAAGCTCGGTCCAGTTCACCTTATCGAGATACTCTCCGACCGCTTGTCGAGCCAGCGAATCGTCTTTGAGACCATCGAACTCGAGCTCGTCCACCAGCGACATGAATGCATCCGCCACGTGATCTACATCGTCAAAGGTCTGCTCTTTGCACATCGTGGTGAAGATCTCGTTGTACATGAGATTGATGCCCCAAGTCTGCTTGTTTGTCCAACCGTTGTAAGTGTTCATAATGATATTGTAAGCTGTTTCCCTAGTGATTACTTGACCGCCAATCTGCTCTTGACATATGCAGTCACCATGTCGTGTACTTGTTGTTCTGCTTGAAAATTCATCTCTCCATCTGCATCATAAAGCACATCTTGAAATTCTTCATCAACAAAACCATTCTCTGTCAAGTCTGTCACCACCAGCTCTTCAATTGTGCGACCTTCCACCTGCTCATCAATATAGTTGTTGATGATCTGATCTGTCACTTTTTCAAATGTGCTGCTGAGTTTCTCTTGCGTGTTGTTCATGCTGGTATTATAAGCAGTTTCCGGAATAGCAGCTGCTGTTACATGCACCAGTAGGTTTCCGTAGCAGGTGAGCAGCAGCTTGGAGTGTCGTAGCGCTCGAAGAAGTCTTTGCCGGTCATGATGTTCCTCCTGGTCACAAACGTCTCGTGGATGTTGAAAGTGAATCCCTTGTCCGCGGAATACGTCTGTTTGATCGCGAGCTCAAGCAACTCTTTTTTGCTCGCTTGATAATCATCTTTGCTAAACAAGCGCTTGCCGTTGGGTTTCCTGCGATCTGCTTTGTAAACTTCTACCGTGTATGTTGTGGTGCTCATGCTAATATTATAAGGGGTTTCCTGGTTACTCTTCCACGCTGCCGAACATCGCGTCCCATTCCTCGTCGGTGATGCCGGTCTTGAGGAACTCTCGTTCCGCGGGTGCGAGGTGAGGAAACGCGTTTTGTAGCAGCGCTCCTTGTTCGTAGGCTTCGAGTTGTTGCGTGGTGACCGGCAATTCCAACGAACGAGTGATGCCGGATACAATGGATGTGCGTGTGATGATCATGAGATGTTATTTGCTAAAGCGTTCTGCGATTTCTGCAATGCCAGCTGCCACCGTGACCGCTACCATGGGAAACAGTAGCGCGGCGCTAGCAACTAAAACGTCGAGGAAGGTTGGTGTGGTGTTCATACCCGTATTATAATGGGTTTCCTAGCGCGTGTCGCGCAACAGCACATGCAACGCGGCCGCGATCAACGCCGAGCAAATCGCGATGCGTGTGCACGTGGGTGACGCGTTGTGTAGCGCAGCCATCATCGCGAGGCTGCACGAACCACCTCGGCGGCCAGCTCGCGTTCGAATTCATGGATCTCACGTTGTAGCTCGAGCATACGGTCCACCATGCCGTGATGGTTGACCGGGTGAGCATCCAACATTCGAGTACACGTGTCGTGTTGATCCACGAGCTCGCGCAACTTGGCACGAGCTCGTGCGATTTGTTCGTTTAACGTCATACGGCAGCAACCTCTTTTCTACGCGCTTTGCTCAACTGCTTGCCGGTGCATCCGCAATTGTTGTACAGCGGACAATGATCGCACGTGCTGTTGCTATTGAGATAAACGTGCGGCTGAAGACACACTCGATCGGTGAGCTCGCGAGTCATTTCGGGACTCAAAGCGATTTCCGAAATGCTATACGACTTGCGCTCGGCGTTGAGATTGATCGACGGTATATCGTAACGACCGTCTGCGTCTCGAGACACACCGGGCGCTACTTCGCGAGACTTGCGCTTGCGAGCAACACGCGGCGGTCTGACAGCTCGAGGCGGTTGTGAGGCTTTTGCGCAACTCTTGCAGATGAAAGTTGATAAGAGATTCGCGATGCCTTTGTACTTGGCCACTTTGCTTCTGAGATTGCCGTGAGCGGCGGTGATGCCGAGATGACACGTGCTACACGGAATGTTGATGCTAGGCAATCGGCCGGTAGATTCATACATCGCGATCCACTCGCGACGTTCAGCTGCTGTGAGCTCGAGAGTCTCACGTACTTTTTTAACGATTTTCTTTTTGCTTGTGCTCATGTTGTGTGGTGTTAACTGCGTTGCTGCACGTCTATTATAATGTGTTTCCTCGGTGTGTGTTAGATCGAGCAAGCTTCCCCATCGCGTGCAAACTCCTTGGTGATGATCTCGGTGGGCACCCTGAAGTGTCTTTGCATGGAACGCGCCTGGGTGAGGTTGTCGTACGCTTCAATGAATGCCAAATTGTCCTTGCGAATCACGATGTAAATGCGTTTGGAGTTGTTGGATCTAATGGTGCTCATGCCGGTATTATACGCAGTTTCCTCGTTTAAATCCTTATCGCGAGTTGGTGACGAATTTCCTTTAATAGGCAACTTTCAACTAGCTTTTCTTTATTGTAATAATCCTCGGGGTACTCTTCGGGAATGGTGTTACTATCCCAGAGCTCTTGGAGAATATCTTCTGCAGAGATAAACTTTTGGTAATTCGCAGGTACATTCAAAACGATATCTTCAACGATAATCGAGATCTTTTCGCGAATTAATTCGGTAACGACGATGTTTTTCATACTCAGATTGTAACGGGTTTCCGCGCGAGCTCGAGCTCGAGAGCGAGTTTCAAAGCGGCTCGATCATCTCCGATCATCAAGATGATGTCATTAACTTGATACGCATCGTGGCGATGAAGTCTCATGCCATTACCAATATCTATAGCTTTTGACCAATACATATCTATGTCATATTTGAGACATTTTCTCACTTCAAGAAACGAAATACGTTTGTTTAAAACTCCCAAATATTTGGGACGTTGATGTTTGGTGGCGTTCATGTAGGTATTATAACCGGTTTCCTTGCAGCTTGCGAAGCTCTCTCCTGGTCAGCGTCCAACGAACCATCAGAGGATCGTTGTGTCCTAGGAAACCTCCATCTGATTCAATGCGATCCATGTCTTTGTGGATTTGCGCGAGTTGCAAGCGCAGTAGCTTGATGCGTTGTCGTGGTGTTGCTTTCATGCTGTGATTTTAACAGGTTTCCATGTACGGTTGGAGCCAGCACTCGGGATCGAACCGAGGACCGTTGGTTTACAAAACCAATGCTCTATCCACTGAGCTATGCTGGCGAAAAATTGTCTAGTCTCTCCCAGTGTCACACAATTTAGTCGTCCGAGCATTCCCGGACCAAACACCCCGAGCTATCCAGAGTGGCATGTGTCGCAAAATCCGTATGTGCTAGATGTCCTCGTCCATCGCGAGCTCTTTGCGCTTTTGCTCGAGAAACATTTGCACTCGCATGACGGCTTCCAGCGACGCTCCCATGTAGTCTCCATCCATGTGGCGATCTCCGATGTCTGCGATCATGGTTTCGATCACCTGAAAAACATTGTAAACTTGCTTGCGATCTGCTGCTGTGAGTTGTACGTTCATGCCAGCATTATAACAGGTTTCCTCGAAACATCAAGGGATCAGCTTGCTCGAGGGCTTCGCGAGCGTTGATTCCTAGACGTAAACACGTGACAACAAACTGTTTATCATCGGTGATTACATAGTAATCTAGTCCTCGAACCACCCTGCAGCCCAGGGCTAGAGAGTTGATGTATCGTTGCCAGTCTTCCATGCCATCTAAGATCGATTCATCGCGATCGCGATAATAATCAAAGATTGCAGGTATGAAATAAACCTTGTGATTCATGTTATTGTGATTCATGTTATTGTGACTCCTAAGCGTATACATAACAGGAGAAACTTTCGATCGCATGTTATTGCATAATGATCTTCTATAGAATTTTCCAATGCATCGGTAGTAGAAGGTTTGTAACCTACATAATCAACTCCTACATCTAGAGCTTGTATGTATTCTCTCCATGCCTGAGCCACGTGACGAAATAGCCCGCTGTTTCTCGTGGCATAATGACGTTCGAAGTCTTCACGATAATATCTATAGATTTCAGGCATGTCGTAGTATGCGACGCCCGATGCATCCTGGATCTTTCTACGCGAAGGTTTCCTGTCTTCGAACGTCATCATGCTGGCCAGTGGATATCGCATAATGAAATCTACTATCTCTTGCACGGGTCGCTTAGTCTTCTAACGTTACCAGGATGGCAACTCCCGAGTGCTTCACGGTGGTTCCAAATCTACGGGTTTCGAGTATGTGTTCCACGCATTTGGCACTATAATAATCCAGCACGCGTTGATATTGTGCAACCGTTGTATACACGTTCATCAGATTCAACGACGATTCTGATCCCGCGTGAGTGATACGAATTCGTTGTGTTTTCTTTAATGTGTTCATCGTGTGTGTCGAGCTATCAAATATGCAAATATAACTACTAATAATATCATGTTGTGTGTTCCGCGAGTTTTTCTCAGACGTTTGCAAACTTCTCCGAGCAATTCTTGCTTCTCATAATGATTTTCATTTGTGATTCTAGGTATTTCCTGTATTTCCCGGGTATTTTACATGGTTTCCCGCGTTATTCAAGCGTTTTTTGGTTTTTTTCATGCGTTTTTCCTGAAATTTCATGCGTTTTTCCTGATTTTTCCATGTTTTTTTCAGTGTTCCACTATGCGAACCACGCCTTGAAACACACCAAATTGCGATCGTTCGCTGTAATTATACGTCGTGGGAGCTTCCTCGGGCGCTCGTTCTCGAGTCAATAACCACAAATTCGTTCCATCGCTCCTGCTCGATTTCCACGATGCGTTCACGAGCTTTTGTTGAGGTTCGAGATCAACCGTCATGGTTCCCCCGAATCGATGCGCGCGGGTCGCCTCGGTGCATCCCGCCGCCATCACGGCCGCTGCTAACAACAACATTTGTTTCATGCACACATGTTAACAGGTTTCCCGGGTGCAAAAAAAAAATCCCGAGCCGCTAAGCCCGGGATTTGATCGTGATTGCTCTCGAACGTTACGTGCTCAATCCTTGATCCGTGATGAATCGATTGAGCTCGCGAGTCGCGACTCCCATGTCGTTCAACTTGCCCCACAACTGCTGAATCTCCGATTCCAACGCATCGAATTCAGCACCACCCTGCTCCAATGCATCTTGTTCTCTACATGCATCAGCCAATCGTTGCATCATGCTCTCGCGTGATCCCATGCCGGGTTGCACGGTTTTGTACTTGGCTGTCACCGAACCGTCTCCAAGCTGTTGGGGATCTTCTTGATCTGAGTGCTGCGGGTATGAATTGGTTCCTGCGTTCTTGAAATGCATTGCATCAATTTCTCTAGCCCTTCTAGTGCTAATTTCTTCGTGAACCGATTGATACGCTTGCTCGAGTAATGTTTGATCTTTAGTTTTCATTGCTTATATTTATGGCATCTCGTATGATGATTTCATGGTCAAATGCCAAAGGATGCGGTAAATCTCGCACATCAAACCATCGTGCTTCCGATGCATCATCAGAACCTCGTGCTTTTGCTACATCTATTCCGTCCTCGTCTGATAGAGTCAACGTGAAAACATGAGATCTACTCCAAGCTTCTCGATTGTCTCGTGGATCTCGTTGTTTGCCTTCGTATGTTCCCACTTCTCGCAAACGCACGCCAATGTTTTTCACGTTGGCTAAATATAATTGTGTTTCCTCGGTTACCTCTCTAATTGCTGCTTGTTTGGGAGTCTCTCGATCATATGCAAAAGGTTCTCCTTTCTTGGTGTTGGTGTCTACAAATCCTCCGGGAATCGCCCATTTGTTTGCTTCGGTACTAGATTTGCTGTTGCGCTTGATCAACAACACTTTCCCCCGATGAAACAACACCAAATCCACCGTGGGATTAGCTCCAGGGCGCCAATAAGGTTGTTTTGCAGATCCCCAATAGTCTGCTGGCTTGGAGTTTTTTCCATATGTTTTGTTCAACAATCTCTTGACCAACTTGTAGCTATCTGGCACAAAAAACACCGCTTGAGCGCTTTGCAACAGATGAATCACGCTCGTGTCATCGATGATTGCATCGTATCCCAGGTCTCTAAACATTTTGTTCCACTTGACCGTGAAGCTCTTGTTGTTGGATCCAGACATCATGCGAGCAATGTTGTTTGTGAGATCCCACAAAAGAGCTCCATCTGAATCGTTGCTATAGAGATTAGTTTGATCTTTAACAGCTTTTCTTCTTTCTTGTACAAAGTCCTCAAAGCTCTTTTGAGGTTTCAAAGACTCATATGTCTTTTTAAGTTTATCAAAGTCTTTGGGATTAAGAGTATAATCTCCAACACGACAAACCTTATCTGTATTCAATTTGATAAGATTGACATAAGGTCTA
>Ga0078894_10005149_pt1 | contig 10057 bp, 5 predicted proteins | sample LauGreSu1BDMLBSD_2_FD_67506 | JGI IMG/M metagenome (GOLD analysis project Ga0078894, IMG submission 67506) | Freshwater lake microbial communities from Lake Michigan, USA - Su13.BD.MLB.SD (version 4) (version 4) | ecosystem: Environmental > Aquatic > Freshwater > Lake | place: Lake Michigan, USA...
GGGCCAGAGCAGTTTGTGGTCGAAGAGCAGACCGCCGTTGATGCAGAGCAGCGGCGGGGTCGAGGGCTTGGCCGGCGTCGTATAGACGGCGAAGTCGAGGCCGCGGGCGCGCACGGTCCGGTGCACGAGCGGTGGGTGCGGCGGGAGGGTGCGCCGAAAGGCGAGATAGCGGGCGAGCGCGGGAGAGACGGGCATCAGGTTGCAGAAGATAACGATGACGGCCCGACGACATGACCACGCTCGCTGGTCCGCTCACGGAAACGGCGATGCGCGAGCAGGTGGTCAGGGTCCGCCGCGCAGATGGCGCTCGAAGTGCTGCACCAGCTTACCCAAGAGATATCGGGCGTGCTGCGGCCGTGAGGTCCAACCGTGCGTTGCCGAGGGTGCGATCACGAGATCGAAATCCTTCCCCTCGCGCATGAGTGCTTCGGCGAGGTCGGCGGTGGTCTTGAAGGGCACCACGTCGTCCATCAGCCCGTGAATCAGCATGAGGTGATCACGCAGCCCGCCCGCGTACTGCAGCGCCCCACGCGTGAATGCCTCCGGGTGCGACTGCGGACGGCGCGTGATGGCGACGTCGTCGCTGCCGTAGAAGCGCGGGTCGGTCGCCGAGGCGCCCGCCACGCCGGCCTTGAACAGACCGGGACGCTTTAGCAACGCATACACCGTGATGAGTCCACCGTAGGACGACCCGAAGATTCCGGTGCGCGACGTATCGGCCCAGGACTGACCGCCAAGCCACCGCTTGGTGGCCTCGAGGTCGTCGAGGTCCCGCCCGCCCCACTCAAAGAGAAACGCTTCGCGGAAGGCACGGCCGTAGCCGGTGCTGCCGCGCACGTCCACCTGCACCACGGCATAGCCACGCCGAACGAGCAGTTGCTGCAGCAGCGCGTAGGTACCACCCCAGCGGTTGCGGACCGTGTTGGAGTACACGGGACCGAAGATTACCGGTACCCGCGCGCCACGCGTCGCGGCCTCGGGGAGCCACACCTTCGCGTGCAGTGAGTCGGCACCCGCCACATCCCCCGCGCCCGCGAGGCGTACGTACTGCGGGCGCATGAGCGCCGCACTGCGCAGCGACGGTCCGCCCGGGGTGGTGACGACCTGCTCGGCGCCCCCCTGCATCGGCACCATGACCAGATGCGGCGGCGTCACGTCGTCGCTCACGAGACTGGCCACAGTTCGTGCGTCGGGCGATACGAACACCCGGTGCGTGCCGGCCGTCCGCGTGACCTGCTGCGCGCGTCCATCGCGCCCCATGCGCCAGAGTTGCCGCTCGGCCACCACCGGTGCCGACGACAGCCACGCCACGCCACCGTTGGGCAGCGCGATCGCCTCCCCCTGCACGTCGCTCGTGGCCGGCGTGAGCACCACCGGCGTAGTATCGGTGAGCGACACCGCATACACGCGATAGCGATCATCGCGGTCGGTCGTGAGCAGCAGCGAGCGACCGTCGTGCGACCACGCGGAGCCATGCTCCGTGTAGATGCGCGTGTCGCGGCGGTCCTGATAGACCAGTCGCGGTGTCCCGCCCCGCTCCAGCACGTGCACCCAACGGCGTGTGGCATCGTCGGCTTCGCGATCCACCATCAGGACACCCTGCGGCGACCACGCGAAGTTGAGGATCTGCACCGCGGTCGGATCGTCGAAGGGCAGCGCGGTGAGCGCGCCGCTCTCCGCGTCGACCAGCGCAACCTGTCGTGACTCGTTGGGATCGCCCGGGTACGAGCGCCGCAGCATGTTGAGCTGCGTGTCCTTGCCGAGGTAGTACGGAAACGCCACGGTGCGCACGGCGCGGCGATCGACGAGATGAACCGCGAGGGAGCGACCGTCCGGCGACCAGGCGAACGACGGCGCCGCGGTGCCCCATGTGCCCGACCCGATCTCCCGATCGAGACGCGCATAGGTGCCAAGCGGCACCGACGCGATGGACGGTACGCTCACCGTCGTGAGTTGCCGCGGCACTGTCGCGCTACCGGCGAGCGACACGATCCACACGTCGCCGTTGCGCAGATAGGCCGCGCGATCTCCGGTGGGAGCCAGCGCGAGTTCCTGCGCGTCGGCACCCACGACGGCAATCGTGTCGATCACGGGCACCGCGGACGCCGTGGTGGGGAGGCCAACCTGCACCAGCGCATCCCCGCGGAGCAGGTACAGTGCACGGCTATCGGAACGCCATGCGATCTCCCGCACCGCCTGCGCGCGCGCCCCGCCAAGCGACCATGCTCGACGCGTGCGCGTGTCGGCGCTCACCAGCCACAGGTCCCGTGAGCCGCCACCCCCGGTGCTGTCCCACGCGAAGGCCAGGGTGCGACTATCGGGCGACCAGGTCAGCGCGGAGGGCGTGCTGCCGGTGATGGCCCCACTCTGCGCCACCGCGTCGAGGGTGAGCGCCGGTGACGCCGACTGGGCCGTGGCCACCGGGGCTGCCACCGACGTCGCGGCAACCAGCCCCACCAGCACCAGCCCCGAATGCCTCACGGGAAGATCCCCATGTCCACGTACGACTGTGCCACCTTGTTGATCGCGTTGACCATGGAGGCCGTGCGCAACGTGACCGTCTTGTCCCCGATGCCCCGATGCACCTCGGCCAGCTGGCGGTACGCCACGATCATCGACTCGGCGAGCCCCGACGCCACCAGATCTTCTTCATCGGCGCCCTCGGTCAGCGACAGCGCTTCGGCGTCGGTGAACGACTGCCCCGTCTTGCTTTCGATCGCACGCAGCAGCTTGCGCAGCGTCTCCTCCTCGTGGCGCTTCTGCATACGACCGAAACGCACGTGCGAGAGATTCTTCAGCCACTCGAAGTACGAGACAATCACGCCGCCGGCATTGAGCCAGACGTCGGGCAGCACGAGCACGCCGCGCTCGGCGAAGATCGCTTCCGCCTCGGGCGTGGTGGGACCATTGGCGGCCTCGGCGATGATCTTCGCCTGAATGCGCGGCGCGTTGGCGGCGGTGAGCTGATGCTCGAGGGCGGCGGGGACGAGGATATCGCAGGGCAGTTCGAGCGCCGAGATCGCGTCGGGGATGTCGGTCGCGCCGGGAAAACCCAGCAGCGTGCCGCGCTCCTTCCGCCATGCGTCGAGGGCTACGATGTCGAGCCCCTTGTCGTTGGCCACGGCGCCATTGTACTCGGCGATGGCCACAATGACTGCGCCAGCTTCGTGCAGGAAGCGCGCGGCCCAATAGCCCACGTTGCCAAGGCCCTGCACGATCACGCGCTTGCCCTCGAGACCGCGCGTCAGACCGAGCTGCTTCATGGCCTCGCCGTCGTCGCACGCTTCGCGCAGCCCGTAGAACACGCCGCGCCCGGTAGCCTCGGTCCGGCCGCGAATGCCACCCTGGGCGAGCGGCTTGGCGGTCACGCAGGCGATCGCATCGAGCTCCCCGTTGGCGAGCGACGCGTACGTATCGGCGATCCACGCCATCTCCTTGGAGGAGGTGCCGTAGTCGGGGGCGGGCACGTCGATGCCGGGGCCGATGAAGCGCTTGCGTACCAGCTCGAAGGTGTAGCGGCGCGTGATGCGCTCGAGTTCCGCTTCGGAGTACTGACGGCGATCGATCTTCACGCCGCCTTTGGCACCACCGAAGGGGACGTCCACGATGGCGCACTTGTACGTCATGAGTGCGGCGAGCGCCTGTACTTCATCGGCACTCACATTGGGCGCGTACCGGATGCCGCCCTTGGTGGGCGACTTGTGCTGCGAGTGCTCGGCGCGCCATCCCTGAATGACTTCGATGGAGCCGTTGTCGCGACGAATGGGGAAGCTCACCATGTAGACCGCGTTGCAGGCGCGGATCTGCTCGAGGAGCGTACGGTCGTATTTCGTGTGAGCGGCGGCGCGATCGAACGCGGCGTTCACCTGGGCCAGGAAGCTCGTGGACACGGGGAGGGAGCAGGAGGTTGGAGGTGGCTCGCCTGATGGCCTGCCTGGCAGGAGGGAGCCGGTGGATCCGTGCTACGTTGAGGAGAAAGCTAGACAGGGGAACCGCGCAACGGGGAGCCGTGTCGCCGTACCCTGCGCTACCACGGGCGTACGTGGTCCGCGAGTCGGCCGGTTTCGATCAATTCGTGCAACTCCTCGCCCAGCACGTTGGAGAGGTGATTGACGCGGTCCCAGCGGGCAAAGCGTTCGCGGTCGGAAAGGGTGTAGAAGTCCCGACGGTCGGGGATCTTTCCACCGGGCAGGCGAGCGATGAAGTCGGCGCTGGGGGCTATCAGCAGCGTCCGCGAGAAGTTGCGGGCGCCGGCACGCCGCCACGGGAGGGACTTGTCGAACCATCCAGGGACGATCTGATCGAAGAAGTGCGGAAAGAGCACCAGGCCGTCGCCTTCGCCATAGTCGAGATCGAGGTGATAGTCGGTCACGCCACCATCCCAATGCACCCCCGGCGTGTCGGGAATGCGGACCCCTTCGAGCAGCAGCGGGATGGAGCCGCTCGCGAGCAGGGCGGCGCGCACGTTGTGAGCGGTGAGGGGGCGATGTACGGTGGGGAGATCGCGGAGGTGCAGAAAGGGCGAATCGTTCCCGCAGGCGTGGAAGAGCGTGCGACGGAGCTGCAGGGCGAGCGTGCGGCGGGAGACGAGATTGGCCGCGGCGGCGAAGGCCATGGCCGTGGCCAGGACGAATCGCTGGTCGCTCGCCGCTGGACCGCGTGCTTCGGCGGTAATGATGTGCACGCGGACGGTAGGATGCTGCACGATCTCCTGTGCCCCAGTGGGCCCCAAGAGGTGGTCGAGGCAGCGTGAGAGTACCGCCGTCACTTCGCTGGGGCCCGGGTGCCTGCTGTACACCTGGTGCCGGATATACGCCTCGTGCCCGCGCGCCAGCGCGGCAAGGGGATCGCGCTGCGCGAGGCAGGCCATGCGCCAGCTACCGATCGAGCTGCCAATGACGTGCAGCGGTCGCGTCGGCTGCAAGAAGGTGCCGAAGAGGTAGCGGTCGAGCCCGGCAATGCCGAGCCACTTGGCGCCGCCCGAGGCGCCGGGGATGATGTCCACATCGTCGGCCCGCAGGCCACGTTCGCGCAGGATGGCGAGGGCGTGGGGGCCGGCGCGCAGGGTCAGGGAGCGCATGCCGCAAAGCGGGCTACGGGTTCAGCCCAGCCCCACACACCGAGCCGTCATGCCCCACAGCCGCTCGCCCAGCTGCTGACTCTGCGCCTTCGCGGTCAGCTGCTGCGCGAAGGCCTCGCGCCCTGCCTTCTGGCGGTTGCCCCAACTCCAGTGCACGCCGCTGCGCTCACCGAACTGGGAATCGGCGACGACCTGCGCGAGGCGATCGCCGGCGAGTGCCTGGGTGACATACCCCTTGGTGATGTGCTTCTGGAACCAGGGGAAGATCACCTGGAAGGCGCGCGGCGTGTGGCGGAAGAGGGGCGTGTCGGCCACGCATCCCGGGTACAGGGTGTTGAACACAATCCCCGTCTGCTCGTGAAAGCGACGATGCAGTTCACGGCCCGTGATCATGTTGCACAGCTTGCTGTCCTTGTACGCCTTACCGGGCTTGAACGCCTTGCCGTTGAGCATCCCGATCGGTGCCTTGAAGCCCGCCTCGAGCCCCTCGAGGTTGCCCAGATCAGCCGGGGCAGGAATGGGGATTTTTCCGCCGAACTCCTCGTAGTTGGCCGTGACGGTACCGAGGATGATGAGCCGGCGCGACGCGTGTGTGCTGCGCTGGAGGTCGGGGAGGAGCAGGTTGGCGAGCAGGAAGTGACCGAAGTGGTTGGTCGCCACGCTGATCTCGTACCCCTCGGGCGAGCGCATGGGTTCGGTGAGGCGGGGCAGGTACACGGCCGCGTTGCACACCAGCGCGTCCAGCGATCGGCCACTGGCGCGGAACGCCTCCACGAAGGCATGTACGCTCGCCTGGGAGCCCAGATCGATATGCAAGATCGTTCGCCGGTCCAGCGCGATGCCAAGGCGCTCAGCGGCGGCCTGCGCCTTCGCCATATCACGGCACGCCATGATCACGTGCCAGCCCCGATTCGCCAGCGCGAGCGCGCCGTACAGGCCGACGCCCGACGAGGCGCCGGTGATGATGCAGGTAGGCGTAACGGACATACGGTGCCTGAACGGGCTGACGTGGAACGGCCGAACAAAGGGGACTGACGCGCTCGTCAATCGCGACCGGAATATCGGTGAGGCCGGTTGGACCCGCCAGAGCGGCCCGCGTCAGGTCATGACCGTTGGTGCCGTGCGCCCCGTCCGCTCGACGATCTCCGCGACCGAGAGTGCCGTTGCCACCAGGTCACGCAAGGCATCGGCCGTCTCCATATCGAGCCGCTCGGGCGCTGTCTCACGACGCTCGATGTACAGGCGGATTGTCGCGCCCTCTGTCCCTGTCCCCGACAGCCGGTACACGATGCGCGCGCCGTCCTCGAAGAGAATGCGGATCCCCTGCCGCGTGCTCGTGCTGCCATCCATCGGATCCGTGTACACGAAGTCGTCGGCCGCGCGCACCGTGCGCCCGCCGAGTGCCCGCTGCGGCAGCGCATCGAGCTGCGCGCGCAGATGCGCCATGACCCCGTTCGCCACCTCGGTAGGCACCGCGTCGTAGTCGTAGCGCGTGTAGTAGTTGCGCCCGAAGCGCCCCCAGTGCGCGCGCACGATCTCCTCCACGCTTTGCCTGCGCACGGCGATCACGTTGAGCCAGAAGAGCACCGCCCAGAGGCCGTCCTTCTCTCGCACGTGGTTGCTCCCCGTGCCGAAGCTTTCTTCACCACACAGCGTGATGCGGCCTGCATCGAGCAGGTTACCGAAGAACTTCCAACCCGTCGGCGTTTCGAAGCAGGGGATGCCGAGCGTCGAGGCCACCGCATCGACCGCAGCGCTGGTGGGCATGCTGCGCGCCACGCCCACGAGGCCGTTACGGTATCCCGGCACCAGCGTGGCATTCGCCGCCAGCACCGCGAGGCTGTCACTCGGCGTCACGAAGAAACGGCGGCCGAGGATCATGTTACGGTCCCCGTCACCATCGCTCGCCGCGCCGAAATCGAGCGCATCGGGGCCGAACATCTCCTCCACCAACTCCTGCGCGTAGGTGAGGTTGGGATCCGGGTGTCCGCCGCCAAAGTCCGGGAGTGGCACAGCATTGATCACCGTGCCAGATGGTGCGCCAAGTCGACGCTCGAGGATTTCCACGGCGTACGGGCCCGTGATGGCATGCATGCTGTCCATGCGCAGGCGGAAGCCGTTCGCGAACAGCGCGCGGATCGCGTCGAAGTCGAAGAGCGAGGCCATGAGATCGGCATACGCCGATACCGGATCCACCACATCGAGTGTGAGGTGTCCGACTTGCTGACGCCCGATCAGGTCGAGCGTGTACGGCGGCAGATCGGTGATGCGGTACGACGCGAGCGCTGCCGCGCGCGCCGCCACGGCATTCGTGAACGACTCCGGCGCGGGTCCCCCGTTGGCGGCGTTGTACTTGACGCCGAAGTCACCCTCTGGCCCGCCGGGGTTGTGGCTCGCCGACAGAATGATGCCGCCCGCTGCGCCCCGCCGGATGAGGTGCGAGGCCGCAGGGGTGGAGAGCAGGCCACCCCGTCCCACCACCACGTGCGTGATGCCGTTGGCAGCGGCCATGCGCACGATCGTGTGGGTCGCCTCGCGATTGAAGAAGCGCCCGTCGCCTCCCACCACCAACGTGCTCCCCGCCGGCAGCGCTGCCTCATCGAGCAGCGCCTGCACGAAGTTTTCGAGGTAGTGCGGTTGCTGGAACACCGACGTGCGCTTGCGGAGCCCCGACGTGCCCGGTGTCTGGTCGGAGAACGGTCGGGTCGCGATGACGTGCGTGGGGAACACGGCGAAGACGGCGGAGGAAAAGACACAGGGGAGCGATCGCTCGCTCCCCCTCAGTCTATCATCAGATCAGGTCAGGTCCACTTGAGGTCGACTTTGCTGAGCGGCAACTGCCGCACCCGCTTGCCCATGGCCTGGTGGATCGCACCCATCAGGGCCGGGATGAGCGGCGGCATGGCCGGCTCGCCAATGCCCGTAGGGGCGAAGGTGGTCTTCTTCCAGTGCACCTCCACGACCGGCGGCGCCTGCTTGATGCGCAGCAGCGGGAAGTTGGCCGCCGAGCCGGCGGCCGTGGTGGCTGGCGAGAAGTTCCCCTGATCCGCCTTGCCCGCGGTGAAGGTGATTTCCTGCCCGTATGCCTGCGCCATCGCATCGAGGACCGCGCCCTGCACCTGCTGCTCGGCATGGTTCGGGTTGATGATCTCGCTGCCCACGTCACCCACCGCCCACACCTTGTCCACCTTCACCTCACCCGCCTTGCTCACCGTGGCCTGGACGACCTCGGCGAAGTAGCCGCGGTGGCTGAAGTAGAACGCCACACCCATGCCGGTCCCCTTGGGGAGTTTCGTCTTCCCCCACCCCGACACGTCGCGCACCATTTCGAGGATCCCGATCACCCGTTGGGCGTCCATCTGCCCCGCCTGCTGCTGCGGCGTGAGCGGCTGGGCCGGCGGGATCTCCTGCTTGAGCATGTCGATGCGGAACTGGATCGGATCCTTGCCAGCGGCTTCGGCGCACTCGTCGATGAAGCCCTGGAAGGCGAACGACAGCGCATTGGAGCGCGGGGCGCGCAAGGCGCCGGTCGGAACGCCCAGCGGCATCACCGAGACGTCCATGCGCAGATTCGGCACGAAACGCGCCGGGTACTCGCCGGGACCGATGTCCGCGCTCGACGCGAAGCGCTCGCCCTGACCGAAGGTGGCGAAGTGATTGCGGAAGGCCACGAGCTTGCCGTTGGCGTCTACGCCGCCGGTGAACTTGTGGAAGCCCCCCGGACGATACTGATCGTGCTGCATGTCGTCTTCGCGCGTCCAGATCAGCTTCACCGGCACCTTCGCTTCGCGCGCGATCCACGCCACTTCGGCGAGCGGTTCGTTGTACAGACGGCGACCAAAGCCACCGCCCGCGCGCATCATGTGCATCACCACCTGCTCTTCCTTGAGACCGAGTGTGCTCGCCACAAGGGTTCGTCCGCCCTGCGGTGTCTGGGACGTGGTCCACATTTCGCAGGTGCCATCGGCGTTCATGCGCGCCGTGCAGTTTTGCGGCTCCAGCGTGGCGTGGTTGATGAACGGATAGCTGTACTCCGCCTCGACCACCTTCACGGCCTTCTTGACGGCGTTGTCGAAATCACCGTCGGTGCGAATGGTGCGATGCGGCGCCGCTGCGAAGAACTCCTTGGCCTTGGCCGCGAACCCGGCGCTCGACTGCTGTGACGTGGGATGATCGGCCCACTCCACGACGAGCTTCTTGCGCGCCTGCTGCACCATCCACCAGTTCGTGCCCACGATCGCCACACCGGCCTTGAGACCGGCGAGGTTGTCGGTGCCCTCCACCACGAAGGCGTGCGTGACGCCGGGCTCCTTGTGGATCGCATCGAGGTTGGCGCTCTTCACCTTCGCCGCGTACACCGGCGCCTTCGCGAACGTGGCGTAGTGCATGCCCGGCACCGTCACATCGAGGCCGAAGATCGGCTTGCCGGTGAGGATCTCCTTCACGTTCACGGTCTTTGTGCGCTTGCCGATGATCGTGAACTGCTTGGGGTCCTTGAGTGGCACGGCGTCGAGCGCCGGCGGCGCAATCGTGGCCGCCGTTGCCGCCAGCTTGCCGTAGGTGGCCGACCTGCCGCTCGCGGCGTGGCTCACCACACCCTTGGCGGTGGTCAGCTCGGCGACGGGGACGTTCCACTCCTTCGCCGCGGCCGCGAGGATCATCTGGCGCCCCGCGGCACCCACGCGGCGCTGCGGAATCCAGTTGGTGGGCGTGGCGGTGGAACCGCCGGCCACCTGCGCCGGATACTTCGTGGGATCGAAGTCGGCCTGCTCCACGCGCACGTTCGCCCAATCCACGTCGAGCTCCTCAGCGATCAGCATGGGGAGCATCGTCTTGATGCCCTGACCGATCTCAGGGTTCTTCGCGGTGATGGTGACGATGTTGTCGGCCGTGATGCGAATGAAGGCGCTGAGCGCCGGGTCGGCCAGCGGCGCCGCAGCGCCCAGGTGCTCGAGCGCGGCCAGCGGCTCCGCGTAG
>Ga0078894_10005151_pt1 | contig 10054 bp, 5 predicted proteins | sample LauGreSu1BDMLBSD_2_FD_67506 | JGI IMG/M metagenome (GOLD analysis project Ga0078894, IMG submission 67506) | Freshwater lake microbial communities from Lake Michigan, USA - Su13.BD.MLB.SD (version 4) (version 4) | ecosystem: Environmental > Aquatic > Freshwater > Lake | place: Lake Michigan, USA...
TATTTGCACAAAAGGAAATTAACCTATTAAAAAAACATGAAATAAGTTTATTGAAACTTTTACTGTCGGATAGTGTACAAAATGCAAATTTTGTACTTAATAATAATGTGAATTTTGGGTTGGGCAATCTTCCTTTCGCAAGCACCAGCATTATTAAAAAGGGAAAGCAACTTTTTATACAACCTTTAGGTACAGGACAATTGTACCAGGTCATAGACAAAAAAGGAGCAGTTCAATTAAATCGAATTGACAAAACCGTCTTTTCAGGAGTAAACTTTTTTGCCCAAAACTTTTTAATCAAAGACACCCTATTTCAATATGGGGGTACCGGGTTTTGGCAAATTCGTGGAATAGTTACCTATTTTAGTAAAAACACCAACCAATGGGAACTAATACAGGCCAACAAAACAGTTCAATGCTTTTTTGATGACTTCAAAGACGCTATTGTTCATGCAAATGAAAAGGATCCTAATCCCAAAATGTATGTAACCAATTCCTATTATTACCCTAACTACCCTAGAACCTTTCAATCAGAAGCAATAGATAGTTGTTATGTATTTGATTTTAACCTTAGAGAATGGAAAACGCTTGGCAAGTTAAATCCTAATTTTAAATCTATTTTTAAAACCAAACAAAACAGAAGTTTTGAATTGCACTTAGACAATTACTATGTTTTTCAAAATCAATTGGAATTTTACTGGATGAACTTTGATAATAACCAATATGGTCAATTTAGTACCAAGGAAAGTGAAAGACTCAGGCAAATTTGGTTGACATTGTACAATAATAACAGGACTAAACAGCAAATAGAATTCCAATTCAACATAGGCAACGATTTATACTATGCTAAAATAAATCCTGGTGGAGATTTAGAATGGATCAAAACGAGTATAAACTTAGCTGAAATTAATGTTAAACAAGCAAACCCTATTTATCTTAATAACATTGACTTTTGGGATACCTTAGTTTCACTGTTTAGTAAATACAAAACTATATTGATGCTTATTGTCATTGCTATCTTTTCTTTCATAGCAATAAGAACTAGATTATTTAAGCAAAAGAAAATACCTAAGGAGCTTACGACTATTTTGTACCAAAATTTCTATAACTCTCTTAGTATAGTTGAAAAAGAATTAATTGAGGCCCTATATCAAAACAATATAAAAGGGGAAGAGCTAACCACTAAATCAATTAATAAAATTATTGGGGTACAGCAAAAGGATACTTTAACACAAAATAAAAGTAGGAGTGACCATTTCATAAAAATTAACCAAAAATTTAAAATGACCACTCAAAATACCGACCCCTTAATCATTAAAAACCGTGATAAGTCAGATAAAAGACAATACAACTACGATTTAAATCATTTGTATGTCCTTGAAATAGAAAAAGTAATTAAGGAATAATTAAACAAGTAGTAAGCTACATCCTCTCCTATCACTATTGTCAGCTCTTCCAAGTACTTTAAAACTACCGTCTTCAAAGAGTTCTCCCATATCCTGGGTCGCAATAAAACAACAACTATATATATTGGCTAGGTCAATGATGTGTAAAATACCTCTCCCTTTTGTTTTTAATTGAGTAGGGTCTTCTGGTTCACCTACCAATACCTTCATCCATGGTGGACATTTAAAAATTCCCTCTCCCAGTGAATAGGCTTGGCTCAATAGCTCTGTCATGCCATATTCAGAATGAATAGTAGCTACCCCTAAGTTCTGCTGTAACAATGCATGCAATTCCTCTTTACTCAATTCCTGTTTACGTCCTTTCATCCCGCCCGTTTCTATGACAATAGCATTGTTTAATTGTTGCGGAAATGCGGTTGAAAAATCAATCAAAGCAAAACTAACCCCAATGAACCAAATTTTAGTTTGGGTTTCTGTTAATTGTTGCAAAAGTTGATTCAATTTATCAAATTCATTTAAATAAAACCCACTATGCTTATGACTAGAAACCTGTATCAATTTGTCAACCATATATACCAGCGAGGAATGTTGCCTTTCCAAATAGGAAGGCAATAATCCAATGATACAATAGTCCTTGGGATTACCATAAAATTGTTCAAAACAATGCAAGAAACTTGCCTCGTAAATTGCAGTATCTGTCACCCAATGTTTACTCACTACATCCTGAGTGGTACCACTACTTTCAAATAAAGTTTGAGGCTTTGCTCCTACATACACCTCTTGATTCTTAAAAAAAGAAATAGGTAAAAAAGGGATTTTGATGGGGGAATCTAGCTTATCAATTTGCTGTTTGGATAATTCAATCCATTGACGATACACCGGATTATGTTCCGCTTGAAATTGGCACAATAAATGAGCAGTTTGCATGAACTGAGATGCAGGCAAATCCCATAAATCATTCTGGGCTATTGGCAATGGCATTGGGCTATTTGACATAGTACAAAAGTATTAATAATCTCCACAAAAAGGGCCTAAAATATAAATGCAATATGTAGTATCTTGCACTCGATAAATTTAAACTTAATTTTATGGCTAAAGCATCCACTAAAACAGTGAAAAAAAATAGTACTCCTTCAAAATCAACTGGCAAAAAAGAAATGATTAATGCAAATGCATACTCTTTTTTAAAGGAATACATCAACAACCCCTCGCCAGTGGGATTTGAATCCAGTGGTCAAAAATTATGGTTAAATTACATTACTAAATATGTTGACACCACTTTCACCGACCCCTATGGAACAGCAGTGGGTGTGATTAATCCAGAAGCTCCATTTAAAGTAGTTATAGAAGCGCACGCCGATGAAATAAGTTGGTTTGTAAATTATATTAATGATCAAGGATTAATTCATTTAAAGCGAAACGGAGGTGTTGACCATCAAATTGCACCTAGTATGCGCGTTTGGATCCATGGTAAAAAAGGACCTGTAAAAGCGGTATTTGGGTGGCCTGCCATACATACGCGTTTAAGCAATCCTGAACAAAAAGAACCACAACCAAAAGTCGACAACCTTACTTTAGATTGCGGAGCTAGATCTAAAAAAGAAGTTGAAGCATTGGGAATTCATATTGGTGCGGTAGTCACTTATGAGGAAGGCTTTGATGAATTAGCCAATGATTTTATCATTGGCCGCGCATTTGACAATCGTATTGGAGGATTTATGATTGCTGAAGTAGCAAGGCAATTGAAAGAAAATAAAAAGAAACTTCCCTTTGGTTTATATATTGTAAACGCAGTGCAGGAAGAAATTGGATTGAGAGGTGCCGAAATGATCGCTAGACGAATTAAGCCCAATATCGCCATCGTAACCGATGTAACCCACGACACCCATACCCCAATGATCAACAAAGCCATTGAGGGTGATATCGTATGTGGCAAGGGTCCTTCTTTAGCCTATGCACCCGCAATACATAATAAACTATTGGCCATTGTGGAAGACACTGCAAAAGCAAAAAAAATACCAGTACAGTTTAGAACATTAAGTAGAAGCACAGGTACAGACACCGATAGCTTTGCATATGCAAATGACGGATGTCCTTCAGTTTTAATTTCAATCCCATTAAGATATATGCATACCACCGTTGAAATGATTCACAAAAAAGACATTGTGGATACGATTCAATTGATGTATGAAACCTTATTGCAATTGAGTCCAAAGACAAATTTAAGTTATTTATAATGGGCGCAAAACCCATTCGCATTGCGATACTTGACATGTATGACGGCGCAGCCAATATTGGCCTGCGTTGTCTTCATAATATTATCAAGGATTGGGGAAATCAACATGAATTAAATATTGAAACGATTGTTTTTAATACGAGAGGGGCTTGTGAAATACCTGACGACCAGTTTGATCTTTATCTTGCCACTGGAGGCCCTGGTTCACCATTAGAGAGCGCAAATGAACAATGGGATCAACTATTCACCCAATGGCTGGAACATATCTATGCAATTCACAAGCCTGTATTTTTAATTTGTCATAGTTTTCAAATTGCCTGCAGGCATTTTGATTTAGGAACTGTTTGTTTAAGAAAATCAAGGCAGGTAGGTGTTTTGCCTGTGCATACCTTAGTTGAGGATGAATTATTTAATGGGTTACAAGAAACTTTTTATGCATTGGAAAGTAGAATTTACCAAATTATTGCACCCAATGATGTAAAAATAAAATCAATGAATGCCCAAATTATGGCACTCGAAAAAATGAGGCCTAAAGTTCCACTAGAAAGAGCAATCATGGCCATTCGTTTTTCTGAAAACATGTACGGGGTTCAATTTCATCCCGAAGCAGCATTAAATGAATTAGTTGTATATTTTAATGACCCGAGTGCCAAGCAATCCATTATCAATGAATTTGGAATAGAAAAATGGAATCGCATCATGGATCATTTGGACGAAAGCTCTCCAATTACTGATACCTACACTCATTTAATTCCCAACTTTTTAGACAAAGCAATCATTCAATGATAAAAGCATTAAGAACCGCCTATAATGAAGCTTTTTCGGATAGACAGTATCTAAAAATGCTTGCTGAATTAAGCAATCAGGCTCCAACAACTTTGGGCTTTAGGGTGGCTGAAACCCCAGTTTTCATTGATGCTGCCACTAAAAAAGCATTGTTAACAGCAGGTGATGAAATTAATTCATTTATCACCAGTGCTTCCTTTGAAGAAAAAACTAGAAATTCATTCTTTTCCATTGCCACTCCTCCAAATGAAGGCGCACTGCCTGAATGTATAGTAATGGATTTTGCATTATGTAACAATAACAATAATGAAATTGTTCCGAAGCTTATTGAATTACAAGGCTTTCCTTCCTTATTTGGATTTGAAGTAATGCATGATATCGCTTTAAGAAATAATTTTAATATACCCAATGGCTTTTCTCCTTATTTAAATCAATATACACAAGAAAGTTATCTTGCTCATTTAAGACAAATAATTAAAGGAGACCAAGAAAAACACACTGTTTTACTAGAATTATTTCCTGAACAGCAAAAAACAAAAATTGATTTTGAGATAACACAACAACTAATTGACATTCCAGTGGTTTGTGTTACCGAATTAATGAAAGAAGATCAATATTTATACTATATACGTGATCATAAAAAATTTCGGATTGAAAGAATTTACAATAGAGTGGTTTGGGATGAACTTGAAAAACAAAGCAGTGAAGTAAAAGAAAAAGCCGCTTTGTTGTCTACCAATGTTTCATTAGAATGGGTTACCCATCCCAATCATTACTACCGCATTAGCAAGTATATACTACCCTTTCTAAGTTCGTCTTTTGTCCCTAAAACAGCATTTTTATCTACATTAAAGACAATTCCAGACAATTTAAATGACTATGTTGTAAAGCCTTTATTTTCTTATGCAGGACAAGGAGTAAAGATTGATGTTACAAAATCAGACATTGAGCTAATTAAAGACCCACAAAACTGGATCATTCAAGAAAAAGTGGAATATGCTCCCATCATAGAGACCCCTTCTGGACCTGCCAAAACAGAAATTAGGCTGTTTTATTTTTGGGACCACAAAGCCCAAAAATATATTGCAACACTTAATTTGGCAAGGTTAAGCAAAGGTAAAATGATTGGCGTTAACTACAATGCAAATGCTACCTGGGTAGGTGGCAGTATTGCTTATTTTGAAATGGAAGAATAGCTATTAATTATTCATCTCCATTGTTTTTCAATTTCATCAATAAAGTAAATGCGTTTTTAAGTACGACTTGCTGGTTGGCTAAATCAGTTTTGATTTCAACTAGCCCATTCACATTCATCCCTATAACTACCGGAACAAGTTTAAAATTAGTAGCTGTTTGCTTTATAAATACGTAATCCTTATTTTGCCATTTCACAATTGCTTCTTCAGGCAAAGCCTTTACTTTCCCACTGTTTAAAGCTACTTCGGCATTTACAAATGTACCAGGGAATAATTTAATTTGTTCATTTACTAAATGACAATGCACTTCCGTAGTGCTTTCTTCTCCAATATTAGGGGTTATGACCGCTACACTTGCTAAATATTTTTCATTTACTTTATTGTTGGTATAAAAACTAACTTGATTGCCTATTTGTAAATTGTTGGCATCGTTGTCCAATACGGTAAGCCTTAAATGCAAGTCGCTGGGATCCACAATTTCAAAAAGTATATCAGTTGGACTCACATATTTACCATTGTTGACATTTACCTTGGTAACATAACCACTAATTGAACTCGTAAAATTAATAGACCTCGAAATATTGTTTTCATTCAACCCAGTTGGATTAATTCCCAATAACTTAAGTTTTTCACTTAGTGCTTTTACCATATATTTTTGGGTTTCATAATCTGCTTTGGCAGCCTGAAATATTTTATCACTTACCGCCTTAGTTTCATTTAATCCTTTTTGACGATTGTAATCTGCTTCAAGATATACAAGTTTACTTGTTGCAGTTAAATAATCCTGTTGTAGCTGAACATAGGAAGGATCTTCTAATACTGCTAATATCGATCCTTTTTTTACATACGTACCCGGAATTAAACTTGTTTTTTTAACATATCCGCCATACGGAATACTTACTGAAACAATATTATTCGGCGGTACATCCATATGCCCGTTTACTTTTAACACTTTATGCATGGATGTATCTAAAATAGTACCTATTTGTAAATCGGCATTTTTTAGCTGGGCATCGGTCAATACCACCCAAGCTTCCTTCACCGTTTCAGTTGCTACTTTATTTTCTTTGGATTCTTTTGATTTATTGCCAGTACATGCAATTATTGCAAAGGGCAAAACCAATAAAGTCAATTTAAAATATTTCATAATTATAGTATCATTAATTGTTTGAACTAATTTTTTCGATTTCTATAACAGCCTCATTGAATTGCTGGATATACCCCAGGTATTCATTTTGTGACTGTATGGCTTGATTTATGAGCATCACCCACTCTAAATATCCAATTTCACCTGCATCCATTTTTTTGGAAGCAGTTTCGATAAGTAATTTGGCATTGGGTAAAATATGTTGTTGATAATAATCAACCGTTTTTTTATGCTGCAAATAAAGGGTTACCGCGTCTTTTAAATTAGCTTGTTGCTGTTGCGAAAAAGCAGCTTTTTCAAGTTTAGATTGTTCAATGGCAATACTACTTGCATTGATTTTAGCACGCTGCGCCCCACCAAAAATGGGTATAGCCAACCCCATGGTAACGGAGGAAAATCGTTTGTCATTGCCAAAATATTGTTCATTATTTTGTGTAGTTGTTTGCCAACCAACAAAAGTAGCCGAATTATATCCCATGCTAATTGAAGGATACAATTTACTCTTCTCTAATTGTCTCTCTTGTTCTGATTTTACAATATTTGCGTCATACAACTTACTTAGTGGAGTTGCTGCCATTGACATGATATCTGGAATTTGATCCAAATTAAGTTTAATTGAGGTGCCGCCTGGCATATAGGGTTTATTGCAATTAATTAAAACATTAAATTGATTGGTGGCTACTTCAATGCTGGATTGAATTGATTGTAATTGATACGCAATTTGTGCTAACTGATTTTCTGCTGTTATTTTTTCCAAAACATCCACACTGCCTGTGACAAATTTTTGTTGCGCCTTACGCACAAACATTTTATAAATACTATCGGCTCTAGTTAGGAGTTCGGCTTTTTGCTGTAATAAAATTAAATGATAAAACTGCTTTTTAACAGCCGACTTAAGCTCAATTTGCTTCAAGGATTTGTTAATAATACTAATTTCAACATTGGACTTATTGATTTCTTCCTGGTGTTTGTATACAGCCGGGAATTGAATACTTTGCGCAATAGAAATTAAGTTGTCCTTATTATTTCCATTTATATTTCCATAACCAAAGCCAATGGCTGTTTTTTCGATATCAACCCCTGTCTTTTTTAAGGATTCGAAATAAGCCACCTGCTTAGCAGCTATTTTACCATAAACATTGTTTTTTATAGCACTGTCTATCGCCGCAGGCAAACTAATTTTTTCCTGTGCCTGTATATTGAAAGGTATCGAAAATAAAAGCAGCAGTATTGCCATATTGTATTTGCTTTTATTAAAATAACCGATTCCTTTTTCAAATAAAATATACATCACTGGCAATACAAATAAGGTTAAGAGGGTAGATATTATAAGTCCTCCTATTACGACTGTCGCCAAAGGCTTTTGCACCTCTCCCCCTGCTCCTGTACTAATTGCCATTGGTATAAATCCTAAAGCAGGGACCAATGCAGTCATCAATACCGCCCTCAACTTTGATTTGGTAGCATGAATCACAATTCTTTTCACATCATCCCAGCCCTCGGCTTTCAATCTATTGAATTCAGATACTAGCAAAATGCCATTTAAAACTGCCACCCCAAATAATGCGATAAATCCAACTCCAGCAGAAATACTAAATGGCATTGATCTGGCCCACAATGCAAAAATTCCTCCCATTGCAGACAATGGAATGGCGGTATATATCAATAGCCCTTGTTTTACAGAGTTAAAGGCAAAGTATAGCAATAGAAATATCAACAATAATGCAATAGGAACTACTATACTTAAACGCGCTTTGGCTGCATTCATGTTTTCAAATGAACCTCCATATTCTATCGTATATCCTTTTTGCAAATTCAGCAGTGTTGAAATTTTAGTTTGCAATTCCTTTACAATAGTTTGTACATCCTTCCCGTTTACATTAAATCCAACAATAATTCTTCGTTTTGTGTTTTCTCTTTGAATTTGATTTACTCCCTCAATTTGTTGAATACGCGCAACCGTTGATAAAGGGATTGCAACCCCTTTTGTAGTTGTGATCGCTAAATTTTCAATGTCTGCTAAATTTTTTCTTTCAGTTCCATCCAAGCGAACAACCATATCAAATCGCTTTTCTTCCTCATATACTTGCCCAGCCACCTGTCCTGCAAATGCGGTATTAACCACCTTATTGATATCTGCAACATTGAATCCATATTTCGCCATTGCATCCCGATCATATTGAATGACCACCTGTGGCATTCCGGTTACTTTTTCTTCATAAATATTAACAGCCCCATCCACGGTTTTAATAATTTCATTTAAAGCCCCTGCATACTTGGAGAGGGTATCTAGGTTCTCCCCATAAATTTTACAAACCACGTCCTGTCTGGCTCCTGTCATCAACTCATTAAACCTCATTTGAACTGGAAATTGAAATCCCACAGTGATGCCCGGTACCTGTTCCAATACCTTGGTCATTTTCATACTTAATTCAGGAAAAGAATGGGCTGATACCCACTCTTTTTTATCCTTAAGAATAATCATCATATCTCCCGCTTCAAATGGCATTGGATCAGTTGGAATTTCTGCACTTCCTATTTTGGTTACAATTTTTTCAATTTCTGGAAAGTTTTGTAGCAATAACTTAGTTGCTTTCTGTGTGGAGGCAATGGTATTGTTTAAATTACTACCTGTCAATACCCTGGTTTCAACTGCAAAATCGCCTTCCTCTAATTGTGGTATAAATTCCCCACCCATATTCAACAACAAGATTACTGCTACAGAAAACAAGGAAACCGTTGATAGAATCACCACTTTGGGATATTGTATTACCTTATTTAATATTGGCTGATACCTTCTTTCAATGAATTGCATAAACCTGTCGGACCAGGTGGCTTTATGGTTTAGTTTTTTATTCAAAAACAGTGCCGCCATCATAGGAACATAAGTAATTGACAATAGAAAAGCACCAAAAATTGCGAATGCAATGGTATAGGCCATGGGCTTAAACATTTTTCCTTCAATGCCTTGTAAAGAAAGAATGGGTAGGTATACAATTAAAATGATAATTTGGCTAAACACCGCCGACTTAATCATTGAACCCGTTGATTTACCCACTTCCTGGTCCATATCCTCCTGACTCACTGTTTGCAAGGATCTAAAATGTTTGGAATGTGTAAATCGATGCAATATAGCTTCAACAACAATGACTGATCCGTCTACTATCAATCCAAAATCAATTGCGCCCAATGACATTAAATTACCTCCTACCCCAAATTTATTCATGAGGATGATGGCAAAAAGCATGGACAATGGAATAACAGAAGATACGATTAAACCTGC
>Ga0078894_10005152_pt1 | contig 10052 bp, 13 predicted proteins | sample LauGreSu1BDMLBSD_2_FD_67506 | JGI IMG/M metagenome (GOLD analysis project Ga0078894, IMG submission 67506) | Freshwater lake microbial communities from Lake Michigan, USA - Su13.BD.MLB.SD (version 4) (version 4) | ecosystem: Environmental > Aquatic > Freshwater > Lake | place: Lake Michigan...
GTCACCTCCGACCAATCCTCGTCGAGGAGGTCGTTGTTCTCCAGTTCGCTCTTGATCGAGTCGAGCATCTCGGCTGCATGCGACTCGTCCGCACCCACCAGCACGACGAACTCATGGGCTCCGATGCACAGGGCCCACAGGCAGGCGATCTCACAGAGTGTGGTCTTACCCGAGCCGCGGGGCATTGCCATCGCAAACAGCTCGCCCTCGAGGACCGCCCGCTCGATCATCTCGATGACGCGCAGGTGATCCTCGGACCACTCCAGCGTGAACACCTCGGGGAAGTAGCTCTCGCAGAACTTCCTGAAGCTCATCATCGCAGCATCCTTGCGCTGCTGGTCTTTCGGATCGCGAACCCAATCGTCGGCAGCGATGTCTCGCCCCGACTCCGATTGCTGCCTCGATCGCTTGGCGGCGGAATCACGCTTCTGCTCGTAGGTCTGCCCGGCCTCGGCGCCGGTGAGAGCCGATCGCCTCGCATCGCATAGCCACGCAGCGTATCGAACGATGTGGATCGTTCGGCCATCACCGACCTTCAGACCGGCCCGGTTGAGGTGTCGATAGACGACGCGAGGGTTGACGACCTCGCCCACCGGGGTGCTGTTCAGCACTCGGGCGGTTTCTGGCACCGATAGCTTCGTGAGGTTCAGTCGCATCCGGGCACATAGCGGGCGAGAAGTGATCGCACAAAAGCGGCAGCGTCAGGCCAGTTGTCATCGTCCAGACACACCGCGATTTCCTCCAGATTTTGCCGATCACTTGGCGTGAGCCACCCGTGAGGCTTGTCGAGCTTCGCCCAGCGATCATCGAGCTTGGTCTGCGCCTCCAGGGAGGCAACGCGGGCCTTGAGCCTCTCGATCTCCTGGCCCCTCTCGGCGCACAGTTGGGCCGTTGCGGCGTTGTCTCTCATCGTCATGTGTTCGATCTCCCTTCAGTGCCCGTTTTCGACTGCCTGCTTCGCCAGCCAAGCCGCATACGTCACGGCATGGAGCCTCCCGTTGTCATCGACCGGGCACCCATTCGCGATGTCCTGCTCGATCGACTCGACCGTGGCCGTCTTCGCCCCGGCCTTGGTCAGAATCTCGGCCATCTGCTGCGCCGTGAGCGCGGCCATGTTCATCGAATCGCTGTCTTCGTTCGATAGCGCCATCGATCACCGTGAAGCTATGATTGGCCCTTCGGTCGAAATCTACCACAGGGAGAACGCAATGAAACTGGTCAGGCAGGACAACGGGTTCGACTGCGGAATCGCGGTCGCTGCAATGGTAGCTGGCGTGTCGTGGGCTAAGGCGGCAGCGAAGGATCGCGAGGCCCACCCGAATGCCATCGAGGGCCTTTCGGTCAACGAGTTGGTGTGGCTATGTGGTGAGCTTGGGACCACCGTGAAGGCCAAGAAGGTGGCGAGCCCTGCGCTCGACAAGGCGGCGCCGCCGAAGGGCACCGTGGCGATCCTCATTCGCCGGAAGGGCACCTACCGGGGCCACTTCGTCGCGCTCGACAAGGGATCGATACTCGATCCAGAGCTTGGTCGATGCAATCTGGCAACCTACCCACGGCGACACTGGTTGGTGCTGCGGTGGTTTGTCGCCTGACTCCGGTCGAGCGCTCGCGCTGCGTTGGTGCGCGAGCGCTCGCCGGATGTCGCCCAGGCCGATGAACACCGGCCCCTGGTGGATTACTTCTTGGCCTTCTTCTTCTTGGAAACCCTCTTCGCCTTCTTCTTCGCGACCTTCTTGGCCTGCTTCTTCTTCACCGACTTCTTCTTGGCCGACTTCTTCTTCTTCTTGGCGGCCTTCTTCTTCGTGGCCTTGCGCTTCTTGCCACTGCTTCCGGGGAAGCCCTTCTGCTTCGGCACGTTCCTCGGCGTGGCGTTCTTCGCGCCAGCAGCCGCCTTGAGCTTCGCGGCCTCCCGGCCCCGACCATCACCCGACAGGTCGGAGTCCTCGGCACCCTCGACATCGACGTTCACATCCTCGGTCAGCATTTCCCCATCTCCTTGCGAACCCGGTGAAAAGAAGTGATCCACACGAACTCGGGACCGCTCGGCAGGGAGGGTTCAATCCATGGCCGATGCTCGCCCCCATACACAAAAATCTTCTCGCACTCGATCTGAGAACACCACCAATTCAACTCGGTCAGGAAGAGTTTCTTCTGGTAGTCGCTGCCGTCGGTGGTGCGGATTTGGATCGCTGCTGCCTTGAGTTTCTTGGGCATCCCCAGGGTGACGTAGTCCCTGGCCTGCTCGTTGAGGATGAGGATGTTCGGCAGAACCTTCAGGCCAGCCTCCTGCCAGTACCTCGCGCACCAGTAGTTCCGGTAGACGTTGTAGAGGTTCATGAGGGGCGGATCGTTCGTCCACAGCGAGAAGTCCGGCATCACCAGCGCTGCTGGTTTTATGGCCTGGAACTTCGTGATCGAGGTGACTGCCTTGCTCCAGATCGCCGCCTCAAATCGGTTGTCGTGGGCATAGAACGACACGACATGATCACGCATGCGCTCGTCCAGGCCGATCGTCCCCCACTGGATGATCCTGGCCGGTGAGATGTCGCCCTCGATCGCATAGACACCCTTGATGTCGCCATCCCAACACATCGAAGGGATCAACTCGGGAACACCCCATCGATTGCTCGTCTTGAAGACTGTGTTCTCGTTGAAGGCGTGGATCGAGCCCTCGGCATCCGCATCGACAGGCTCGTCGTCCTGCTCGATCTCCTCCTCCAGATACCGGCGAGGCTCTTCTTCCTCCTCCTCCTCCTCCTCTTCGTACTCCTCGTCTTCGTCGCCCTCCTCGTCCTCGAGGGCGGAACCGACGGTGGGCCGGGACAGCTTCGTCTCCTCGGCCAAGGGCGACAGGAGCGCATCGATCTCCATCGTCGAGAACGCGAGCCCAGAGAAGTCGCCCCACCCTGCCTCCGACAACTCCTTTAGTTCGTCCGAGAGTAGCGACACATCCCACTCCGCGAGTTCGTTGGTCTTGTTGTCAGCGATGCGATACGCCTTCACCTTGTCTGGTGTCAGGTTCTTCGCGACCACCACAGGCACCTTCTCCAGGCCCAGCTTTTGTGCCGCGAGATACCTCGTGTGCCCCACGATGATCACGCCTTCGCTGTCCACGACGATGGGTTGGTTCCACCCGAACTGCTGGATCGAAGAAGCCACCGCATCGACAGCCTTCTTGTTCCTGCGTGGGTTCTTCCCATAGGGCAGCACATCAGCGATCGCCTTCATCACGACCTTCATCCGTCACCTCGGTGGGTTGCGTGTCGCGCCGGAAACAAAGTCTTTCTCAACAGGTGGGTGCTCGCCGGGGACGGAAAAGCAGAAAATGCCCCCGAAGGACCCACGACCTGCGGCTGCCAATGTGGCACCTGCCGATATGGCACGGAAGGATGGGCCTGCCACGTTGGCGTGTGCCGAAATGGCACGGAAGAATGCGTCGGCGTCGTGTCGCGTGTCGCGTCGTGGTTCGCGTTGGCGAGGTGTGCCACTGCAAGCGCGAGGATGGCAACGACGAGGAGCATCATGGCGGCGAGGCACCACATGATGATGCCTACAGCGATGCGAGTGTGGCGGTCTGGCATGGTGTGCGAGCGAGAGCGTGGTGCGGATATGCGACACATCGTAGAGGTGTGGCACAGCGAGCGCCAACACCTGGGGTGCTAGTAGACCCTCACGAAGACATGAGAGCCCACCTTCTGCGACACGTACCGCTTGCGTGTGTCCCCACGACAGATGACCACATCGTCTTCGATCACACCGGCATCCTGCAGCGCGTCCATCACTGCCTTCAGGAGGTTGTCGATGTCGGGCCTGGGCATCGCTGGAGCGTCCGCTTTGAGTTCACCCTTCGCCTTGTAGTGGGACTTCGGTCGAGCGAAGCAGGCCCAGCAGTCGATGCGGAGCCTCTTGGCACCGAATCGCTTCTTCCACTCCACCCTGGGTGCCGACAGGAGGGCCATCGTTGCAAGGGCCTTCCTGTAGGGCACCACAGGGTGGTCAGCAGGGGTGTAGGCGCGGGCGAAGCCCCCAGCCATCGAGATGCGAGGCCGGGGCTGGGGCACCGGCTGCATCTTCAGGGTGAATGCCAGGGGCTTCCTGGGGCTCCTACGCATCGAAGTCGTACCCCTCGTCGTCGCTCTCGGGGGATGCCATCGTGGACAGGATGCCGGTCTTGTCCGCAAGCTCGGGCTCGGCCTTCGTGATGGTCGCCCGAAGGGTGTGACCGATCTGGATCGGCACCACCTCGCCCCTCTTCCCCACCCTGGACAGGCCATGGGGGATGTCCCTCGCGCCCGTCCTCCGCTTGACGATCAGGACGAGCAACTGGTGCGCGGCCAGCGCCGTGAGTTGAGGCTTGGCCGGTCCCTCCAGGGGTTGCATCTTGTCGAGGATGCGCTTCTTCACATCGTCGAGTTCATCGAAGTGGCACGATGCGATCACCTCGACGAAGTCATCGACCAACTGCGCCATCTTCTTCGGGTCGATGCTCGTCTCGCCGTTGAAGGCCCTCTGCGTGACAGGAACATCCACGCGACGACCGGAGACGATCTCTTTTCGCACCTTCGCCGCATGCATCTTCACGAACCTCGGGAGGTCGCTCCAGTTGCCGAAGGCCACGACAGGCTCGATGCCATTCATCATGCGTCGTGTCGCTTCCTTCGCCTCGTCCAGATCGACTGATTGAAGGAGGTCGGTCCATGCCCTTGCAGCGACTTCCCGGTCTTCAACCTTCGTATGCCACCAGTCGCGGAACGCTGGGTAGAGCGTGAAGTGGTATGCCAGCCATTCCTGAAACTGCGCTTCGTTCATCTCAATTGCTCCTGGGTGCCAATGTCACACAAATGAACCACCATGTCCACGCCAACGCAGCGTGAATCACTTCTTCGACTCCTTCGCGGCCTTCTCAGCCGCCTTTCTCGCCATCTCCTTCTCGGCCCATGCCTTGCCATCCCATGCAGGCACGATGGCCTCTCCCTTCTTGGGGAACTTCTTGTCGAACTCGCCACCGATCAGACGATCCATCCAATCGCGACGAATGAACTGCGTGAGCGACACGCCAGCGTCGAAGAACGTCGATGCCGCCAGCTTCGACAGCGCGAGGTCGAGGTGCTGGTCGAACCCTGGCTCATGCCATCGCTCGACGAACAGGCTCGGGGGTGTCAGTCCATGCCACGGGAGCGCGTTCCTCGTGGCGCTCCATCGCGCCAGGAAGCCCTCCCACCTCGCATAGACATCCGCTTGCCCCTGGATCGGAAACTCCCCTGGGATCGGGAGCGCCGATGTCGATGCCGAATAGGCGCCGAAGGCATCGCGCCGAGAATCCGATGCGATAGGCTCGGGGCCCTTCGTGGGGCTCTTCGTGGCCTTGGTGCCGATGGCCTGGGGATCGCCAGGAAGGCCCCTGGCATGGCCTGACAGGCTCGATGCATGGCCTGTGGGGTGATCGCTCGCCTCGGGGCCTTCGGGCCTCCCTGGGGCCATTCCAGGGCCTGCCCTGCTGGTGTCGATCGGGGAGCCTATCACACCGAACTTGTCGTTCGGCTGGGGCGAATTGTTTGCCCCTTCTCCCCACACCCCTCTACCCGGAGGAATGTAATGACCACCACATTCAGAGGGTTGAATAACTGGGGCCGGTATTGAAGAAGCGCTTAGCGCTATCAACTCCGGGTTCGACCCATCCCCCCTCCCCCTTCCCTTTTTAGGCCCTTTTTCGCGATTGTCAATAGCGGAAGCCCCGGAATCTTGTCCTGTCGCACCCCTCACAGGTGGCATTTTCCCTGGGCGCCCTGGGCGCGCCCTGGGCGCCCTGGGCGCGCCCTGGGCGCACGGTGCGCGCCCTGGGAAAACCATACCTTCGGGGGGAGCGTCGATGGATGATGCCGGTTCCCTGTGGTGGGGCCTCTGGTAGGTGGCCCAGTTGCATATCTGAGCCGCCGTCTCGCCCTCGACATCGTATCGAACGACGAATCCGGTTCGATCAAGCTCGTCGAGGGCCGGGCCTGGGTCTGCGATGCCTAGGGCCTCAAGGCCGGGGGCATCCTCGATCAGCCTGCCCTCGCTGTCGGCCATGCAATGGAGGCACAGGAGGAGGCACCGGGCCTCGGGGGAGAGGGTCACGGTGTCGGCCAGAAGTCGGGTGCGAAGCTCTCTATTCCGCATGGTTGGGATTCCTTCCCTGTGGGTGGTGTGGCAGGAGGGGAGCCGGTGCCACGGTCGCGCGACACCGGCCCCCCATCCCTGCCGTGGCATCACTTCGCGCCCTTCATCCGCCGCGCCGCCGTCGTGATCTCGGCCACCATCTCGGCCTCGGGCTCGGCAGCGTCACCGGGCTCCGGGGTCACCACCTCGGCCTCGCCCTCGATCTCCCCCTCGAGTTGCCCGCCCTGACCATCGGCCATCAGGTCGAGGTGCTGGGGGACGCTCGCCTCGGCCATCTCGTCGAGGGCGACAGCCCTGGCAAGCTCCGGGGAGGTGGGGAGCAACTTGCACAGGCGCCGGAGCGCCGTCTTCTTCGCCATCTCCTCCCAGTGGCTCACCCACGGGCCCGCGTTGCCAGCCATCGACTGCTTCCTGACAGCCTCGACCTCGCGCTTCCACAACACCTCAAACTGCGCACCACCGTCACGCAGTCGGCAGACCGCATACACGGCAACCGGCAGGCCCGGCTCCTCGCTCGTCGGCTGATGCACCAGGGTGGGCTCCAGGCCGAGCGTGTAGTGGAAGTCGTCGTTCTCATGCACGACGTGCGCGTAGATCGTGCTGATCTGCCCCGACCGCCGCGACAACTCGATCAACCCCTTGTACCCGGCGATGAACTGCACCTCGACCTTCCCACTCTTCCTGTTGTTGAACGGGACGAGGTAGGCGTGACCGAGGACACCATCGGGCTCCAGGCCCAACTGGCTGCTCTGGATGATGGCCCCCATCAGCGACCGGGGGTCGGCCTCCAGCAACTTCGGGGTCTTGGAAATCGCCGTGTTCACCACCCGAATCATCCGCTCGGGTGTCATGTGCTTCGGCAGGGCCAGGGCGATCTGCCCCTTGGAGCGCTCGATGAGCGCCCGAATGTTGGCCTGCTTGTCGCGAATCGTCATTGCCGTGGACATCGTGTCATCCTCTGTGAAACCATCGATCCGCCGACGCGACCTCCGCGCCAGCATCAACCATCGACATCAACCCTTCGACCGACTGCGAGTGAACCGACGCGACTGAACGACGCGCTCGGGCTGGGCCTTGAGCGTCGATGTCACGTTCTTCCAACTGAACTTCAGGCCCTGGGGCGTGATGGCCCCTGCCTTGTTGCCGATCATCGACTTGATCCGGTTCTCGATCTCCTGGCGACGAAGCTCCAGAACCTCGACCTCGTCCTTGATCCGCTCGATCTCTGCATCGAGGTCATCGAACTCGGCAGGAAGAGCGACCACATCCTCGATCTCTGCCCTCGGGAAGAGGGCCTTCAGCGCTTCGCCACTGCGAGGGCCCGGCTCGGGTGGTGTCTCCGACTGCACCAACCCCCAGAAGTAGCTCTCCGCATCGATCAGCGTCTCTGCCACCTGTGGCGACAGGACCCGGTCGTAGGCTCGGAGGTACTGCCCCCGGTGAAGCGCCACCAGGGTGCCCTTCGTGCAGCCCGCCACGATCATCGAGTGGACAAGCTGCATCTCGTAGTGAACCGGCAACCTGTCTTCCCATGCCTCGGGGCCATAGGAAGTGTTCTTCACCTCCACCACCTGACGCTCGCCGCCCACGATCTGCGTGGCATCGAGCGTGGCAGTCATAAAGGTGTGCTTCGGATGCCGGATCAGCCTGAAAGGTGTCTCGACATGCACCTCTCGATCGAACTTCCTCGCGTACCATGTCGCGATCGTCTGCTCCAGCATCACGCCAGACTCGACAGCCTCGTTGTCTGCGAGGTCATCGCCTTCGATGAGCCCCACCTTCTCCGACCAGAGCATCAGTGGGTCCTTCCACGGCGACAGCCCCAAGGCCGCCGCAGCGTCCGATCCACCGATCCCGGTCCTGCGTTCCTCCAGCCACTTCGCCCTGCGAGCCTTCAGGTCGTCCGAAAGAAGATCAGCCATTGACGACACCTCCCTTACGCGACGTTTCGATCTTCGACACCCTCTCGGACCCAGCCGCTGCCTTCACATCTCGCAGCAGCAACTCTTCGCGAAGGATGTCCACGTTCGCGGGAGCCTCGATGCCGATGCGCGTGACACCGTTTCGACAACTGACCACCGTGATCCGAATCAAATGCTTCGGGATCACCACCGACTCACCTTCGTTCCTCGTCAACACCAACATGGGAAGCCTCCTGGCTCAGATATGTGACAATCACCCAACCATCGAACACTTCGACGCCTCGATCGCGATCTGATTCGCCACGAACCGCTGGTACGCTTTGCTCGCCTGCTCGGCTGTTGCGAACGAACCGAGGTAGTGGCGATTCCTGCCCTTGCCGACCTGTGAATAGAAGGGACGAGGGCACGACTCGGGGCCCCTCCTGAAGACACCCGTGGGCAGGCCAGACCTCTTCACGGCGAACCCGTTGGTGTTCAGCCCGTTGAGCCTGGGCGTAGCCGCCCGCAGGTTCTCGATCTTGTTGTTCAGTCGGTCCCGGTCGATGTGGTCGATCATGTCGGGGACGTTGCCTCGACCGTGGGCCAACTGCCAGACGATGCGATGCATCGTGAATGTCCGGCCCCTCTTCTTGTGGACCGCATACCCGTGGTGGTTCACCGACCACATTCGCGATGAGAGCGCTGCGTGGAACCTGTCATCGACCTCGATGGCCGGGACCATCTCGCCGGTCTTCGATACCCTGCTCGGGATCGTTGCCATGACACCATGCCTCAGATGTGTGGCATGAACAGCAGGGATGCCAGCGTGGCATCGCAAGAGCCGCCGTCCATGACGTTCGCAGTGCCAGGGCGAGTCGGCTCCATCCGAGCCGCCCCGGCGTCGATTCCGTTTCGACCATCCCCTCGGCGTCGTGCCTGGGGGAGAAACCACACTGCCTCATATCTGGCGAATCGTCTACCCCCACCCTTCGCGAAAACTTCATCGAATCGCGAACGTGATTCGGCAGCGTGGGCCCCTGTGCTTTCCCCGGTGAAATGGCCCCTCGGCCTTTCACATAGAAGAGCCCCGGCCCCGAGCCCCGAAAGCCCAAGGGTCCTGTAGACGAACCCCCCGAAAGGGGGCCGGGGTGGGCCAAAACCCCTGTTTTCCTCGGGAATTGTTAGGGTCAAAAAAATTGTTTCCCTACGCTTGCAATGAATGGCCCCACGGTCTAAATTGATCTAAGTCGATCACGTTGATCGATGGAAACGAAACGCATCCAAGAAAGGGAGCGGTCAGATGAACGCAGTTCGCAACACCACCAAGTCGGGCAAGGTTTCGATCGTCGTCACGTTCGACAACGGCACCACCAAGAAGGTGGCCGGGAATCGTGCCAGCCGAAACAACTTCATCGTCGTGAGCGACACGGCAGTCGTTGCCACCCGGCAGAAGAAGGCCGATGCCGATGCCTACGCTGCGAAGTACGGCCACAAGGTTCTCACGGTGGCCGACACTGTCGCCACGGTGTCTCAAAAATGCGGCACCGCGACGCTCGACTTCTCGGGCGAGGCGCTGCGTGACGCTGTCGCCAAGTCGGTTGAGCGCGACCGGGCCCGGCTGAAGGCCAAGAAGGCCCCCAAGGCCACGAAGGCCGACGATGTCGTCCCGGTCGCCAAGAAGGCCCCCACCAAGAAGGCCACGAAGAAGGCCACCAAGAAGGTTGCGGCGAAGAAGGGCTACGCCCCCGGAAAGATCGTCGGCCTCGGCTCCGATGCCTTCCCGGTCGTGTTCGTGCCCAACGACGACACGGTGGCTGTCGCGTTCGGCAAGTCGCGCTTCCTGACGATGGACTGGGACGGGGAGAAGGCCATCGGGGATATCCCGGCCAAGGTCTGGAAGAGCTTCGTGGCCCTGCGGTCTGCGAAGGCCATCAAGGATGGGAAGACGATCTACGCTCGCATCTGCGACTGGGTCGCGCTCACCCTGCCCGA
>Ga0078894_10005153_pt1 | contig 10051 bp, 5 predicted proteins | sample LauGreSu1BDMLBSD_2_FD_67506 | JGI IMG/M metagenome (GOLD analysis project Ga0078894, IMG submission 67506) | Freshwater lake microbial communities from Lake Michigan, USA - Su13.BD.MLB.SD (version 4) (version 4) | ecosystem: Environmental > Aquatic > Freshwater > Lake | place: Lake Michigan, USA...
CGTTCCACCACCATGGTGTCGCCTTCGCCGCCCTCTTCGTCAAACTGCACATCGCCCATTTCAACATCTTCAATCATGGCGTTAGCTTCGTCTTCCAAACGCACAGCTTGCTTTGTAAGCAATGCGCGCTTCTCCAACAATGCTTCACGTTGACCCGTCAAAAACTTCAGGTCGAATTCCTTGGTGGCCTGAATGCCATCAGCGAACTCGGTCTTGACGATTACCGGACGAGGTGGTGGCTCTGGCTTTCGCTTTGCGCGCAAAGCAGCTTCACGAGCTGCTTCCTTCTCTGCGATGGCTGCCAGACGAGCTGCTTCTTTTGCTTCGCGCTGCGCTTGCTTTTCTTTTTCTTCTGCCTCGCGTTGGGCTTGTTTTTCTGCTGCAAGCCTTGCTTTTTCTTTAGCCTTTTCCTTATCGGCAATAGCTTTAGCTTTTGCCTTTTCGGCGAGTTCCTTCTTTTTTGCTGCTGCGAGTCGCTTCTTTTCTATTTCGCGTTCGCGCATTTGCTTTTTGCGCAAAGCATCAGCTGCCTTTTTTGCATCGGCTTTCTTCTTTGCTTCTGCTTTCTTTTGCGCTTCAATCTTCTTCTTCTCTGCAACCTTCTTGGCTAACTCGGCCTTCTTGCGATCAGCAGCCTTCTTCGCTTCGATCTTTTTCTTTTCTGCAACCTTCTTGGCCAGCTCGGCCTTCTTACGATCAGCAGCCTTCTTCACTTCGATTCGCTTCTTCTCTGCTGCCTTCTTGACTAGCTCGGCCTTTTTCTTTGCTGCCGCAGCCTTGTTCTTCGCTGCCGCAGCCTTGTTTTTGGCTACCGGCTTTTTAGGCGCAGATTTCTTCTTAGCGGTTGGCTTCTTGGAAACTGGCTTCTTCTTGGTTGGCTTTGATGGCATAACTACCTCCCTGACTTGGCGCTTCACCGTAGTCGTTCCACGGCAACATAAATGGGAGTCCCATCCAAGTCCGTGGTTCGCGGCGCGTCCGTATTGTAGGACAAGCGTTCCGCAAGGGTTTCCGCACAGATGTAGTCCGAAAATGGAGCCACCTGTTGAGCAACATCGTCGGGCAGACCGAGAATCAAATGAATTCGATCGGACACCCCAAGGTCGGCTTCTCGACGTGTTTGCTGCACAATCCGCACGATGTCACGCGCAGTTCCCTCCGCCAGGAGTTCAGGGGTAAGAGCAATATCAAGCAGCACGACTCCCTTGCCATCTGGCAATGCCGAACTTGCAGTCGTTTCCGCGTCGCCAACTGCGGCCAGCAATTTCAGCTGATATTCATGTGGCTGCAATTCGTAACCGCCCGCGACTACCACGTCACCCTGCTGTTTCCAGTCGCCCTTCTTTACAGCAACGATCACCTTTTGGGTATCGCCACCAAGTCGTGGCCCGAGCGCTGCTGGGACAACCTGCAATTCATGTCGCGCAACCCCAGCAACATCTGCAGTGAGTTTCACTTCGCGCACGTTCACTTCTTCGGTGATGATTGACACGAACGGTTGCAACCCAAGTGCCAATGGTGAAGCAACGGTAAGGCTGGCGAGCGGAAGACGAACGCGACGAGAATGCGACTTGCGAAGCGACAAGGTTGTTGAGCACACGTCGCGAACTTGGTCCATCACCACAACCAATTCGTTGTCGACAGGAATGTCTGCAGCAACTGGCCACTCAGTGAGATGCACGCTGCGATTTCCTGTAAGACCGATGTACACCTGCTCGGTAATCAATGGCAACAACGGCGCAGCGACACGCGTCAGCACGTCGAGAACGGTATGCAGCGTGTTAATCGCCTGTTGATCGCCCGACCAAAAACGATTGCGACTGCGGCGAATGTACCAATTTGTTAGTACATCAAGGAACGTGCGAACTTGCTGACACGCATTGAACAAGTCGTACGCGTCCATGCTCGCCGTGGTGTCGTTCACCAGGTGATGCAGCTTCGAAAAAATGTATGTGTCCAACACGTTGTCGGACGAATAGTCGACTTTGCCAGACTTGCCTTCAGCGTTTGCGTACAGCGACAAGAAATACCAGCTGTTCCATAACGGCAACATAACTTGCCTTACGGTGTCGCGAATACCCTCTTCAGTTACCGCAAAGTCGGAACCACGCAGAATTGAAGACGACAGCAAATACCAGCGCATCGCATCTGCGCCATAGTTGTCGAACACGCCCATTGGGTCTGGGTAGTTGCGCAAACTCTTTGACATCTTTTGCCCATCGGCACCAAGAACAATTCCGTGACTTACACATGTTGAGAAAGCTGGACGATCAAACAGTGCGGTTGCCAACACGTGCAAGGTATAAAACCAGCCTCGTGTTTGCCCGATGTATTCAACGATGAAATCACCAGGATTGTGCTGTTCGAACCATTCTTGATTTTCAAATGGGTAATGAACTTGAGCAAACGGCATTGACCCGCTTTCGAACCAGCAATCCAACACCTCTGGCACACGCCGCATCATGGACTTGCCCGATGGGTCATCGGGGTTTGGACGAACCAAATCATCGACTACCGGGCGATGCAGTTCGGTTACTTTCACTCCGAAGTCGCGCTCGAGTTCTGCAACGCTTCCGTACACATCAATGCGTGGAAACTCTGGATTGTCACTACGCCACACCGGAATTGGCGATCCCCAGAAGCGGTTGCGACTGATGTTCCAATCGCGTGCGTTTTCAAGCCACTTTCCAAAACTTCCGTCTTTTAGGTGTTCAGGCACCCAACGAATCTCTTGGTTCAACGCCACCATGCGGTCTTTCACTGCAGTCACGTTCACAAACCATGAACTCAACGCCATGTAGATGAGTGGCTTACCTGTGCGCCAACAATGCGGGTATGAGTGGTCGTATGTTTCGTGACGCAGCACTACTCCGCGCTCTTTGAGCGCACGAATAATGAGTGGGTTCGCTTCGAACACCTGAATGCCTGCATAGTCGGGAACTTCTTGCGTGAATTCGCCTCGACTGTTTACCGGTACTACAAGTTCAATGCCGTTCTCTTTACACACCTGATAGTCGTCTTCACCGAAACCCGGTGCCATGTGCACCACACCAGTTCCATCTTCGGTGGTAACAAATTCGCCGCCAAACACACGGAAAGCACCAGGGCGACCAGAGAAATACGGAAAGAGCGGCGTGTAACTCTGACCAACAAGCTCAGATCCGCGAACGGTTCCTAGGACCTCAGCCCCATCTAGTTCTTTTGAGTACGCCGACAAGCGTGCTTCAGCCAAGACATACACCGTGTCGTTATGACGCACACGCACGTAGTCGACATCTGGCGCAACTGCCAATGCAAGGTTGCTCGGCAGCGTCCACGGTGTTGTTGTCCAGGCCAACAGGCTGTCTCCAGACTCCAATACAAAAGCAACGGTGAGAGCCGGGTCTTGCACCATCTTGTACGCATCGTCCATGCGCGTCTCGGTGTTGGAAAGCGGAGTTTCGAGAGCCCACGAGTACGGCAACACACGAAAGCCTTCGTAGATCAGGCCCTTGTCCCACAGTGCCTTAAATGCCCACATGACACTTTCCATATATGGCGTGTCAAGTGTTTTGTAGTCGTTGGCAAAATCGACCCAACGGGCTTGACGAGTGACGTATCGCTCCCAATCCGCTGTGTATTGCAATACCGAAACCTTGCAATACTCATTGAACTTGTCTATTCCGTAGTCGGTAATCGCTTGCGTACCAGAAATTCCAAGTTGACGCTCTGCCTCAGCTTCTGCTGGCAAACCGTGACAGTCCCATCCGAAGCGGCGCTCTACTCGCTTTCCGCGCATGGTCTGATAACGAGGCACTGCATCCTTAACGAAACCAGTAAGCAAGTGGCCGTAGTGCGGAAGACCGTTTGCAAACGGCGGTCCGTCGTAAAACACAAACTCGTTTGACGCATCGCCAGTTGAGGCATGTTGCTCAACCGAGGCAGCAAAGGTGTTGTCCTGTTGCCAAAACTTCAGCGTTTCGGTTTCGATTGCCGGAAAGTTCGGCTGCGGATCAACTTGTGGATACGTCACGGTGCGTAAGTGTACGACTTCGTTACTCTCTAGACATTGCTATCAGCAAATGATGTTTTGCAGAATCGAAAGCCCGATCACGACAACGATTGGCGACAGATCAAGTGGACCCACGAGTGGAAGCGCACGTTGAACCGGCAATAACACTGGATCGGTGATTTGGTAAATGATGCGCGAAATCTGCCCAAATGCGCCATTTGGGTTTGCCGGAAACCACGACAAAATGACGCGTGCATACACCATGAAGATAAAAACCCCGAGTGCACCGCAGACGATGAACACGTCAGCCGCGCGGTGAACTTGCGCCGAATGGCTTAATCAGGAACACGCCTGGAGAAACTTTTTCCATGGTGCCTTGCATTCCATAAATCAAACCGCTGGTGAAATCAAGCAAGCGTCGTGCAACTTCGCTATCAGCTGAACCGATATTCAACAGCACTGAGTTGCCATTCTTAAACAAGTCTGCAACTTCTTTTGCTTGGTCGTAACGAGTTGGACGAACTTCAACTGGTTGCGCAGAGCTTGCAGAAAGTGGACGCACTGTTGGTTGTGCACGAAGTCCACTCGTTGAAGGACGCACTTGCACGCTGGAGTCGTCGCGCTGCTGCGGAGCACGAGTGTTTACACCACGTGGCGCTCGAGGGGCACGCTGGTCGACCATGTCGTCTTCGTACTCTTCGTAGTCGTCGTACTCTTCTTCTTGACGAACCATGCGTCCACGCGGTTCTGGGCGTCGGCGTGGCAACGGGCGTTCAACCGCAACCGAAGCGTCGTAGTCGTCGTATGCGTCATCTGGACCAAGACCCAGGTAATCCATGGCTCGTCTAAACATTGACATCAAGCAAAGGTTACAACAAGTTACCTATGCGGTGATGGACGGTTGCCAAAAAGGGCTGACCCCACGCGAACCATGGTGCTTCCCTCTTCTACTGCAATCTCGAGATCACCAGTCATGCCCATGCTGCACAGTTGCAATCCGTGTTCATTCACCAATGTGCGAAGCGTGCGAAATGTGGTGCGGGTCACGACGGGGTCTTCATTCGTCGGGCCGACTGTCATAAGTCCTAAAACGTCAATGCCTAAATCCTTCGCAGCATGGGACAAATCCCCTACTTCAGCTGGCAGACATCCACCTTTACCCTCTTCACCCGTCACATTCACCTGGAGCAACACTTGCGCCTTTTGCGGCGATCGCTTAGCTATTTCAGTGAGCAGCGAAAGCCGATCAACTGACTGCCAGACATCAACAATTCCAGCCAATTGCTTAATCTTGTTTGACTGCAGTTGCCCAATGAAATGCACAGGCAAGCGGTCGGCCAGTGCGACTTCAGCGGCTTTTGCAACAACTTCCTGCGCATAGTTTTCGCCAACCGCGTCACAGCCTGCGACTTTTGCAAACCGCCACGCCTCAGAGCCAAAAGTTTTTGTCACCCCAACGAGTGCAACGTTCACCCCACCTACTGCGGTTATTCGTTTACGCAGTGAAGCAACAGCCTCACTAACGCTGCGTTGGTCCAACGTGAGAATTACTTCAGGAAGGAAGGTACGTCAAGACCGTCATCGTCGTCGCGCAGTGGGTCTTCGCCCGCACCGAACAACTCCTTCAAACGACTTCCACGCTGTTCTGGAATGCGACCAGTGTCTACTGCACGCGGTTCACGCGGGCGCGAACTGGTGTTGTCCACACGGTCAAAACCGGCAGCGATCACGGTGATCTTCACTTCGTCATCGAGCTCGTCATCAATAACCGAACCGAAGATGATGTTTGCATCAGGATGTGCAACTGCATGAATGATTTCAGATGCAGTGTTTACTTCAAACAATCCAAGGTCTGAAGGACCAGCGATGTTCAAGAGAATTCCGCGAGCACCTTCAACTGACGATTCGAGCAACGGCGAGTTAATAGCGGCATTCGCTGCAACTGTTGCACGATTGTCACCAGTTCCTCGACCGATTCCCATCAGTGAAGTACCTGCGTTCTTCAAAATCATTTTCACGTCAGCAAAGTCGGTGTTAATAAGACCAGGAGTCATGATCAATCCGGTGATTCCCACTACTCCGTCCAACAGCACTTGGTCTGCTGAGGCAAATGCTGCCAACAAGCTGGTCTTGTCACTTGAAATGGCGAGCAAGCGCTCGTTTGGAATGACAATAAGAGTGTCAACCTTTTCGCGCAGCTTTGAAATTCCTGCTTCTGCTTGCAATGCACGACGACGACCTTCGAAATTGAATGGTCGCGTCACAATGCCAACCGTGAGTGCGCCTGCTGCGCGTGAAATTTCTGCGATAACTGGAGCTGCACCAGTTCCCGTTCCGCCACCTTCACCTGCGGTGATGAACACCATGTCGGCACCAGCAACGAGTTCTTCAATCTCTGCACGACTTGACTCTGCTGCTTCGCGACCAACTTCAGGATCGCTACCTGCACCGAGACCACGTGTGAACTCACGACCAATATCGATCTTCACTTCTGCGTCGCTCATCATGAGCGCCTGCGCGTCGGTGTTTATGGCAATGAACTCAACACCTTTCATCCCAGAGTCGATCATGCGCTGCACAGCATTAATGCCGCCGCCACCCACACCAATTACCTTGATCACTGCAAGAAAGTTGTGCGGTGCTCCAGCCATATTGTTCATGCCTCCGTTAGCGATTACTCGATTTAAGCGATTTATGCGAAACGCCTGTAATGACGTCGCTCACGAGGCTAGTTGACCAACAAGGCCCACATTGGAAGCCTCGCATAGTGGGTTACAACTACGGCGAAGACACCACAGGGGTTCCAGAAGACACATCAATCCCTGCGATCTGGTTGATGTCCTGGCGGCGCAGAATAACGACAACATTGACAAGCTTGTTTCGCAGGTCTACTGGTTCGCCAAACTTCACTACTGCCCCAGTCAACAGGGTCATCGTCACCTGATTCGGACCGTTAACGCCCATATTCTTCACCACAGGTCGAATCTCATCTGGCAGCGACATCGCCAACTGCGCGGCGGCTTTATAGGACTCTGAAGCCATTGCGCCTGCAATCAAATTTGGCCCAATGCCATCGATAAGCATGTACTCGGTTGGGCGACCATTAACCACTGCAAGTACACGACCGTCCTGGTCGATCACTCTGCCTTGGTTGTCAACGCCCAGAAACCATGCAACTGGTACTCGCTCATTGATCTCGATCACCGCTCGACTTGGAAGATAGGTCTTGATGCGGACTGACTCAATCCATGGATCAGTTTCAAGAAGTTTCTGTGCCGCATTCGTGTCAACGGTAAGCACCGACTTGCCACGCAGACTCTTCGACACGGTTTCAATCAATGTTGCGTTTGCATACCTAGCGCCCTCAACGTCAATACTGCGCACTGCTACCAGTGGAGAGGCCAACACAATCAACACCAAAACAACAGATGCAACGAGCGAACCGCCAACTACCAACAGCTGCTTACGCCGATTCACCCCACGCATTGTGAACAACTGCTTTGCGCCGTTGATTACTCGACGAGCAAAGGAAAGTTCAGTCCATGCGGTTCCATCGATAATGACAGCACTCTCTGCGCTGCCATCACCACTACCCGGCAGAGATTCATCATCAAAAATTGCTACTCGTGTAGAAGTCGGAGCACGATGCACACTCTGAGACATGGTGTCGGCAGGAAAATCATCGTCCGTCACGATTCGCAGATCATCGTCAACAATCACCACTCGCTCTGCGGGTTGAACTGGCCCGTCACTTGGTGCCACTGTTGGCGATGTTTGATTGCCTGTAGCGCTGGTAATGGGAACAATCGTTGCGTCACGTGCGACACCACTTGTGCTATCTCGTGTGATGCTTCTTGTGACGTCTCGTGTTGCATCACGACCAAACGCATCCCGCAACTCCTCTAACACCTCATCAGACACATCTGAATCAATGATTCGAACTACTTCTCCATTGAGCACTGAAACGGGAATGGTTCCATCAGTGGTCTCATTTGCGGTGGAAGATTTCTCAAAAACTTGTTCAAGTCGAATCGTTGAAACGCCAACATCGGAGTCTTTGTTTATGAGATCAACAACTGCGGGATCAGTTTCATCTTCAAATCCGACAAGCCGAATCTCACTACGCAGTACATACCCGCGTTCGTCACGCACACGACGACGAACCTCAGCCATTAGCGCCACTACATCTTGTGCGCTTCCACCAACATCTGCCTGAATAAAATTGGCATGCTTCTCCGAAACCTGGGCAGAACCCACACGCAATCCACGCATTCCAAGTTCATCGATCACTGCACCGGCCGAGACCTTGCCCGGCTCAGGGTTCACAAACACCGAACCCGCGTTTTGTCCACCTGGTTGGTTCTCGCGGCGCCAACGAACCACTTCTTGCAACTCTGCTTCCGAAGCCTCAGGCGCCTTTGACCATTCCAGATCGACAGTTGCGCTCAGAACCACATGGTGATCGTCTAGAGCCGAACCGCGGAATCGCAAGCCCAGATCAACAGCATTGACGTGCGCTTCAAGACCTTTGCGCAAATGAAACATGCGTACCGAAGTAAGAGACGAAGCCATGTCGGAACCATGTCCGCCTGCGTTCATTCGCACTGCTCCGCCCACCGAACCCGGAACCCCAACTCCCCACTCAAAACCTGTCAGTCCGCGTGCAACGCTTTGTCGCGCTGCAACCGGAAGCGCAACCGAACCACCGAACAATGCAATTGGTTCAACTTCAGGGTCCTCGTCACGATTCGGCAGGTCGACATAGTCGGCAAGACCGCCAATGGTGAGGGCCAAGCCTTTAAATCCGGAATCGGAAATCAGCAAATTGCTTCCACGCCCGATCACCAGAATTGGCAATTCGACCTCAGCAAGGACTGCACTCACCAGATACAAATCATCAATCGATGAAACCACCATGTGCAGTGCTGCCGAGCCACCGACTTTGTACGTGGTGAATTGCGACAGATCAATATTTCGTTTTGCCTTTGACTTGAACAACCCAAAGGCGTGATCGATTGCCTCTGGAGTCGCAGGGCGACGAAGTTGATGAGGAGTACTCATGATTCTCCTCGCAATTTGCGACGTGCAGATATCACTTCATCAGGCAACGTTTCGATATCACCGCAACCCATGGAGATGCAAATGTCACCCGAACGCAATTCGGTCGCAAGATGTTGAATCAATTCGGCACGCGAAGGTTTCCACGCAATGGATACTTCAGGATGAGCGCGAACGATGGCATCGACCACAAGTTTGCCAGTTACACCTGGGATCGGAGATGTACCAGACGAATAAATGTCGGTGATCACCACATGATCAGCCGAGGCAAAGCAATCTGCATACGCATCTGACATGTGCTGCATGCGATTGAAACGGTTGGGCTGAAAAACAGCAACTATCCGCGACCACGAGTCCGAGGCATCTGTGCAACTTGACAGCACTGCTGAGATCTCGGTTGGTAAATGCGCGTAGTCATCAACAAATGAAACACCATCATCACTTCCACGCTGATCAAACCTGCGCGATACACCCGAGAAGGCAGCCAGTGCGGATGCAATCACATCAAATTCAATTCCAAGAAGCGTCGACATGGCTATCACTCCCAACGCATTGGAAACGTTGTGCTCGCCACGAAGCTGCAAAGCAACACCGCCGAGCAACTTTCCACTGTCACCAGACACTTCATGGCGCAACACTTCAAAGGTTGATCCACCATCTTGAAATTGGACATTGCAAGCAGTGAATTGCGCTGGCGAATGAATTGCGTAGGTGGTGACATTTCGCGTGGACGCGATAGCTGAGAGTGACGCGTTGTCAGCACACAGCACCTTTGCACCCGAAGCTGTGTCAATAAATCGCTCAAAACTTTCAACCAAGTTGTCAAAGGTTGAAAAGTGATCAAGATGGTCTACATCGATATTGGTAACGATGACAGCACCTAACGGAAGTTGTTCGTGAGTTCCATCGCTTTCATCGGCTTCAACCACCAGATGGTCTCCGCTATCCCAGGACGCCCCGCTGCCCACTTCACGCACCTCGCCGCCAATGATGAAACTTGGA
>Ga0078894_10005154_pt1 | contig 10050 bp, 4 predicted proteins | sample LauGreSu1BDMLBSD_2_FD_67506 | JGI IMG/M metagenome (GOLD analysis project Ga0078894, IMG submission 67506) | Freshwater lake microbial communities from Lake Michigan, USA - Su13.BD.MLB.SD (version 4) (version 4) | ecosystem: Environmental > Aquatic > Freshwater > Lake | place: Lake Michigan, USA...
GTATTCGATAGGATCCGTGAGAACCTTAGAAACAGCAAGGAAGATGATCACCATTATGAAATCATCAATAAATCATTGAATACAACACTAAGTCGAACATTTAACACTTCCATGATCTTGTTCGTGGTTGTTTTGATCATGTTCATATTCGGTGGGCCAGCAATTAAAGGTTTCTTGTTCGCATTGTTGGTTGGAGTGGTAATTGGTACTTACTCATCCTTGTGTGTTGCAACGCCAATTCTAATTGATTTCTCTAAGAGATTGAAAGCTTAAAAATTAAGCGTGGATAAAATAAAAGGCCGACTAATTAGTCGGCCTTTTATGTTGGTTAAAATTTTACAATGTTTATTTCTTTGTTTTTTCGCAGGAACAGATTTAGAATACTGCGTGCATCGCGATCTTCATGCGTCAGTTCAATGAATCTTTTCCATTTAAAAACAGGTTGATTGTTAAAATGATAGGGTGCAAATCCAAATCCTGCAATTGTACCGTTTTCAACCAATACTAGACTCTTTTCGCTTTTGTGTCTTCCTTTATCAATTAAATAAAAACTTTCGCCACTCAATGTGTATTTGTCAATAAAGGATTGAACTCGTTCATTGTAAGTGCTTGATTGTTCTTGATCAATACAAGCCCCATTGCATTTTTGAATAGAGTAATGGAAACAAGCTGATTGAGTTGGATATAAATCACATAATTTTTGGCAAAGAGAATATTGTTCTACAATTTTCTCTAAATAACTGGTTGCTTCATTACGTGTTGAAAAACTGATTATTGGTTGACTTTCTCTTTTGCCTGTGCTCTCAATTTTTAATTTTAAATGACCTGTTTCATTGATGTCGTCATAAATTCCAAATGGAAACTTTGTGCGTGTGAGCCTGCGATTATAAAGCGGCTTATAATGTTTGATTAATTGAGATTCTTTCAGTAAAGCAATGAGTTCAGATCCTGTGAGGTCAATTTCAATCCGTGAAATTTCTTTCATCATTTGGGAACCCTTTTTTGTTTTATTATTCCTTAAATGCTGATCTACTCTGCTTTTAATTTGTTTGCTTTTACCGATGTAAATGAGTCGATTGTCCTCATCATAAAATTTGTAAACTCCCGTTTTCGAAGGGATATTTTCCAATGACTCCAAATCAAGATTCGGGTGCAAAATCTTAGGATTGATCTCTTCTTGAATGAATGTGCTTAAATTCTGAGGATCTTTTTCAATAAGTTGAGTAAACAAGTGAGCTGTGGCAAGCGCATCTCCACCTGCTCGGTGTCTCCCTTTAATTTCTATTCCTAAATTTCTTGATAATTTGCCTAAGCTGTAGGATTCCATTCCAGGTATAACATATCGGGAAGCTCTAACTGTGCATAAATGTGGCTTGCGGTAATCATAACCTAATGTTTTGAATTCGTGTCGAATAATACCGTAATCAAAACCAACATTGTGGGCAACGAAAATACATTCTTCCGTGAATTCAATTATTTTTCGTGCTACTTCATAAAATTTTGGCGCTGTTTCCACCATTTTATCACTAATCCCTGTCAAACGAACAATGAATTCCGGGATTTTCATTTCAGGATTGATGAGCGTTACATACTCATCAATTATTTCTTTCCCATTGTGCTTGTAGATAGCAATCTCGGTTATTTTCGAAGATTTTGGGCTTCCTCCTGTTGTTTCTATATCTACAATTGCATAGTGCATCTTTACAAAGGTAACATTATTCTCTACTGGCGATTTTGGTTAAATGGTTGTTTTCTAAATAAAAAATGCCGGAGCAAAACCCCGGCATTTTTCAAATTTATTGAGAACGATTATTTGATGATAACCTTCTTAACTGCAATACCATTTGCATTACTCAATTGAATGAAGTAAAGACCTTCCGCCAATTGATTCACATTGATATTCGTTACAGCAGTATTGATTGAAGTTGCAGGAATAACAACTTTTCCATCTTCACTAACCATTGAATAAACAACATTATTCAACTCAGAGTTGATTGTAATTGTTAACTCATCAGATGCAGGGTTTGGCGCAATTAAGGCGTTGATGCTTGCAATTTCATCAATACCCGCACAATCATTTACTGTAATTGTATTCGTCGCATTGTCTGAACAACCATTTGAAGCTGTGTAGGTATAGTCAATTGTAATTGTTCCTGCTCCTGAAACGGTTGGGTTGAATTGATTACCCGTCACACCAGTTCCAGAATAAACACCATTTTGTGGCGCTCCACCAGATAATGTAATTGCTCCATCTTGAAGACAAATTGGTGAAAAAGCAGACAACGATGCTGTAGGTGATGCTAAAACAGTAATTGCTGTTCCCGCATTTCCTGTACAACCGTTTCCGTCAGTATATGAATAATAAACATTGAAGTTACCTGGTGCCTGAACCGGATTGAATTGGTTACCTGTCACACCTGTTCCAGAGAATGTTCCTCCTGCAGGAGTAGCAGCTAAAGTCACTACAGTTGCATTGTTACAAATATCATTTACTGGAGTAATTGAAACATTTGGCGCAGCTGTAACTACAATAGAAACAGATGTAGATCCTGTACAACCACTTCCATCAGTCACTGAATAGTTAACAACATTACTTCCCACTGTTGCTGTTGCAGGGTTAAATTGAGTCCCTGTTACACCTGTACCAGTAAATGTGCCACCTGATGGGCTAGCAACCAACGTAATAGCGCCTGCATTTGAACAAAGTGAATTCACTGGCGAGATTGTTGGTGTTGGACCATTTGAGAATGTTGCCACTGCAGATCCTGTACCTGAAGCACTGCATCCGTTTTCAGTTACTGTCGTAACAGTATACGTTCCACTTACAGTAACTGGTATAACCAATGGAGATGTTGTTTGTCCTGAAACATTTGTTGTACCTGCACCATCTGAAATCACTAAATCCCAAGGTCCTGCTCCTGTTAGCGTTACAGTAACATCAATTGGTGTTGCATTTCCACATTGTGAACCACCACCAGTAACTGTTGCAGTTGGTAAAGCATTAATTGTAATCGATGAAGAATTTTGCGCAGCAGCACATGAACCAGAAGCTGCAATATCGTTAAATACAGTATAAGTTCCAGGTGCACTTGTTGCCAAGTTGATAACACCAGTAGTAGTACTTACAAAATTCAAACCTCCTGTGGAAGAGAAAGTTCCCGCACTAGCACCCGATCCAAAAACTGGTGATGGATTTGATCCGCCAGAACATACATTCGTTGAAGGATAGTTGAACGTTGCATCTTGTGCAGAAGTAATATTGATGGAAAATGTTGCCGTTCCAGGACAAGTGCCTGAATTTGTATAGGTAACAGTGTATGAGCCAGCTGTACTTCCGGCAACATTAATTTCCCCTGTTGTAGCATTTACAAAAACAAGTCCAGTTGTAGAAGAAAAAGTACCACCGCTTACTGTTGTATTTGGTGTCACGTTTGCTCCTGATGAACACAATGTACTTGAAGGGTAGTTGAAAGAAGCATCTTGTGTTGGAGTAACTGCAATGGCTACCGATGCAGTATTTGTACAATTGTTTCCATCAGTACCAGTCACTATATACGTTGTACCTGTAGTAGGTGATACAGAAACAGAAGCTCCTGTTCCAACACCATTGTTCCAAGAATAAGTTGAAGCTCCAGATGCATTAAGCGTTGTAGGGCTTCCCGCACATACTGAATTGTCAGTTGTATTAGCAAATACGGTTGGAAGCGCATTAATAGTAATGTTAACTGTTGCTTCTGCAGTCACAGTGTTACATGGTGCTCCGTCAACTCTTCTAACCCAATAAGTTACTGGTGAAGTAATTGCAGTAGTCGTTAAAGAAACTAAATTTTCTCCAGCAATAACGTTTGTACCAACCGCTCCAGTTCCCCACTCATAGGTTGCACCTGTTCCAGTAACTCCACCGGCAGCAGTAAGTGTTGTTGTTGATCCTTGACAAACTGCAGTTGTTCCGCTAATTGACGCAGGAGCAGTAGAAGGAGTATTTACAGTTACTGTAACAGTAGCTCCTGTAGTAGTTGTGCTGCATGGAGCAGGGTCTTTTCTTCTAACCCAAAAAGTTGTTGTTGCACTAAGAGCGTTAGTTGTGTAAGATGCTGTTGTTGCACCAGAAATGATGTTTGAACCTACAGTTGAGCCAGTTCCCCACTCATAAGTAACATCTGATCCAGCAATACCGCCTGCAGCAGTAAGTGTCGTTGTTTGTCCGCTACAAAGAGAAGTGGTTCCAGTAATGCTTGTTGGAGCTGTGGAAGGTTTATTGATAGTTACAGCATCTACTGCAAAATCTAGGCATGAACCCCAGAATCCACCTAAAACAACGAAATAAGCATCATAAGAACCTGAATCTGCGTAGGTATAGTTAGAGTTTGTTGCCCATATAAATGGCGAGCCATCACTCATATCCCAGAAATAAGTTGAATCAGATGGTGCTCCCAAGAAATATTGTTCGAATACTTGGTAGTTATAAAATCTGCTCGAAAGAATATTAGTTGGTCCAGCTGAACCAGTTAATGTTTGACCAATACCAAGGCACACTGGGTCTGCAGCAACCGTTGCAGTGCTCGTAATGTTATAAGTCACGATAGGAGCAACGATAGGTTCAAAATCAAAGGGAGCATCTATTATTGTCGCACCTTCATCATCTGTTATAGGAGACCATCCAGCAGTCAATGTTGGAAAATTTATATAGTTACCATTCGAAGGGTATCCTACATAGCTAGATTTGAATCTTGATAAGTTTTCATCTTGAACCTGACCAGAGAAGGCATCATTCATGAAGACATCTAAGATTCCATTCAGTGTAGTAACATCTAATACGATTGCATAGTTCCCTGTTGCAGTTACGGTAGTAAAAGGTGTCGCGAAATTGATGTATTTGAATGCAGGTGCTGTATTGTTTATTACAGCAGTACCTGTTGCTAAAGCTCCACCAACTGGGTTGTTTTGAGCATCCACATTCATTAATCTAGCTCTAACAGTAATACCCCCTGCAACGCCTAAAGGTATTGCTGCATCATAAAAGTTTGCGCCGAAAAATTCCACACCGCTAATTGTGACTCCAGCACCAGCATGAAGGAATGTTTGAGAGATTGCCTCTAAATCGGATTCCCAAACGCTGAAAGTGTAAAATTGGCCACTCGCAGAATCTGTTAGCGTTTGTTCTTTCAACAATGGATAACGCAAAGTGTCAGCGCACAATGCGTTTTTTGTCCGCTCTGAAAGATTGGATTTTGCTCTCAAAATTTCAATCGAATTCTGAGAAGCAGGTTTGATTTTCGCTGGTCTTTGTCCAAAAACAATGAGACTGCTAAAAATCAAACTAGTTACAAACAAGATTTTTTTCATTAGTTAAACATTTAAGTTAGTGATAGATGATTTGCATTTTCAGCTAGCAATCAAGTTCTAAAATGTTGAGAGCATTTTTGTTAGGTGAAAAGACGGTGCAATATTAGGACATTCTTTCCGAACTAAAAAACTTATTTTTTACCGAGCTATAATTGTAAAGTGCAAATTTCCACAGTTAACATTATTTTCTACTATCGATTTGGGTTGAACGGAGGTTTTGTAAATAAAAAATGCCGGAGTAAATCCCCGGCATTTCTTTAAATAGTAATGTGATACTTTATTTTCGAACAATCAATTTTTTCACTGCAATCCCTTGATTAGAGTAAAACTGCACGAAATAAACACCTGAAGAAAATGAATTTGTATTGATAGTCATTTCACTTGAAGTGATGTTCGTAGAAGCCATAAGAATTCTTCCGTCCTCAGTCATTACCACGAACGAAGTGTTGTTCACATTCTCCTCAGAAATTACAATCTTAAACTCGCTTGAAGCAGGATTAGGATAAAGGCTAACATTCACATTGTCATTGATTTCTTCTAATGAAGACGTTGAAACTGTTGCACTTGCTACATTTGTACATCCATTTGCGTCTGTAACTGTTACGGTATATGTTCCAGCTGCAACACCTGAAATATTCTGTGTTGACGCGCCATTAGACCAAAGGTATGTATATGGTGCGGTACCTCCAGTTGCAGTTGAATTCACTGCACTACCATTCACAACAGCAGATACTGAAAGCGCTGATTGTGGTTGAGTAATTGTAGCTTCAGAGTTTACAGTACATCCATTTGCATCAGTAATTACAACAGTGTAAGTGTTAGCAGTCAAGTTTAATATTGATTGCGTCGTGTTACCGTTGCTCCATAGATAAGTATAAGGCGTAGTTCCACCATTAACATTTGCATTTGCTAATCCACTGTTGTTTCCGAAACAAAATACATTTTGTCCATTCGTGCTTGCGGACAACACTTCTTGTGGTTCAGAAATTGTTACCTGAGTAGAAGCTGTACACAAGTTCGCATCAGTTACGGTTAAGGTATATGTTCCTGCAGCTACGCCACTTGCTGTTGCAGTTGATTGAGCAGGCGAAGTATTCCAGTTGTATGTGTAACCAGCTGTACCGCCTGTTGCAGTAACAGAAGCACTACCGGTATTATCCCCTTTACACAAAACATTCGTCGCAGATGTTGCGAGATTTATTGCTGCAGGTTCATTGATTGTTACAGTGATTAAGGAAACACAAGAGTTTGCATCTGTCACGGTAAGTGTATAGTCACCCGCACTTATATTAGTTACTGTATTATTTGAAGTGTTATTACTCCAGTTATAAGTGAATGGAGCTGATCCTCCTGTAAGGCTAGCAGAAGCTGAACCGTTGCTGCCACCATTACAAGTTACATCTTGGGAACTGATATTCACACTAGGTGCATTTGAGTTGTTCACATTAATATTTGAAACTGTTACTGAACACTGGTTTGCATCTGTGATTGTTGCAGTGTATTGTCCAGCAGCTAAGCCTGTCGCTGTAGAAGTTGTACTTGAATTACTCCAAGTATATGTGTACGGCGCTAATCCACCTGTTGCACTTACAGTAGCGCTACCATTCGTTTGACCGCATCCGGCATCGATCGTAGTCGCAGAACCAGTTGGGTTTTCATTAACTGAAACTGAAACTGTCGCTGTATTTGAACATCCATTTGCGTCTGTTCCAGTTACGGTATAGATTGTATTTACTGCAAGTGAAACAGTCACTGTAGCTCCTGTACCTGCATTGTTTGACCAAGTGTATGTAGCTGCGCCAGTTGCAGTTAAGTTTGTAGACCCGTTAGCACATACAAATGCAGTACCTGCTAAAGCTGAAATGTTAGGCAAGGAATTGATTGTTAAGTTCAATGTTACAACTGAATCACATCCTAAAGTATTTGTTAGTGTATCAGTATAGCTTCCGCTAACAGAATAAGTTTGTCCATTCCAAGTATACGACTGGCAGCCACTTGCTGATACTGTGTTGAATTCTCTTGAACATACTTTTTCAATCAAAATATCATCAATTCGTACGTTTATTCCCGACGTACTTGTTACTGATCCCTTCGCACCTATAGAGAAATAAACCGTTCCATCTGCAGCTGCTGAATAATTCACAGAATCCTTTTGCCATGCTGCAGCTTGTGGATTTGGTGTAATTGCTGAGTATGTTTTCAACGTATCGGTTATAGAAGCTATATCGCCATTGGTTCCAACAAAAACTCCGGTATTACCATTGATTGATATCGTTCCACTTGTATTTGATTTTCTCCAGTAAGATACTTTATAAATATCGCCTTCTACAACATCTGTACACGGCATTACTAAGTATGTTTCATAATTTCCAACAGGAGCTCCTATACCAGTATTCACAGTATAGAATAGTGCTTGCAATCCGGTATGGATTGTAACTGTAGATATACCAAACCCAGTGCCCGGTCCATTCCATGCGGACAGTAGGCTAAAGTAGTCGAATTGAGATTCAATTCCGTTCGTATAATTTGTTGAAGTAAGAGCTGTTGGGGTAGTATTGGTAAATGAACCTTGAATACTATCGTTTGATAGATCAACATCACCTGCTTGATCTACCCATGCCTGAATGTCATAAATGCCAGCTGCAGAGAAATCAAAAGAAGGAAGGAAAACTGCAATTGCCGTATCTCCCGGAGCTATATCCGTAGATCCCGTTTGTGGATGAAATGCAGCGGATTGTCCAATGGTTGTTCCGTTAACGCTGTAATTAACTAAAATGTTAGATTCTGTTGTGTTACCAAGGTTAGTAATGGCTACAAGCACCGTATCTGAACCTAAGCTACATGTTCTATCCAAAAAACCATTGTTGAATGTTCCAACATAAAAAGATTTAATATCAGGCAATGATGATCCTGCAGCATATATTGTTGAAATCCCATTCAAATCTCCTGGAGTTGCCCCATAACTATCACCATCAGCAATGAAACTGGCAATTTGGTTTCCAGTTACGCCTGCGGAAATCGTCACGTTAATCGTAAATGAATAAGGTGTTCCAGTGCCAATTCCACCAAATTGATTGAGATCATCATCTGCACCCCAAGATACAGTTTGACCAACTATTGGATTTAATTGTGTTGGAGTGGCTATTGGGTCTATCGCTGGAGACACCAACGGGTCAGTTGGACTAGAATTCGGTGTAATTCCAGCTGGAAATGTTATTGAAAACAAATCGCAATACTCGAAATCCGTGTTTGTTAATAATAAAGTAAAAGACAAGTCCATTGTTGTACCGGCAACATACTGCGTATTGCAAACCAATGATCCTGTAACTTGTTTAGTAATTGTTCCCTGAGATTGGGTTTGTTCCAACGCATCCAGTCTTCTTGTGTTGAAGCTTGTTTTCTGCTTTTGAGCTTGAATCAAAAGAGTGGGTAATAACAAACCTAATGTGAGTAGTATTTTTCTCATAGATTTTTGTTTAATAATTTTTAAAATTTAAATTGTTAAGGTAAATTGAGATTTTTAAATAACACTGTGTATTAAAAAACACCGCAAAATTACAACAAGGAAATTGATCAAAAAAAAAAATATATGTTACAAATTTAACATTTGGCTCTTCCCACATATCGTTTGGGTTTTGGGGCTCTTTTTTAGTAAAACATTGATTTCTAGTAAATAAAAATGGGCTGCCCAATAAAGGACAGCCCAAAGACTCTATAGAAGGATAAAGAAATTAAGCAGTAACGCCCAACACTTCAGCCATTTTTGCGCCAATTTGTGCCGGTGAATCCACTACGTGAATCCCACATTCTCTCATAATTCTCTTTTTCGCTTCAGCAGTATCATCATCTCCACCAACAATAGCTCCAGCGTGACCCATTGTACGTCCTTTCGGTGCCGTTTCTCCAGCGATGAATCCAACAACTGGTTTCTTTGCATTTTCTTTGATCCATCTCGCTGCAATTGCCTCAAGATTTCCACCAATTTCACCAATCATAACGATTCCTTCTGTTTCTGGATCATTCATCAAAAGTTCAACTGCTTCGCGTGTTGTTGTTCCAATGATTGGATCTCCACCAATACCAATTGCTGTTGTAATTCCCAATCCAGCTTTAGCAACTTGGTCAGCTGCTTCGTATGTCAATGTGCCTGACTTAGAAACAATCCCAATTTTTCCTTTCTTAAATACAAAACCTGGCATGATACCAACTTTTGCTTCTCCAGCTGTAATAATTCCTGGACAGTTTGGTCCGATCAAACGACAATCATAACCTTTAATGTATTCACGTGCCTTAATCATATCGTTAACAGGAATACCCTCTGTAATACATACAATTACTTTGATACCAGCATTCGCTGCTTCCATAATTGCATCTGCAGCGAAAGCAGGCGGTACAAATATGATAGACACATCAGCGCCAGTTGAATTAACGGCATCCGCTACTGTATTGAATACAGGTCTTTCTAAATGAGATGTTCCTCCTTTTCCTGGTGTAACACCACCTACAACGTTTGTTCCATATTCAATCATTTGCCCGGCATGGAAGGTTCCTTCGCTACCTGTAAATCCTTGAACAATTACTTTAGAATTCTTATTTACCAATACACTCATTACTGCGGATTTTAGTGTCGTTTAATTTTACGTTTCAAAAATAGAAGTTTGTATCGTTTCTTCAACGATTCTTTTAAATTATTTCACATCTGTT
>Ga0078894_10005155_pt1 | contig 10049 bp, 10 predicted proteins | sample LauGreSu1BDMLBSD_2_FD_67506 | JGI IMG/M metagenome (GOLD analysis project Ga0078894, IMG submission 67506) | Freshwater lake microbial communities from Lake Michigan, USA - Su13.BD.MLB.SD (version 4) (version 4) | ecosystem: Environmental > Aquatic > Freshwater > Lake | place: Lake Michigan...
GGGATTGAGCTTTTCGAACCGGTAGATGTTGCAGGCTACGACCCGTATTTTCAAGTTCCTGCGTTTCATCGCTACTGGATTTCAGCCAACTACCTCGCCAACCGGTACAAGTTTTCCGAATGGTTGATCAATGGTTTCAGCAGCGGTGGTAGCCTCTTGATGAAATTGGACATCCTTCCCTTTGTTTTATCCCACGCTAACCAACCCTCGGATGCCGATGCCTTGGTTCAGGATTTTGTGGATTGGTTGATTCCAATCGCGTTAGATAACGCCCGATTTACCTACTTCCGCGATGAGTTGCTGTTGAACTCAGCGACCTTGAATTGGACCAATGAATGGAACAGTTACCTCCAAACCAACAACGATGCGGTGGTGAAAGTCCAGCTTGAAAAGCTCGCTCAGTACATGATGCAAACCCCTGAATTTCAACTTTTTTAATTCCCAGGTATGAAAAGAAGAGATTTCGTTAAATGGTCCTCCTTACTCAGTACGGGAATGTTGTTAAAATTCAACGGGGTCCCTTTGTACGCTTTCGATGAGGGAAGTATCCTGCATAAAATTGCTAAAAACAGCCTCAACGATAAGATTTTAGTACTGATTGAAATGCACGGCGGAAACGATGGACTAAACACCATTGTTCCCATCAATCAGTATCCTTCGTATTATAACTACCGGGCAAACATCGCCATTCCAGAAAATGGCCTGCGTAAATTCATTACCTTGGATACCAACCTGCCCGACAACCGTCAGGTGGGCCTGCATCCGGACATGACCGCGGCCAAAACCATGTATGATGAAGGGAATTTTGCGGTAATTCAAAACGTTTCCTACGAAAACATGAACGGTTCGCACTTCCGTAGCCGAGACGTATGGATGATGGGGGGAGGTTACAACGATTACTACAATTCGGGTTGGATGGGACGTTACTTGGATTACACCTATCCGGGATATCCGGATAATTACCCCAGCCCTCAAATTCCCGATCCTTTGGCCATTGAAATGGGCAACGGTGTTTCCCTGGCCTTTCACCGAGAGCAAGGAATCCCGGCAGGTTTGAGCATTACGGACCCAGTAGGGTTCTACAACTTGATCAACAGCGTGGGAGTCGATGCCCCCTTGAGCTTTCCTGATACCCATGCTGGCGACGAAATTGAGTACATTTTGCAAATTGAAAAGCAGGCCAATGCCTACGCGGAACGCCTTAAAGATGTCTACGAAGCGGGGATGAATTCCAACGCGGTGTATCCTCAATTGTACCCTTTCATTGCACCCGCCTCAGCGAAAAACAACCCTTTGGCACCTCAATTGAAAGTAATCGCGCGCCTCATCAGTGGGGGAGTCGGTACCAAGATTTTCATTTGTCGGATTGGGGGATTTGATACCCACGCCAACCAAGTGGTGAATAACAACCCCACCATGGGTGGGCATGCTGCCTTGCTGTATCACATTTCTTCTGCCATGAAGGCCTTTTATGCCGATTTACAGAACATGGGCCTCGCAGATCGAGTACTCTCCATGACTTTCTCAGAATTCGGTCGAAGGGTGGCTTCCAACGCCAGCTATGGTACCGATCACGGAAATGCGGCACCGATGATGGTTTTCGGTACCTGCATTAATCCTGGGGTGTATGGCGTCAATCCCGATTTAAGCAATTTAGTCAACGGGAACGTTCCGCTTGAATTCGATTACCGCCAGGTCTTTACTTCGGTGGTTAAAGATTGGTTTGATGCGCCGGATCAAGCCTTGCAAGAGGTCCATTTTGAGAATTTTGTGGATTCACGCATCGATTACGTGCGCTGCAAGCCGCTCAGTACCAGCGAACTCTTTCAAGACCGTTTCGCGATGAATTGTTACCCGAACCCTACCAACCAAGAGATTTACATTGATTATACCTTAAAAGAAGCTGCTGAAATTCGCATCGCTTTGTACGATTTGACGGGACGTTCGTTAGGAGAAATCGATAATCCGCCTTCAGGTCCTGGTTCGCACAGCGTCATGTTCGACTTTGGGCAAGTCATCAGCGGAACCTATTTGGTGCGTCTGTTCGCGAACGATGCCGTAATCACCCGTAAAGTAATTTTATCCAAATGAAGACTTTTTGGGGACTTTTAGTGGCGATATTCGTGATGCAGGGCGTTCATGCGCAAAGCCGAAAGCATCAATACCGGAAAGACCGCTATTTCTTTGGTATTAACATCGGAACGGGATTTACCCAGCCGGTAGTGGACGAACGCTTTAGTTTGTTGGAACCGACTCCGCAATCGGCCAAAGAAGATTACGATAAGCAATACGGCAATTTGTTCCATAACGGGGGAGGAGTTTACGGTTTGCATGCTTCGTTTGCTTTTACGCCACAATTTTCCATGATTACCCAACCTTGTTTCCAAACGCAGCGCTACAGCTACATGAACAGTTACCATTGGTCGGATACCATCATGGGAGGTGAGGTTTATAAAGAATTTTTGCACCGCCAAAAGATTTCCAGTGTGAGAATACCCGTATTGCTGCGCTTTGATTTTTCCCGTTTGCGCTTTTCTCCATTTTTGCAGACCGGAATCTCGGCGGATATTGCCTATTTTGCCAGCAAACAAGTGTTTTCGGACAATTACATCGACAAGGACGTGGATCGTAAAACCGCAACCTCCTCTTCGGTGGCTGAATTCACCCCGCACCTGAACCGCTTCAATGTGGCCGTGCTTGGAGGAGGTGGGATTTCCTATTACCGCGAACACGTTGCCTTCAGTTTGTCGGGTACCTTAAGCTATAACTTGCGCACCAGCATTAACGAATTCAACCGCTATGCAGATTACACGGGAATGGCCACCGAGTATTTGGATGTTCAAGATAAATTCAATTTATTGAGTTTGAACATCTTGGCAACGGTCATGGTTCCTTTACATAAAAAATGGTAATGAAACGGAGCATATTATTCTTGTTATTAGGACTTGTTTTAGGCCTGTTTTCGTGCGAAAAACCGGATAAAAGTTCGCTGCCCTTTGTGAAAATTTACGACGATCAAAACGGAAACCGTTCGTTTTCGCCGCTTTCCATGACCAAAGCAACGGTTGATAACGGGTATATGGTGCTCAGTGCCTACGACGGATGGCGCATCCATTTGATGAAAATGGACAAGGACGGTAATTTCGAATGGAATTTGGAATTGCCCGAGCAGTATGTGAATGCCGTGCCATCGTTGTTGAACATTAACCAGCAGCTGTATTTGGTATGCATGGATCCCATCGCCTTGGATACGCGTATTTTACGCATCGATGAAACAAACCGGCAGGTTCAGCAAATTTCCTGCTTGGAAGAGGTGAGCTATCCCGTACATGCCTATTACAACGGTACGGATTTGTACCTCATGAGTTCTCCCTTATCTTCCCAAATGACGGTCATTCACCAGGTGAGTCAAACCTTGGATACCGTGGTAAAGGTTGGGGCCTTGAGCATCTCCACCAACGTGGATGATTTGTTATTGAAGCACGTCATGCACACGGGAAAACAATATCCGTTTTTCATTCAATCCACTCCCGAGAACGACTATTTTGCAGTGAATGCATTCTACAATTACTCGTTTTCGACCGTTTTCTTCGACAGCGATCTACAGTTCAGCGGTGTATATAACGGAGCAGCCATGGACGGTGGAATAAACGCTATTTTTCCTTTGGGGTCGAATAATTTTGCCTTAGCTCGAACTTCGGGGGAAAACGTTTTTTTTAACCCCAAAGCAGCGTTAAATCCCACGGCTATTGCCATGGCGACCAATATTGAGGCAGAAGGCGATGCCGAATTAAACCATCAAACTCCGGCATTGATCAAAGAAATAAGCATTTCCGGGAAAAAATACCTCGCGTTTTTAGCTTCGAGCCGGAGCAATCAGTTGGTGTTGAAACTGTACGATGAAACAGGTAAAAAAATTAAAAGCACCTATTTGAGTAAAAACGTTCCTATTGAAGCTTGCGACATGGCCTTTACGCCTTATGGAGAATTGTTGATGTTGGTCAGGGTGCGGATCATGGGAAGCTATAACCGCATCGGCAGCATTAAGCTGTCAAAGTCGAACCTTGAAAAGTTGGTGGAGGTCGAATGAAAAAGTTGTTGGTTTTTCTTTTGGTTGTTCTTGGAATAAGTGTCGCATGCAACAAAGAAAAGCGCTTCAGTCGTTACCTTCAAGGTACCTGGAAGTGTTCCATGGTGCGTTTGCAAAACGTGGACGGGTTCACCTTTTTTGACCATGCTCCGGTTGGAAATCTTACGTTTTCAGGGACCTCAGTGCAAGGCTTGGTGGTTTCGGATTTTACGACCTTTCAAGGAAACGAGGTCGATTCATTAGGATTGAACGGAACATTTTCCTTGGATATGAGGCAAAGCCAATTGAATTGGATTCAGAACAATGACACCTTGAGCAACCGCATTTTTGTAATCACCAAAGACAATTTGGAGGTGGAGTATTTTGATGCAATATCGAACCAGCGTTTGAGGTACGTATTTGAAAAGCAATAGCTTACAGAAAACCCAACTCCAGTTTCGCTTCTTCGGACATCATGTCTTTGTCCCATGGTGGATCGAAAACGATGTGCACTTTGCAATCGGATATTTCATCCATTGCTTTTACCTTGTCTTCCACCTCTTTAGGGAGGGTTTCCGCTACCGGGCAATTGGGCGAGGTTAAGGTCATGTCGATGTCCACGAATCGGTCGTCGTTGATCCGGATTTCGTAAATCAATCCCAGCTCAAAAATATCGACGGGTATTTCCGGATCGTAGATGGTTTTGAGGGTTTTAACGATGTCGTTTTCTAATTCAATCATTTTGCCAGTTGCTTTAACGCTTCGCTTTTTAATCGGTTGATCATCCCTACCAATCCGTTGGCACGTGTAGGAGATAAATGTTCTTGCAAGCCAATCTTTCCAATGAAGTACAGTTCGCTTTTAACAATGTTTTCCGGGGTTTGGTTCGATAATACCCGAATTAAAAGGCTGATGATTCCCTTCGTGATGATCGCTTCGGAATCCGCTGTAAAGCACATGCGGTCGTCCAACACCTCAGCCTCCACCCACACGCGGGATTGGCAGCCGTGGATTAAGCGGTCTTCCGTTTTTTTGGCCTCATCGATTAAGGGCAAGTCCTTTCCAAGGTCAATGATGTACTCGTATTTCTCCATCCAATCGTCGAAGAGGGCAAATTCTTCAATGACCTCGTCTTGTAGTTCGTTGATGCTTTTACTCATGATAGTAATTGAATGGAACGGTTTAGAGCGGTAATGAAACGGTCAATTTCTTCGTGGGTATTATAAAAAGCCAAAGAAGCTCGAACGGTACCTGGAATATTGAATTGCTGCATGAGAGGCTGGGTGCAGTGGTGTCCGGTCCGTACCGCGACGCCTTGTTGATCGAGGAGGGTACCCAGGTCGAAGGGATGTAAGTCGCCCACGAGAAAGGACAGGGTGCTGCAGGTTTCAGGGGCTTCACCGATGAAACGAACTTTAGGAATTTCACGCATGTGTGACCGCAAATAGTTACCAAGGGCTTCTTCGTGTTGAAAGGCACCTTGTAGATCCAAGGAATTCATATAGTTCAGAGCCTCTCCCAAGGCAATAACCCCAGAAATGTTCGGCGTTCCGGCTTCAAATTTCAAGGGCATGGTGTTGTAGGTGGTTTTTTCGAAAGTGACGTATTCAATCATATCACCGCCTCCTTGATAGGGCGGTAGGGATTCCATCAAATCTTTTTTACCGTATAAAACACCGATACCGGTCGGTGCAAAAACCTTGTGACCCGAAAAAGCTAAAAAGTCGCAGTCTAGCTCTTGTACGTTGATGGGCATGTGTTGAATGCTTTGCGCAGCGTCTAACAGCACCTTAGCTCCCATGGCATGGGCTTTCGAAATCAGTTCCTTGGCAGGATTTACCGTTCCTAAGGTGTTTGATACATGCACAAAACTGAACAATTTCGTTTTTTCGGTGAGGAATCGGTCGATTTCGGATAAGTCCAGGGTCCCGTTCTCTAGAACAGGAAGCACCTTCAGGTTGCACCTTTTGCGTTCGCAAAGCATTTGCCATGGAACAATGTTGGAGTGGTGTTCCATTCCGGTGATAAGAATTTCATCGCCCGGCTTAAGGGTTTCACCAAAACTAAAGGCAATGGTATTAATCGCATCGGTTGTGCCTTTCGTGAAAACGATTTCTTCGTGAGTTGCCCCAACAAAATCGGCCACTGTCTTCCGGGCAGCCTCATAGGCTTCGGTCGCTTTAGCGCTCAGGTGATGTACCCCACGATGTACGTTGGAATGCTCTTTTGCGTAGTAATGATTGATGCGATCGATCACCTGCTGAGGCTTTTGCGACGAGGCTCCGTTATCGAAGTAAATTAAGGGTTTACCGTGCACAGTCTCCTGGAGTATTGGGAAATCTTGCCGCACGCGAAGAACATCGAAAGGAACCATGGTACAAAGGTACAACAATCGCTTATTTCGACGGAATCTAAATTAGCAAAAGTTATTTAGGTTGCAATTCGATGAAGGGAATGAGCATTTCTTCCATCGAAATACCTCCGTGCTGAAAGGTATCGCCGTAATGGTTGACAAAATGGTTGTAATTGTTGGGGTAGACAAAGAAGTCCGCCTCACGAGCAAACACGTACTCGTTCGATAGTTTGATTTGGGGAAGAAAGGCCTCCGTAGGTTTGTTGACAACAAATACGTCTTTCTTATCATAGCTGAGTCCACGCCCCACTTTGTACCTTAGATTAGTGTTGGTATTTCGTTCACCGACAATTTTAACGGGTTTGGTAACCTTTACCGTGCCATGGTCGGTGGTTATGATAAGTCGAACTCCGGCCTCTCGGAATTTTTGGATTAAATCGTGGAGGGGAGAATGCTCAAACCATGATTTGGTGAGGGATCGATACGCTGCTTCATCATTGGCTAATTCGCGGATGACTTCCATATCGGTACGAGCGTGTGAGAGCATATCTACGAAATTGTATACAACGAAGTTCACGTCATTGTCTTTTATCTGATTGAACTGTTCATTTAATTTTTTACCTGCTTCGAGATGGGTTATTTTGTGATAACTCCATTTGCATTGCTTGCTTAGCCGCTTTAATTGCTGCTCTAACAATTCTTTTTCGAACTGATTTTTACTACCCTCGTCTTCCTCATAACGCCAATATTGGGGGAATTTCTTTTCGATTTCCGAAGGTAGAAGTCCCGCAAAAAAGGCGTTCCGCGCATAATGAGTTGCCGTTGGTAAAATGGAATAGATTACATATTCTTCCTCCTTTTGATAGGATTTGTTGATAAACGGTTCGAGCACTTTCCACTGGTCGTAACGCAAATTGTCAATGACCAATACGGCCAGTTTTTCTTTTCCAATTTTCGGTAAAACCCGGGTGCGAATCATGTTGTGGAGCATGTATGGCATTTCTTCTGCTCCGTTCAACCAGTCCAAATAATGATCTTCGATGAAATCGCAAAAGAGCTGGTTGGCTTCCTTCTTCTGCATCTCGAAAATTTCTTTCATCGCTTTGTCCTCGGCTTGTTCCAATTCCAACTCCCAATAAACCAGTTTTTTATACATTTCAGTCCATTCGTTGGCATCTAGCCGGTTGTTCAACTGCATTCCCAATTGACGAAATTCTTGCTGATAATTTACATTCGTTTTTTGAGAGACCAATTGTGCCTGGTTGAGGATTTTTTTCAGGCTTAGAAGGATTTGGCTTGGATTGACCGGTTTGATTAAATAATCCGCAATTTTACTCCCAATAGCCTCTTCCATAATGAATTCCTCTTCGCTTTTGGTGATCATAACCACAGGGACCAAAGGATTTGCTTCCTTAATTTTCGACAATGCTTCGAGTCCGCTAATTCCTGGCATGTTTTCGTCGAGAAAAATAACATCGTAACGTTGCTCATCTGCTTTTTCCACGGCATCGATACCGTTGGTTACGCTGTCCACTTTATAGCCTTTCGATTCCAGAAATAGGATGTGCGGTTTTAATAATTCAATTTCGTCGTCGGCCCAAAGAATTTTACCCATTGCGTTAATTTGTTTAAGTTTGTATCCTACTTGTAAAATTAAGCAATTGCTTCCTCTTAGTGCACCCCTGAACAAAAAGAAAATCATCAACGATCCAATCTACGGGTTCATTTCCGTTCCGGATGAATTGATTTTTGACGTAATGAATCACCCTTATTTGCAGCGTCTAAGAAGAATCATGCAATTGGGTTTGTCGAATTTGGTGTATCCAGGAGCCCAACACACTCGATACACACATGTTCTTGGGGCAATGCATCTTATGACCTTGGCAATAGGTGTTTTGCGAAGAAAAGGGCAAGACATTTCACCGGAAGAAGAGCGCGCTGCGCAATTGGCCATTCTATTGCACGACATCGGTCATGGCCCTTTCAGCCATGCCTTGGAATACGATATTGTCAACGGGATCAGCCATGAAGAAATCAGCAGCCTGTTCATTGATCGGCTTGCCGCCATTTTTGGGGAAGATTTACGTCGAGCCCAGCTAATTTTTAGCAATCAGTATTCAAAACCTTTTTTACATCAGCTGGTTTCCAGTCAATTGGACATGGACCGGATGGATTACCTGAATCGGGATAGCTTTTACAGCGGCGTGAGCGAAGGAATTATCGGAACAGACCGCTTAATAGAAATGCTTGCAGTACATGAAGGTCAATTGGTTTTGGAAGAAAAAGCCATTTATTCGGTGGAAAAATTCATAGTTGCCCGCCGATTAATGTACTGGCAAGTGTACTTGCATAAAACCGTTGTTGCAGCAGAGTACATGTTGATACACGCTCTGAGGCGCGCAAAGCATTTGGCCAAATCGAACGTTGATTTGTTTGCCTCACCGGCACTGGATTTATTTCTTCGCACCGATGTTACCAAAGAGTTATTTCAGCAAGAGGAAAAATACTTGGATGCCTTCGCTCAATTGGACGATCACGATATTTGGGGCGCGATTAAAGTTTGGCAAAATCACGAAGATCCTATTTTAGCCTTTTTGTGCACCAGCATTATTCAACGCCGCCTATTCAAGATTGAAATTTCCACCAATGCGTTTTCTCCTGATCGAATCGCCTTGGAAAAAGAGTTTGTGAAAGCACAAACGGGTTTTTCAGAAGAGGAGGTGGATTTTTTGGTGTACCATGATTTGTTGGTAAATAAAGCTTACACTAGCGGAAAACAGAATATTTTATTGCTCGCTAAGTCAGGGATATTGCTAGATCTTTCTGAAGCGTCCGACAACTTGAATATTTCCGCTTTGGCTAAACCGGTGGAAAAATATTTCCTTTGTTATCCATCGTATCATTGACGGCTTAATTTACCTGCTTTCCAATCTTGGATAAGCTTGGACCAAGCATACGGATTAAAAAGATTATTGGCAGGCAATTGACCGTTGGTATACAGTTTTGTTAACCGTTGGTTTTGTGCATAGCCGTAGGCCAACGATGCATCGTTGTTCAAACGCGCTGCGGTAAACGCCAAAGATTCGTTGGAAAGCTCACGTTGCGCTCTTCGCATGGCGTCATCGTAGGGCTTCATGTTGACGAAATAGCGCGCAAATTCCTCTCGCGATGGCCACGGATAAACGACCACTTCAGGCATATTCAACGTATCCTTTTCAAGCATGTGAACCATACTGTATCGGTTGTCATTGAGGCTATCAGGAATGATGTACGTTGAGGTTTTATAGCCAATAAAGTTAAATACCAGGGTGTCGCCAGGAAATGACACGAGGGTGAAAAATCCAGCATAATCGGAAATAACTCCCTTGTGCAGGGTTCGATTCCAGACCGTAGCGTAGGGAAGCGGTTCGAGATCATCATCTCCAATAATAACTCCTGAAATTTGAAGCACTTTCGACGAGTCAATGGGAGATTTTTGGGCGTAAATTATGCCAAAATATCCGGTGGCTAAAAGAATTAAAAACGCCTTCATGCTTGCAAGATTAAGCATAAAATCACCAAAATAAAATCTTTTTGAAATTATTAACATCCTTGCCGCTAACGCTTCGTTTTTTTTGGCTTAATTTT
>Ga0078894_10005157_pt1 | contig 10047 bp, 5 predicted proteins | sample LauGreSu1BDMLBSD_2_FD_67506 | JGI IMG/M metagenome (GOLD analysis project Ga0078894, IMG submission 67506) | Freshwater lake microbial communities from Lake Michigan, USA - Su13.BD.MLB.SD (version 4) (version 4) | ecosystem: Environmental > Aquatic > Freshwater > Lake | place: Lake Michigan, USA...
CGTTTAAAATTGAGTCAAACAAGGACAATTGGGTTTCTTCTGTTGCCACTGAACAATATGAAAACTCAGAAGGAAAAACAATATTTTTATGCATTGGAAATCCACAGAACAAAATTTACACAACCACTGGTTCTATAAATATAAATTCTGATTTTAAGATAATCAGCACAACCACTATTTTTGTTGAATTTCAAAATGAGCAATATGTTCCAGGCAAACATTCTGTGTTGTCAATAGTGCAAACAACATCCTCGACAACATTGATACAAGCACAATCATCTCAAGCAACCAGTGTATTTAATGTTTCAACAGCAGTGACAGCAACATCGGCAAAAACAACAACAAAATTAACATACCTCTGGGAGTTTCTTACACAAAAAATGATGTCACCACAGACATTTAAATTATTATTTTATTTAAATTGTGTTGATATTTCTAAAATAGAGTCTCTTAATTTACACGGCAGTGAAAATACATCATTTATACAAAAATTAATTCAAAAATTCATGCAATTATTGATGGCAGAAATTAGCATGACGCCAGATGTTAATCTCAATAGTAAATTCTTGCAAGAATTATTAAAGTTGGAAATAATATCAAAATCTACATTGTCTGAAAACACACCAATGCATGATTTATTATTGCATTATGACAAGTTTGACAACAATCTTTATAATTCTTGCAATATTTATTCAAATGCTGGATTAAATTTTACAAAAATATTTAAATTATTAGAAAAACCAGAATTTGCTAAAATAGTTATGCCAATTGTTGACAAATACTATGGACAATTAGATTCATTTATTAAATACATTAGTTCAATCAGCGCAGATAAAATAAAATTCAATTCTGCCATTGCGCAAATGCAAACTTATGTTTCAGAAAAAACCAAAAGACCAAAAAATATTGTAATTATAAATGTTAAAACAAGAGTCCCTGGAGAAGCAGATAAGAAAGGTGTTCGCAATCCAATTAACTTAAGGTATGATGTTACAAAAAGCATCGACGGAAAATTATTAAAAATTCACGCGATTGACAGTTCATATCCACTGTATGAGAAACAAGATCTACGTGGCGACGAATTGCTTATAAATAATACTAAAGGTGAAGTTACAAAGTTACAAGGAAAACTAGTATTCAACAGAAAAACCAAAGTAATATGCGGTCCGTTTGATGACATTTTGAGTCCAGATTTAAATAATAAAAGCATATCACAGAGTAAAATATTCACTGAAATAAAAAGCAAACTTAACACAGACAAATATGTGTGTGTATTTGGCAAAGGCATCAGTGGAAGTGGCAAAACATCAATAATGATATACAACATATATGGAGATGGACTCGATGGCAAAATTGGCGCATTATTTCATTTGTGCAATGATTTGCACTCCGACCCGAGATTTAATTGCAATAGAATAAGATTAAAACGATCCGAACTGTGTGCGGATCCAAGTGTATGTGATGCAGATGATATGGAATATGTGTTTGAATGGATGGGCGCAGACAAAGGAAAGGACGCAGGATTTTACTGCACTAGTCCCGACACTTTTAATACAAAACACATTAGTGACAAAACTAAATCGGACTGTGACCAAAAAACATCAAACACATGCACTATAAAAGGAAAATCATTGCATGAAGTTGCAGAGTTGTTATTGACAAAAACAAGATTGGTGCGGACAACCCCATTAAATCCAAGTAGTTCGCGCAGTCATTCGGCACTTACATTGTGTATGGAATGTGCGCCAAATAGTTCTGAAAAGTATAATTGTTTTTTGACAATAGTTGATGCGGCAGGAAAAGAAAAAGTAATAGAATGCAATTATAAAATTCTATTGAGACTTGCAAACACATTTGCCGACACTGAAGAAAATAAAAAGAAACCTGACAATGATTCTACAAAAGAAAGATCTTATTATCTTAGTCTTCCTACAGGACCTCCACAAAATGTAAAAATGAGAGGTAATACTTCTGGTGGTGGAGGTGGTGGAGGTGGAGGAGCACCTACAAAGGAACCTCCAGGCAAACAAGCATCAAAAAATCGTCAAGATCTAAATGACTTTACACAAGTTAATAAATTAATTGATTTATTAAAACAAGGTTCTGAAGACGAAAAGAAAACTCAAATAAGAGACATTTTGCATGTTTTGGGCGGTTGCGATGGTTCAGAAATTCAAGATGATGTCATTAGTGATGTAAAATTGAAACAATTGTTAAAAGCAAACAGAAGCAAATTTTTAGAAGAAATTAATCCAAATGCAAGTGTTGGATCCAATAGTCAATCTCAATTTGTTACAGATCTTGAACAAATTGTAAAAAATTTACAAAAAATCCCTCAAATAGAATTGTGGGTAGCAAAATATGGTGATCTTGAACTATTACCTCTTCCTTATGAAACAAAAATAAATGGAGAAAGATACCAGTACATAAAAGGTGTTAGAAATCTCAGTGGTCAAACATCATACACAACAAAATATTATATGCCGAAACAGGATCCTCCATCAGACAGTTCAACAAATAGTGGATATGACATAAGAGTAACATTTAATGTTGACGCCAAAGGTGTACAGGAAAATATAAAATCAATTAAAGTTGTGGAAAGAACAAGAGACAGCACCGGATTGGACGATTTTTATATTGTTACACCAAGAACGACAGATGGTAAAAATAATTTTGTAAAATCCGAAACCCCTGTATCTAAAGCAAATATAAAAGGATTCAATAAAACACAAACCAATTATGAAAAACAAAAAACCTATGAATTTAAAGATGATATTGAACTTCCAGAAAAATTTGCACAACAAACAATTGAATATGCAACTCAAGCAAATTATACAAAATTTTATGAAGATTATGACAAATCTTTTGAAAAACAAAAAAGAGAGTTTGCTGATTGGAAAGCAGGCAAACAACAATCAATAGACCTGTATGTGACACAGAATCATAAAATACATCTTGGTCGCGCATCAGAATACAGAGATGATTTAACACAAAAAATCACTGCATTTATAACAACCAAACGATTCAACGATTCCAAAAAAACACAATTTTACGAAAACGCAAAAATAATCAGTGACAGATTAGATTACTTTTTTGATGTCACTGGATACATGAAAAGTCTATGCGATGAATTGACTGAGCAAGGTCGATTTATAAATAGAGAATTGACAGATTCAGATGATGTAATAAATACAATTTCCGTAAAACAAAATGGTGGCAGACCCAATATGCCACCATATGGAATATTAAATAACAATGAGTATTATGAATTTGCTCATGTGTATGACATTTTAAAGAGTGCTTCAATTGAACAAGATGCCATGACATATGTTCAAAAGTCAAAAATAATATACAGCATGTTTGAAATGATTTGTGCTTTGTCTGGTGCAACAACAGAAAATGATAAACGCGCCTTGTATAAAATAATTGAAATAAAAGTAAGTTTTTTCTTTTTCACTGTTGTAAATTTGTCTCCGGACACTGAAATGCAAGACCGCGTGCAATATCATCACACAATTGCCTTGAGAAAATTGCTTAAACAACTGAGTTTTAATTCCGTGTTTGATGACTTTTCAAATGAAAAACAAAATAATTTTTTACGAAGTTTTTTACCATGTCTTGAAGAAATACAAAAATATTACAAAACCCAAAACTTATCAAATGTTGCTGAAATAGCAATGTTGTTGGCAAATATTGAAAACGCAGAAAAATCTATTTTACAAACACAAAATTATGAAGAAGCAATTCGAATTGTTGACGCATTAGTGTTGGAAACAAATTCCATAAATGGATCAACCATTATTGGATCTATTGCAGATGATGGAAATACCTGCATTTTGCAACAAGACTCTGGATATGATGATAAACAAATCAATGGCATGACATGGAGATCCATGGAACCTAACAAAATAATGGCGTAATGATTGCGACAATGTCCTTATACATTTAGAATGTCTAAGGATGAATAATAATTTATTGTATTAAAAGTATATAGATATGGATGCAAGAACAATAGAATTAAACAGAATTGGTGATTTATTAAAAAATGCATTTGACGGTAGATATCGCAATGAACCACTTAGTAACCATCAAAAACCGGTGTCTGTAGTTCCCAATCGGGATTTTGCATTGAAACAATTTGAATTTGCCAAAGTTGCAAAGATGCCTATTTCGCAAACACTTGTTCAAAAACCTGCAGATCTCGAATCATATTGGAGTGAGTCAACCATTGACTTAATAAGAAGACTTGTCAAAGAACGCGAACAATACAAACAAAATTCGGAATTGGCAAATAAACAACTTGTTAGTGAATCTAGTGATAGTGCCAAGGATGCAGAAATTGTAACCCTTAGACAAGAAATTGCAAACCTTACACGGCAGAATGAAAATTATAAAAAAATAGTTGAAAATGATGGCATAAAAATAGTTAAAACTAAACTTGAAAATGCAAATTTGTCAACAGAATTAAAAAAATGCAACGACAATGTTGGTAAATGCAATGAAGACCTTGGTAAATGCAATAAAAATCTTGATGCCATGAAAATACAGATTCATGATTGCAATATGGAAAAACAACAAGCAAATGAAGAAGCAGATGCAGCAGCAGAATTGACTCAACAAAAAATTGACAAAAATAATTCATTGACACAACAATTGCAGAACGCAGAAAATAAATTCAAACTGGAGAAAGCACAGATGGATATTATGTTTGGCATGAAAATGGATTTAATGCAAAAACAATTTGAAAATATAAGCAATTTATCAAATGCTGATTTGCTTAAACAAATTGTTGATTTGACAACTGCCAATGAAGATGCAAAACAAGCATATAAACAATCTATTGAAGATTTTAATGAAACCATGCGCATTAATAAAGAAAATAATGCAAAATTAATAGAAGAAAATGAAAAATTAATAGAAGCAAACCAATCAAACAAACCAATAATTGCACAAGAAAGTCCAGATAAAGCAAAACTTGAACAATTGCAAACTCGTGTAATAAACCTCACACAGGAATTGTTGATTATGAAAATGAATGCAGATTTGCAAAGACAAATAAATAATAATTATAAATATGTTCCACAAACTTATGAAGAAGCAAAAGAATCTGACATGTTTGATGTATTAATTGAACAAGGAAAATTAGATTTAACAGGAGGTGCCCCCAAACAAAGATTATCCATGAAAGGTGGTGCAAGAAGACTATATGATGATGCAACACAAGTTGTCTTTAAAAAAGAGACGGCAGATAAACTTAGAGACCAAATGACCGAATATCAAAACAGATTTAAATTATTAAAAGCAGAAATTGATGCGTTTAAAAGTTTATCAACATCAACCAATGATGATCAATTAAAACAACTTGTATTAAAACTTGCATTGTTGAAGACTGAATTTAAAACCCAAAATCAAAAAATGGTTTCTGCACAGACTGCAAATGCGGCAAATCAGGGTATAGCATTAAAACTCCAAGCAAGTCTAAAAAATCCAGCAAGTCCAGCAAGTTCAGCAAGTCTTACAACTGAAATCAATGACCTGAAAACTGAAAAGGCACAACTAGAAAAAGAAAATGCAGATATACAAACTGCAAAAGATGCTTTGGAAACTGAAAACAATAACCTGAAAACAAAAAACACAACTCTGGAAACTGAAAATGTAGGTCTTAAATCAGACAAAGCAACTCTTGAAGCAGAAAAAACAAATCTGACAAATGCAAATGCAACTCTAGAAGCAGAAAAAACAAATCTGACAAATGCAAAGGCAACTCTAGAAGCAGACAAAGCAAATCTGACAAATGCAAATACAAAACTAGAAGCAGAAAAGACAACTCTGACAAATGAAAATGCAAGTCTAAAAACTACAAATGCAAATTTGACAAATCAACTCAATTCAACATCAACAGCATCAGGCATGTCAACAGCAATATCAAAAGCAAGCGCCACATTGCCTAGAAATTCAAAGGTATTTATTTCCGACAATGGCAGAGTAATGTTTTCTGAACACAAATAAAATTATTTGAATATATTAAGTGAATGTCATACATCGAATATTATTATCCATTGGTTTCAATGACTGCCAAAAATGGAGTTTCCGGAGGAATATATTTTGACTGTTCAAGTAACAAACAAATAAATTTTGCCAACAATCAAGGCATCTCAGGGAATGCAATTTCATATCATATCCAATCAATAAATATTTCAGACCAAACAATTGCAACAGGACCCATGTATTTCAATGATTCAGACAATGCAGGCAATCCCGCAACCAATTATTTAGTAATAAAACACAATGCTCCGACCAATTTTAATGTGGCATTTCCATTAATCACAATAAAAACAAATATTTCAAAATACACCAAACCTGGTCGAATGAATGAACAACTTTCCAAATCAATAGACAATTTGAATAAAGTGAATCCTGGACAAACCATTCAGTTTAGTTTAGAACATGTAATTGATTCAATGAAAGCGTTCAACCCAAATTCATATTATGAATTGACAACAACATCTTTGCCATCTTCAATAAAAACATATGTGATGAAAGCACCAATATATATATCAACAACCATAGACATAAACAAATTTGAACCAAGTCTAACAATTCCCGCAATTTCGGCAACTTCGGCAACTTCGACAACTTCGGCAACATCTGCAACTTCGGCAACATCGGCAACAATGACACGTTTAATAAAAACAAGCAAATGCACAAAAACCAAATCAACAAAGGTAAAACCCAAAACAATATTCTCTTTTTTGACAACGAAAGAACAAACTCGCGTCAATTATTTAAATATAATTTACAGCATTGGATATTTTTTCTTTGTGATTTTTTTCTATCATATATACACAAAATATCTAATTGTGATGAATCCCAACATTCGCATGATTATTGCTGGCATTATATGTCTGATGCTAATAATCATTGTGTTTCCCATTAAATTTACGAAGGAAACAAAAGAAAATCGTTCTGCGCTACAACATGGGATAATTTTTGCAAGATACTCTGTGTTGGCATTTGCGGCATTGCTGTCAATTATGTTTGGTAAAAGTGCTTTTGAATTAATAAACAATATTAGAAATAATGGATTGGGTAGTTGGGATGGCGTAAAATATTTATTCTCACGCATGCTCATAAATCCGCTTTTATTATTTGCATGGATTGGAATCATTTCACTTTTTATTGTGGCAGCAGTTTTCACATTTTCATAAATAATTGCTGAATGTATTATATATTTGTAAATTTGCAATAATGTCTGATTATTATCAATGCGAGGCAACTTCAACCACAAAGGATAAAACTTTGGCAGAAGAATCTAATTTGCCAATGGCAACAATGTTTATTTACATTTTCATATTTTTTGCAATTTGTTTGATTGTTTTTATTTTTTACCGCGAAAATTCAATTAATATAAATGTTAATACAACCTATATTGGGTTTAATTCCGTTGCCAATGGGTTTATTTCTTTGTTTAATTATGTAATAAATTTATTAAATGCAAACACGCATAGAAAATTATTAGTTCTTTTGTTGCTTTTTATTTTGTTTGGCATTTTCATTGCGGCAATTGTCAATGTGAGTGCATAACTAATTTATAAATTGAAGATTTAAACCGGCACGTTTTAAATCTTTAATGAGAACAGTATGTAAATTTTACATGACAAGTGACGCCCCGTGCAATTCCTCGGCAACAGGTTTGAATTCACTTGTTTGATAACTAATCATGCTGCTCTTGCCAATAGGTGCCATGGTGGCAACCATTTCCTCCTCAAGTGTGGTGGGTTGCGGGGCATTCATCTCGGCAAGTTCGACATTCTTGCGCTCCTGGGTGGGCGTGTACTGAATCATGGCAACACGGTTGTTTATTTTGGCGCTGCGGCGAATAACCTCATAGGCAACAAAGAGTGAAATGACGCCAAGAACGGGACTGAATGAGACAAACATATACAATGTGACAATTAGCACGGATGCCATTCCAAAAGGAGTGTCGATGTATTTTGCCATTGTGTCGGTGGGGTAAATGTCAAAAACTAGATAAATGACAAAAAGAATGAGGATTCCTATTTCAAGTGTCGATAGAGAAGTGAAATAAGTTGATAGATTCATCTGTATAATATAATGCGCCTAATTATTTTGCAAAATAAGATAAAAACACGGTTGATTAATATATAAATAGTATTACTCAATCATGAAAAAATTTTTTAGAAAACCTTCTGCACAGAAACCCTCTACACAAACCCCCACAAAACCAAAACCGCAAAAACCAAAAAAGGAAACAATTGAATTTCCTAAAACTCTAAATACTTATGTTGGTCCTAAAGGATATACTGTATTGAAATCGGAGTTGACCGATGCGCAGATTGGGCAAATTAAGGAACTTCTTACAGTGAAACCATTCACACCCGGAATCAGTTTAGTTGGCACTGTTGTATTCCCCGCCTACCGCGAATCCACGCAGAAAATCTACATGCCCAGGTTCTTCGGCGTTCAGCATTTTGGTCCTGCAAAACAGGTAAAAATACCCGAAGGCGACAACATTGATGTCCCTTTTTCAGGCACTTTGCGCGACTACCAAATAGAGGTTGTGGATGCATATAAGAAAGTTGTTGGCACAAGTGTTGGAGTTGATGTTCCATCATCTGGCGCCCAGGGCGGACTCGTCAATTTGCCCTGTGGTTACGGTAAGACAACGGTTGCGCTCAACATCGTATCGGTCATGCGCAAAAAGACGCTCATCATTGTTCATAAAGAATTCCTGTTGAATCAGTGGGTCGAGCGCATCAACCAATATTTGCCCACGGCGCGCATCGGACGCATCCAAGGGCAGACCATAGATATTGAAAACAAGGATATTGTGATTGGCATGTTGCAGAGTTTGTCGATGAAGGATTACGAGGATTCTGTATTTGCCTCGTTTGGGATGGTTCTCATCGATGAGGTTCACCATATTGGGTCGGAGGTGTTTTCGTGCGCCCTGTTCAAAATAGTGCCTAAATACACGCTTGGTCTATCAGCAACTATGGACCGCAAAGATGGCACCACATTTGTATTCAAAATGTTCCTCGGCGATATTGTCTACAAAATTGCCGAGAAGAAGCAGCGCAACGTGTTGGTGCGCGCCATCCATTATCACTGTGCTGACCCTGTATTTAACCGCGTGGAATACGATTTCCGGGGCAACCCAGCATACAGCACCATGATTTCCAAGTTGTGTGAGCATACGCCGCGCACCGAATTCATTATTCGCGTAGTTAAGGACATGTTTGCCGAGAACCCGGACCAGCAAATCATGATTATTGCCCACAACAAGAATGTGCTCACCTACATTCACGACGCCATTAAAGAACGCGAAATTGCTTCTGTTGGATACTACATTGGAGGGATGAAAGAGACGGCACTGAAGGCAACGGAATTGAAACAGGTGGTGATTGCGACGTATGCGATGGCAGCAGAGGCGCTGGATATCAAGACGTTGTGCACACTGATTATGGTCACGCCGAAGACGGACATCGAGCAGTCGGTGGGACGCATTTTGCGATCGGACCATGACCAACCTGTAGTAGTGGATATTGTGGACAGTCACGACCCCTTTGTGAAACAGTGGGCAAAAAGGAAGACTTTCTATAAACGGGAGAATTATCAAATAGATAAGGGATTGTCCTCTACATACAAGGGATTAGAAACCGAATGGGAGACGGTCATGGTTCCAAAGGCAGCAAAAATGGGGGCAAAGGCAGCATCAAAAACAGAAGATGATGATGACGAGGATGATGATGTTGATGATGATGTTGATAATGATGAAAATAAATCAACCAAACCTGTAGGACAAACTATTGGTAAATGCGTCATCAATTTGGAGGACTTCGAGTAAGGGAACCAAGGTTCAAGATGCCACTGCGTGGCATCGAGAAGTGGAGCACCAAAGGTGCTCCCCCTTATGATCCCTCCTTTCGTTTTTGCAATTAGTGTTCAAATTGAAGGAGGGGTCCAAGGGGAACCTAGGTTCCCCTTAAAGGAGGGGTCCAAGGGGAACCTAGGTTCCCCTTAAAG
>Ga0078894_10005160_pt1 | contig 10045 bp, 12 predicted proteins | sample LauGreSu1BDMLBSD_2_FD_67506 | JGI IMG/M metagenome (GOLD analysis project Ga0078894, IMG submission 67506) | Freshwater lake microbial communities from Lake Michigan, USA - Su13.BD.MLB.SD (version 4) (version 4) | ecosystem: Environmental > Aquatic > Freshwater > Lake | place: Lake Michigan...
GATCTGCACAAATAACTCAGCCATTTCCGCAACTCATACATTCAAGAACTAAATAGAGGCCCCCCTCCCCTATTGATTTCTCCAGCCAAGTTATCCACAGTTCCACGTGAAACACCCCCCCGGTAGGAGTCCCAACCTCCCCTTATTGCAAAGATATATTTTTGTGATACATTTCTCGCGCGGTGTGGAGAAGTAGGATCTCGTCAGGCCCATAACCTGAAGACCGCTGGTGCGAATCCAGCCACCGCAACCAACAATGGGGTATTCTTCGCTGATATGACGACATTGGTGCCGCCCATCGAGGAGAACATTCCTCTGCCGGAAAATGCCCGAGATGCATTTCCCGAGTTATCGGCTGAAGCAGAATTGCAGATGCGTGCCAACGTCATCAAGCTGATGTCAGACTTGACGGGCCAAGAACTTGTTCCCACCGAAGAGAATGCCGATCAAGCCAAGGTTTTGGCGCGGGAAATGATGGCCAACCCGCAGTACCGCCCGGACTACTCTAAGTATCCCAACGAGACTCTTGCCATGCTGGCGGGCATGGTGGCGCAGATGAATGTGTCCATCGTGGAGGAGTTGTCTGACCTAAAGATGTATGTGGTCAACAAGCTCGTTGCCGAGGTAGAAAACGCCAAAGACCCCAAGGTGCGGGTCGCCGCTCTATCAAAACTGGGTGAGATTGATGGGGTAGATGCGTTCAAGAAACGCACTGAGATGACTGTTAAGCAACAGTCTATTGAAGAGGTGGAAAAAGAACTGCTAGAAACCCTCGAAAAACTAGAGAAACGCACCATCAGTGTCCAGACACGAGTTATAGACGTTTCCGCTACCAATGAAAATCACGTCTGAACAGATCCAGACGCTAAAAAATCTCCTGCCAACCATGTCGTTGGAGGACAAAAAGCGCACGCTAGAACTTCTAAAAGCGTGGGATGCAGAGTCTGCGCAGATTTTAGGTAGGGACAGCCTCCTGTCCTTCGCCGATCACGTCTATCCGGGCTACAAAGTAGGTCCGCACCACCGCAGATTGGCCAAACTGTTCGAAGATATCGCTGCCGGACGCAAAAAACGGGTGATCGTGAACATCGCACCCCGTCATGGCAAGTCGGAACTCATCTCGTACCTCGCTCCGGCGTGGTTTTTGGGCAAATTTCCCCATAAGAAGGTCATCATGGCCTCCCACACTGCCGATCTGGCGGTGAACTTCGGTCGTCGGGTGCGAAATCTGGTCGGATCGGACACTTATAAGGACATTTTTCCCCAAGTCGAGCTGCAAGCGGACTCAAAGTCAGCTTCGCGCTGGGGGACCAACTTTCAAGGCGAGTATTTCGCCATTGGTGTGGGCGGTGCGCTGGCTGGCCGGGGTGCTGACCTGTTCATCATCGACGACCCGCACTCGGAGCAGGATGCCAAGCTGGGTAAGGCGGATGTTTTCCTGCCCGCGTGGGAGTGGTTCCAGTCGGGGCCTATCCAGCGTCTGATGCCGGGCGGGGCGATCATCGTGGTGATGACTAGGTGGTCAAAACTAGATCTCACGGGCCAGATTTTGAACCAGATGGCGCGTGAAGAAGGCGTTGAGCCATGGGAGGTGATGGAGTTTCCGGCGATCTTGAACGACAAGCCGCTGTGGCCTGAGTTCTGGGGGATCGAGGAATTGCTGGCCAAAAAGGCAGGGATGGACGTGCGGTACTGGGAGGCTCAGTACATGCAGAACCCCGTGTCCGAGGAAGGCGCGCTCATCAAGCGGGAATGGTGGCAGATTTGGGAAAAGGATACCCCTCCCGAATGCGAGTTCACTATTATGTCCCTCGACGCTGCACAAGAGGCCAACAACAGGTCTGACTATAACGCCTTGACGACTTGGGGTGTGTTCTTTAATGAAGAAACCAAGGCGTACAACATCATCTTGCTCAACGCCATAAAGAGGCGCTTGGAGTTCCCGGAGCTCAAGAAGATGGTCCTTGAAGAGTACAAGGAGTGGCAGCCAGACGCGTTCGTGGTGGAGAAGAAGTCCAACGGAGCGGCGCTGTACCAAGAGCTCAGGCGCATGGGCGTGCCTGTTGGAGAATTTACTCCGGGCAAGGGGCAGGATAAGATCAGCCGGGTTAACGCCGTCTCTGACATGTTCTCTTCAGGGATGGTGTGGGCACCTGACCGGCGTTGGGCGCGAGAGGTCATCGAGGAGTGCAACGACTTCCCCAGCGGGACGAACGATGACTTGGTGGACTCCACGACACAAGCGCTGATGCGGTTCAGACAAGGTGGGTTCATCCGGCTGCCGTCTGATGAGCCGGAAGAGACTCAATGGTTCAAGAGCCCGCGCAGAGAGCGGCTCTACACGGTTTAAGGAATCTCTACTATGGCTACCAATGTTGATAAATCTCTCTACGCAGCTCCCATGGGGCTTGATGCTCTGGAAATGGAGCCGGACGTCGAGATCGAGATTGAGAACCCGGACGACGTCAGTATCAGTATGGGGGACATGGAGATCGACCTCATGCCCGCGCCCAAGACCGGAGATAAGAACTTCGACGCGAACCTCGCTGAGTACATAGACGAGAACGTGTTGCAGTCTCTGGGTGAGGAGCTGGTCGAAGAGTTTGACAAGGACATCAACGACCGCAAGGAGTGGATGCAGACGTATGTGGAAGGCTTGAAGCTGCTGGGGCTTAAGTATGAGGAGCGCACTGAGCCGTGGGATGGTGCCTGCGGCGTGTTCCACCCGATGCTGACTGAATCGGTTGTGAGGTTCCAGAGCGAGGGGATCACGGAGACGTTCCCGGCTGCTGGCCCTGTGAAGACGGTGATCATCGGCAAGGACACCCCGGAGAAAGAAGAAGCGTCGCTGCGCGTGCGCGCGGACATGAACTACCAGCTCACGGAGGTCATGTACGAGTACCGGCCTGAGCACGAGAAGATGCTGTGGAACTTGCCGATTGCGGGCAGCGCGTTCAAGAAGGTCTACTACGACCCGAGCAAAGGTCGGCAGATGGCGGTGTTCATCCCCGCCGAGGACATCGTGGTGCCGTACGGTGCGAGTAATCTGGAGACTGCCGAGCGCGTTACGCACGTCATGCGTAAGACCGAGAACGACGTGCTCAAGCTCATTGATGCTGGGTTCTACCGCGACGTGGAGCTGGGCGAGCCTAGCTACCAGCTAGACGACATTGAGAAGCAGAAAGCCGAAGAGATGGGCATGAGCGCTATCGACGATGAGCGCTTCCGGGTGTTGGAGATGCACGTTGACTTGAACCTCAAGGGTTACGAGCACAAGAACAAGAAGAAAGATGAGACGGGCATTGCGCTGCCGTATGTGGTCACTATTGAGAAGGGCACCCGCAAGGTGCTGGCAATCCGTAGGAATTGGTATGAAGGCGACGAACTCCACCTCAAGCGACAACACTTCGTCCATTACCAATACATTCCCGGGTTTGGTTTCTATGGCTATGGACTCATCCACCTCATCGGCGGCTACGCCAAGAGTGCGACCATGCTTATCCGCCAGCTTGTTGACGCTGGCACTTTGTCTAACCTCCCCGGTGGTTTCAAATCGCGTGGGCTCCGCATCAAGGGGGATGACACCCCCATCGCACCGGGAGAGTTCCGCGACGTAGATGTCCCCAGCGGCTCCATGCGTGACAACATCATGCCGCTGCCCTACAAGGAGCCAAGCCAGACTTTGTACACGCTGTTTGATCGCATCGTCAACGAGGGTCGGTCGTTTGCGTCCGCTGGTGATATGAGTGTGAGCGACATGTCTGCTCAGGCTCCGGTGGGCACGACTCTGGCGCTGCTGGAGCGTACGCTCAAGGTGATGGGCGCAGTTCAAGCCCGGATGCACTTCACGATGAAGCAGGAGTTCAAGCTCCTCAAGACCATCATCGCTGACTACACCGCCGAGGACTATAGCTACGAGCCCGAAGAAGGTAGCGCCAAGGCCAAGCGGTCTGACTACGACATGGTGGAGGTGATCCCGGTCAGCGACCCCAACGCAGCGACGATGGCGCAGAAGATCGTGCAGTACCAAGCGGTCTTCCAACTGGCCCAATCAGCTCCGCAGTACTACGACATGCCCTTGCTGCACCGCCAGATGATCGAGGTGCTGGGCATCAAGAACGCCACCAAGCTGGTGCCCATCGAGGATGACATGGTGCCCACGGACCCCGTGAAGGAGAACCAGAACCTGCTGACGATGAAGCCGGTCAAGGCGTTCATTGAGCAGAATCATCAGGCGCACATCCAGACGCACATGGCTGCGATACAGAATCCGAAGATTCAGCAGCTCATGCAGATGAACCCGCAGGCTCAGATGATCATGGCCGCAGCCATGGCGCACATCAACGAGCACGTTGCGCTGGAGTACCGCCGTCAGGTGGAAGAGCAGATTGGCGTGCTGCCGGGCGAAGAGCAGAACAAGAAGGTCCCGCCCGAGATGGCTGACCAGATTGCTGTCGCGGCGGCGCAGGCCAGTGCGCAGATCACTCAGCGCGATACGCAGCAGGCACAGCAGCAAGCGGCGCAGCAGCAGATGCAGGACCCGGTGGTTCAGATGCAGATGCAGGAGTTGCAGCTCAAGCAGCAGGACCTACAACTCAAGGCACAGAAGCAGCAGATCGAGGCGGCAGCCAAGGCTGACCAGCTTGAGATTGAGAAGTCACGGATCGAGGCGCAGAAAGAGATTGCTGCCATGCAGGTCGCGGCCAACGCCGCTGCGCAGAAGGACAAAGCACAACGTCAGCAAGAGACGGAAGGAGCACGACTGGGCATCGACGCGGCCAAACACCGCGCACAGATGGCCGTGCAAGCAGCGCAACGGGCGGCGCAGTCTAAACAGCCTAGCAATAGACCCAAGAGAGGGAACGATTGAACGAGATAAAGGTGCTGGCGCACGCCGCCAAGCTCATCACTGAAACACGCGCAGACCAAGAAGCTTTCGTGGCTTCTGGTCGCGCTGCTGATCATGCCGAGTATCGGCATGTCTGTGGGGTCATCCGGGGCCTGACTTCCGCAGAACAAATCATCCTTGGCCTTGTGCAACGATTGGAAAAAGACGATGAGTGAGTTTGACTTGCAGGCTATTGACCTGTCCTCCGTGCTGAACAAGCCTGCTGAAGAGAAGGCCAAGCAGCTCCCTGACCCCCGAACCTTCCACCTGCTATGCGTGGTGCCGGAGGCAATGGAGGAGTATCAGGACAGTGAAGTGGGGTTGATCAAGGACTCCAAGACCATGCACTACGAGGAGGTCCTGACCCCCGTGCTGTTTGTGGTGAAGGTTGGCCCCGATGCCTACAAAGACGCTACCCGCTTCCCCAGCGGTCCTAGCTGCAAGGAAGGTGACTTTGTCATCGTCCGCCCCAATTCAGGCACCCGCCTGAAGATTCACGGTCGTGAGTTCCGGATCATCAACGATGACTCGGTCGAGGCCGTTGTTCAAGACCCGCGTGGTATCAGCCGCGCTGCTTAAGGAGTAGATATGCCACTGCCCAAGTTTGACGAGTTTGAATTTCCTGACGAGAAAGAAGCGCGGGAAAAAGAGAAAGTTGCAGAGAAAGACGACGATTTCCAAGTTGAGATCGAAGACGACACTCCTGTAGCGGACCGGGGCCGTAAAGCCGCGCCTCCGCCAGAAGACCCCACGGACGATGAACTTGCTTCGTACGACGAGAAAGTACAAGCCCGTATCAAGAAGTTCACCCGTGGGTATCACGACGAACGTCGCGCCAAAGAGGCAGCCCTACGCGAGCGTGAGGCGGCTGAGACCTTTGCCAAGCAGGTTTACGAAGAGAACAAGAAGCTTCAAAAACAGTTGGCGAGCGGCAGTCACGTACTCATTGAGCAGTCTAAATCTGCGGCGACTAACGCGCTGGAGGTTGCCAAGAAGAAGTACAAGGACGCATACGAATCCGCCGATCCGGATCAGATGGTGTCCGCCCAAGAGGAAATTGCCCGGGCTACGCTGCGTATGCAGCAGGCGGAGCAGATGCGTCCGATTGAGGAGAAGGAGTTTACTCCGGCCCCGGTGGCATCTGATACTTCTTCCGGTATGACACCCCGTACTAAGGCATGGGTGGACGCTAATAATAGCTGGTTTGGTCAGCCCGGATATGAAGAAATGAGTATGATGGCGATGGGGCTTGACAAGAAGCTACAACGCGAATATGGTGCGGATTATGTTGGTTCGGAGGAATACTTTCGGACCATCGACAAGACAATGCGTAAACGATTCCCCGAACACTTCGAAACCGAAGACGGGAGCTATGAGGAAGACACGCCGCCTCGGAAAAGGGCAGAACCGGTTGACGAGGATGAAACCCCGCGCCGTGCAACAAAACCTGCTGCTGTTGTAGCTCCGGCTACACGCAGCACACCGCCTAGTCGTATCAAACTGAAGCAGTCTCAAGTTGCGTTGGCTCGCAAACTCGGGATTACTCCGGAACAATACGCAAAACAGGTTGCTTTACTTAATCGAGGTGAATAATGGATCAGCAGGCTCAACCCCAAAACCGTGTTAAGCGTGAGCATGACACCCGTCAAGTTATGGCCCGTCCTGAAGCTTGGCGTCCCCCGGAGCTGTTGCCTAGCCCTGATGCTCGACCCGGTTGGTCACACCGCTGGGTACGCATTGCAGCTATGGGCGCATCTGATCCGACCAACATCTCGTCTAAGTTGCGTGAGGGATATGAACCCTGCAAGGCAGAGGATTATCCTGAACTCATGGTGCACGCTTCCACCGAAGGGCGCTTTAAGGGCGCAGTTGAGGTGGGTGGACTGTTGCTTTGCCGGATTCCAGAAGAGTTTATGACGCAGCGTTCGGATCACTACGCACGCCAAAACAAAGCTCAGATGGAGTCGGTAGACAACAACTTCCTTCGTGAATCTGATCCTCGTATGCCTCTTTTCTCTGAGAAGAAAACGAAGGTCAGTTTCGGTTCTGGTTCTTAATTTGGAGTTTTAAATGGCTTCTACCGCTTCTCCCTACGGGCTACGACCCGTAAATCAGTTGGGTGGCACCCCGTATGCAGGCGCAACCCGTACGTATCTTATTGATCCCGCTGGCACCGCTTCGAACATTTACAACGGCTCGCCCGTGTACGTGAACTCGTCCGGTTATCTGGCTGTGGCTACCGCCACCGGCGCTGACGCGACGACTAACGGCTTCCCTGTCGGCACCTCTAACACCGGTATCGTGGGTGTGTTCGTTGGCTGCTCGTACTACAACGCCCAAGGCCAACTGATCTTCTCCCAGTACTACCCCACCGGTGTGACTGGCGTGATCCAAGCCTCGGTTGTTGACGATCCCAACGTGGTGTTCCAAGTCCAGTCCGCTGGCTCTGTGACGCAAGCCGCTGTGGGCGCGAACTTGTTCTTCACCACTAGCGCTGTTTCCACTGGCAGCACCACCACGGGCAACTCCACGGCTTCTGTCGTGGCAGGCTCGTCGGCTGTGACGACCACCGCAGCTTTCCGTGTTGTCGGGTTCCCCAACGTGCAAGGCTTCTCGGTTGTGGGCGACGCCTACACCGACGTCTACGTGAAGATCAACCCCGGCTATCACACATTCACCAACGCCGTTGGTCTGTAAGGAGTAACATAAAATGGCTATTTCACGCGCACAGCTACTTAAGGAACTCCTTCCCGGCCTGAACGCTTTGTTTGGCATGGAGTACGCTCGCTACGGTGAGCAGCACAAGGAAATCTACGAAACCGAGACCTCTGAGCGTTCCTTCGAAGAAGAGACCAAGCTCGCTGGCTTCGGTGCTGCACCTGTCAAGAACGAAGGCTCCGCCATCGCTTACGACAACGCGCAGGAAGCTTTCACTGCTCGCTACACCCACGAAACCATCGCCTTGGGCTTCTCCATCACGGAAGAAGCTGTGGAAGACAACCTGTACGACAGTCTGTCTGCCCGCTACACCAAGTCGCTGGCTCGCGCCATGGCGTACACCAAGCAGGTTAAGGCTGCGGCTATCCTGAACAACGGCTTCAACGGCTCCTACCTCGGTGGCGATGGCGTGTCGCTGTTTGGCGTTAACTCTTCCTCCTCTCGCGTGGGTCACCCCACCGTTGGCGGCACTGTTAACTTCAACAGCCCGGCTACCCCGGTTGATCTGAACGAAACCTCGCTGGAAAACGCCACGATCCAAATCGCTGCGTGGACCGATGAGCGTGGACTGCTGATCGCTGCTAAGCCGGTTAAGCTGGTGATCCCGCCGAGCCTGATGTTCGTTGCCAAGCGTCTGCTGGACACCGAACTGCGTGTTTCTACTGCTGACAACGACATCAACGCGTTGAAGCAGATGGGCACCATCTCTGGTGGCTACACCGTCAACAACTTCCTGACCGACACGAACGCTTGGTTCCTGACCACGGACGTTCCTAACGGCATGAAGCACTTCGTGCGTACCCCGCTGAGCCAGTCCATGGACGGCGACTTTGATACCGGCAACGTCCGTTACAAGTCCCGCGAGCGTTATTCGTTCGGCTGGTCTGATCCCCTCGGCATGTGGGGTTCTTCCGGTTCGTCTTGATCGACCGGTAAACTAGGAAAAGGGGCCTTGTGCCCCTTTTTCTTTTGGGTTATATTGCAGCCACTCCCGGACTTTTCCGGTGTATCTGACGGCTCCGGGCCGACGTCATGCAGACAGATACACCTTAACCGCATGAGGAAAAAATCATGGCAAATACCACATTCAACGGCCCAGTTCGCTCCGAGAACGGCTTTCAAGACATCACCGTTAACGCCACCACTGGCGCTGTTACCGTGGACGCCACCTTCGGCGCAACCACAAGCGTGACCAACCTGACAACCACCAATCTGGTTTTTACCGACCAGAACCACCCTTCGACTGCCGCAATCAACGCCACCGCAACCGCCACTGCGGCTGAAGTTGCAACCGGCTACATCACTTCCACCTCGGCCTCTCCGACCACCATCACGCTGCCCACCGGCACGTCGCTGGGCGCGGCTATTGGTGCGGCTAGGGGCACTGTGCTGGAACTGTACGTGGACAACACCGCCGGTGCGAGCACCGTGACGATTGCTGTTGCCACCAACGGTATTTTGTCTAGTGCTGCCGCTGACACCCCCGGTAGCTTTGGTGACCTGACCATTGCTTCCGGTGTCACCGGTCTGGCACGATTCACCATCATGTTCTCCAGCGCCACCGCATACGTGTTCACACGCACTGCCTAATTGATCTCGGGGGCCTCGGCCCCTGTCTTACAGGAGATTAGTTATGACGATGCAATATGACGTTAAGTCAACCCATAGAAACTCCTCGGGGTCCATTTTTGGCTCCCGGGCGCGCATCAAGGGGTTTTCTATCTGCGCGACTGCCAGCAGCGCTGGCACGTTGCTGCTGAAGGACGGCGGTTCCGGCGGGACCACGGTGATTGAAATCGACATCCCCTCTAACTCCAACCCGAACTCGTTTTATGTGGCGATCCCGGGCGAGGGGGTTCTGTGTTCGACTGACATCTACGCATCGCTGACGAACATCGCCAGCGTCACGGTGTTCTATGGCTAAGACCGCAGCATGGACTCGCAAGGAAGGCAAGAACCCCAAAGGCGGTCTGAACGCCAAGGGACGAGCCTCCTACAACGCAGCCAATCCGGGCAAGCCCGGCTTGAAGGCCCCTCAACCAGAGGGCGGCAAACGCCGCGACTCTTTCTGTGCCCGGATGACTGGCATGAAGAAAAAGCTGACCTCGGCCAAGACCGCGAACGACCCCAATAGCCGGATCAACAAGAGCCTTCGGGCTTGGAAATGCTGACATGACTGAGAAAACAGAGACTGTTAAAAACGTGCTGGACTTCGTGGCCGTGTTCACGGCGATTGGCTCGTTCTTGCAGATTCTTACCCCGGTGTTTGGTCTGATCGGCGCTATCGTGGGTGTCATGCGCATTTACGAGATGGCCACCGGCAAAGAGTTCTACACGCTTTGGCGCAAAAAGAAAGACGACGATGCCGAGCACCAGTAAGAAACAGCACAACCTCATGGCGATGGTCGCCAATGATCCCGCCGCTGCAAAGCGTGTGGG
>Ga0078894_10005161_pt1 | contig 10044 bp, 10 predicted proteins | sample LauGreSu1BDMLBSD_2_FD_67506 | JGI IMG/M metagenome (GOLD analysis project Ga0078894, IMG submission 67506) | Freshwater lake microbial communities from Lake Michigan, USA - Su13.BD.MLB.SD (version 4) (version 4) | ecosystem: Environmental > Aquatic > Freshwater > Lake | place: Lake Michigan...
GCGTTCCTGAAGTACGACTACGTGGGGGCGCCGTGGCCCGATGGTGGCATGCACTTTGCGGACAGCGCCGTGCACTTCACCGTGGGCAACGGCGGCCTGTCGCTGCGCAATGTGCGCGTGATGCTGGCCATTGCCCGGAATCACCCGTACCCCAGCGGTTCGGGCATTCCCGAGGACGTGTATTTTTCGCACTGGCTCAAGGTGCACGAGGCGGTGTATTGGGTGCCGACCCGCGACGAAGCGAGCGCGTTCGCGATGGAGCACGTGCCCAATCCGGATGCGGCGGGGCTGCACGCGCCATCGTGCGATGTGAACGAAATGATCATGTCCGCCTCCAAAATGATAAAATTAATGTAAAATAATTTAAAGAGTTGGGCGATGATGCAACAGCTGACTCAGCAGAAAAAGTTGGAGGGCATCGTTGCGCCCATTGTGGCAAAGGCCAGCAACAATCACAAGAAGGGCCCAGCGTGAAGGAAGTTGATTAATGATTAAGAATCACAACCATACCATACTATGGCCTCAAAATATTTTATTATTTTATTATTTTATTAATAAATAGTATATTAATAAAATTCATTAACGAAACAACGAACAAAGCATGAAGGGAGGAGTCGTGTTAGTAGACCACACCATCACTGCACGAAACGCATTTTCAAATTTCATAACACATTGCCCCCATGTACGAATATTAACGGACACTTCAAGGTCGTCATTGACGTTGCATTTTTGGGGATGTCCTCCGGACCAATCGCCGTACCGGCACACCCGAGTGTCGCATGCATTTCGCCCAACATCCCAGGCCCGCCGCGTTACGCAGTGCATTGTCAAACTGGTGTTGCTGCACCCACACCGGCAACAGATCATTGAAAGGCCGTTCCTAATGTCAAACCATGTGTTGGATAGACGCGATTTTTTATTGGAAACAGCACAATCCATTGCCCACGAAGTAAATGTGCAACACGGAATATACAATCACTCGTTGTTTCCGATAGGAGGTGCGGCGGGGGGCGCGCCGGCTCAATGTTATTTCTCTCCGATTTGTCCGGCCATAATAAATTATGCAACCAACATTGATATGCCGAGTCTTGGATGGTTTAGGGGGATGATTATGGTCAAGCTTCAAGCACGAGTTCCGGTACCGCGTCCCGGCGAAGACCCTGCGATAAGCGCGCGTCGTCACGACCCCCAAATTCTGGATGAGTTTTTCATGTTTGCCCAAGGATTGATGCCATCCGGGGGAGGGTTGGGCATCATCACCATGGAGCTCATGAGCAACTGCACGACATTGCGTAATTATTTGGAACAACCCGGCAGAACCCCGGAACAACGACAGCTTGCGTTTGATTTAACCCACATACAAATGCTAAGGTTGGGTGCAATGGGATTATCGCATGCGGATTGTCATCCAAACAATATCATGGTGAATACAGCTGTCCGATATTTGCCCGATCCATATCCAGTAGGGAATGCGTTTTTAATAGATTTTGGAGCGGTTGGTAGAATCCAGCCCACGTGGGACGTTGAAAACATTATGCGTAATTATCAGTGTCATATTGATGCTGGATTTGCGGGTCGCGCCGCCGATTTGATGCAGGCCATGCAGCAATACAACCATGCACAATTGGATCAGGCCCGTCAATCGCTTACTCCTGCAACTGCAACGGTGGCCGAATTCATAGCATTTTTTCAGGAGATGATAAATGCCAGATTGGGCGATGTCAATGTCGCACCAATCATAACGGGCGGAGGAGGTCGCGTGTCCTCTGATTTTTCAAATAACACTTCAAACAAAAAAATGAGTTTGGATGAGTATGTTAATCAGATTGTAGATGAGATCATGAAACCCCCCGTCAAGATTGATTTGAGAGGAACCCCGAAGAAAAGTCCTTTGAATAAAAGCAGACGCAGTCCAACCCCGAAGAAAAGTCTTTTGAATAAAAGCAGACGCCGCAGCAGTCCAACTCCGAAGAAAAGTCCAACTCCGAAGAAAAGTCCAAAAAGTCCAACTCCGAAGAAAAGTCCAACTCCGAAGAAAAGTCCAAAAAGTCCAACTCCGAAGAAAAGTCCAACTCCGAAGAAAAGTACATTGAATGAAACATACGCAGACAATGTCATAAATCAACTTACATAAGCGCGCGCTGAAACAGGAACCACACGTCGTATTTGCCCCCCTCTTCGCGGCAAATGTGGAAATGGGATTGCATGCCCTTTGAAAACACGCAATCTGTGATGATTTGCTGGTCGTCCTTTACGACGCGCCCGTCGGACAAGTGGCGGTGCAGCTTGGCGTCGTACGTGACCGCCCACCACTCCGCCTTGGTTTTGTGCAGCATGAAAAACCCGCCGGCGATGAAATTCATGCGCGGATCCAACGGGTTGGTTGGCTGATTCACGGCGCGGATGCAGTGCTCAATTTGGTCCCAGTTGTTGTTGACGCAGGCGTAATAAATTTTGTGAGGGTTCAGCGCCGCGATTTTTTCGGGGTTCGGCCAACCGCGCAGCTGCGACATGGGCAAGTCGTGAGTGGCGCGCCCCCGGAAGTAGCCGATGTCGCACCAGCCGTAGTACTCCGTGTCAAAGTATTTTTGGGCGACGGTTTCACGCACAAAGTGCACTTTTTCGGACCACAGCGCGTTCACGCGCCAGTCCACCCGATCCTTCAGCAGCGTGTTTTTATCATGGTTGGCAATCCACACGTCCTTCAGCGCGTAGTTGCGGAAGGTTTCAAAGGGCTTCACAACTACGCGAATGCGCGGATTGACGGCGACGTACGCGTGAAAATTGAAAGAAGCCAGCCCGGCCTCGTCCGTGTAAATCACGAGGTTGTAGCAGCGCACGTTGGACAGCATGTTGCGAATCCACTGGGCATACACGCTGGCATCAAACTTGGCCTTGAAGTTGTACCAGCACGTGGAAAACGTGATGCCAACGTCTGACCCAAGCCCGCTCATTGTTTGAATGAATGTATTTTTATGTGCTTTATAAAAACCCATTTAAATTGAAATTGGTGTTACATACATACATACATACATACATACATACATACATACATACATATATTCCCATTATCCGAATGAATACGGTTACGTTCAAAGGCAACGAGTACCCCCACTTTCAAACCATCGGCAACGCGTCGCAATTTGCAATACCGTACGCCAAGCATTACTGCAAGGGCGTGGGCTATGATATCGGTTTTTGCAAGGAGGAATGGAAATACCCCGGCGCGATTGGCATTGACATAACGTTGAATGACGGGTTTCACGCCGACAACCTTCCCAATGATGCGGTGGATTATATCTATTCCAGCCATTGTTTGGAACACGTGGATCACTGGGTGAACACGCTCACGCTGTGGATTTCCAAATTGAAATCGGGCGGAATACTGTTCTTGTACTTGCCCGATTTTTCCCAGGTGTACTGGAGACCGTGGCACAACAAAAAGCACAACCATTGTTTCACTCCCGACATCATAAAATCCTTTCTGTCGGACAACGGAATGAGCCGCATTTATTGTTCCGGGGTTGATCTGAACAACAGTTTCATGGTGGTGTGTGAGAAACCCTAAAAAATAGTTTAAATATAATGTAAATATACAATAAATTACAAAATACACACTATTCTTCGTAAAAATATGCCATCAAAAATTGCATTTATTTGGATGGTTAATACGGATAGTCGGTTATGTGGATTTTTATTAACACTGTATGTTTTTTCTAAAATAAAACACAAAAACTGTATTGATTTATGGGTAGCAGCATCTAGTGAATCGTTAGTAAATAAAATAAAGAACCTAGTTGCTGAATCGCGATATAATAATGTTATGATTCAATATTTGAATGTGAATGATACTAGTTGGTATGGCTATAAAAAAAAACTGTTTGCGATTTTGCCGCATTACCAATATTTTATTAAATGTGATGATGATCTTTTCTACAGTCAACATGTGTTAGACCAACTCATTGATAGTGTTGATGTTTTACAAACGAATTCTGAGGTTATTTGGATTTTCCCCACGGCAAGCATTAACTCACTTACAACCGATACGTTCATCGCAAATTTTGTGAAGGATGATGTAACCCGCAATTCAATATACAATGATTTCACATCATTTGATTATCAACAATATCCTAATACGAATGGCACGGATGATCTAACCAATTTAAAAACTTTTTTTGCAACAATGGGGCATTGGAATGCAGATGCATTGCGCCAGTATATGTTATCGTCTAATTATTTCAACGGCGGCGAACATCCCATAAGACATTCCAATTCTGCCATTACAACATTAAACACGTACATTATCAATAATATGGAACGAATATTTGCTTATCATGCGTATGAACTAGAACCTATGCAGGGGTTTTATCAGGCGCAGATGTATATTATGAAAAGCGATAAGTGGTTTGAAGTGCAAACGTTAGTAAATCAGGGTGTAATTCCTAGAGGGTTAATTGATGAAACCGAAATAAATTGGTATATTAAGTATCAAAAAAAAATCGCATATTGTCTAACGAGCGCGTTTGTAATACATCCTGCATTATTAGGGGTAAATCTTGAATATTATCATAAAATGGTGTACAATGCCATTCATGCGTATATAAAAAATACTGAAATTAGTAATTAAGCGCTAATATTACTCAAATAATATATTATATTACATAACACACGCTCAAACCAGCATGGATAACCCATCTGCATCCATCATCGTGGTGGGCGATGCCATGATTGACGCGTATTATTATGCCAGTGTCAAAAAGCACGCGCCTGAAGCCGCCCACGTCCCCGTGCACGACGTGTTTGGCATTGCGTATAAATTGGGAGGGGCCTGCAATGTTGCACTAAGTCTCCACAACTTAGGGAGCGACGTTGAATTTGTGGGAGTGATTGGCGCTGACGCGTGCGGACGTCAGCTTGAAACCATGCTGCGCGATTCAAACCTGAAACACAAATTGTTCGTGGATAGCGCCCGAAAAACGACGCAAAAAAATCGGGTTTTGCACAATGATGAGTTGGCCTGTAGATTTGACGTTGAGGAAACAAGCGACATACCGGCGCACTTGCAAACTGCGATTTTAACCCACATTGAGAGCAATGCCAACATTCGTGTTATCGTGATTTCGGATTACAGCAAGGGCGTAATTACGACCGAGTTGTGCCAGTCCATCATAAGTTACGCAAATCGCAACGGGGTGCCAACCTTTGTTGACCCCAAAGTCCGCCACTGGCATAAATACAAGCATTGCTTTTTGTTCAAACCCAATGCAGTTGAGTCCGAACAAATCACGAATGAAACGGCGATTGACCGCATTGTGAGCGCGATTCATGACCGGATAGAATGCAAAAATGCGGTAATAACATTGGGGGAAAACGGCATGATTTTTTCGGTAAAAAATGATATAGATAATGTGGTAACCACGCGCGCCATTCGCCATGATGGGCTGATCCACAAAAAAGACGTGACTGGCGCGGGTGACGTGGTGTTGTCCGTTCTAGTGCACATGTACGAAAAATCCAACAGTGTAATGGAATCGTGTCGCGTGGCGAACTACGTTGCCGGAAAAAGCGTTGGCGTGGTTGGAAATTACAACGTCGGTCCGGGCGACATTGACGATTATTATGCGAATGCGAATAGCTGCCATGCCAAAATAATGCACGATTATGAATGCGAGAAAATCGTGGAGCTGTCCAAGCGTAAAGGGGTGGTGTTTACAAACGGTTGTTTTGACATATTGCATTCCGCGCACGTCAAGTGTTTGCAATACTGCAAGAGTCAGGGCGACGTTCTGGTGGTTGGATTGAATGACGACGCGTCCATAAAAAAAAACAAGGGTCCGGAACGACCCATAAATGACGTGGACGAACGGGCCACCATGCTGTCACTATTTGATTTTGTGGATTACATCATTATTTTTTCGGACGAAACCCCTCGCAACATACTTCAGTTGTTAAAACCCTGCAAACTCATAAAGGGCGGCGACTATGCGGTGGAAAATATTGTTGGTGCGGAGCATGCAAATGAAGTGTTGCTGTTTGATTATATAAGCGGCAAAAGTACGTCAAATGTCGTACATAAAATTAAAACTATATTACATAACCATCATAACCATCATAACCATAACCATGAATAATGATTATGCGATCGTGCACTATTTACACAACAACTACGGTCTTGGAGACAGCGTCTTCAACATGATATTTTTCAGTTTGATAGAAGAGCGCATCATTGCAGACAACATCTTGGTTTGTTATTTTGCGAAACAGGAATACATACCACAATTAATGCAATTCATTAAACCCGGGTTGGTCAATCACGTGCAACTATTTTCACTGGATCAAAAACCGGAACATTCAATTCACGCGTGGATTAACAACCCCTATTTCGGTTACACATTTGAAAATAATGTCATGTGCAATAAATCTAGTTACAATGATTTTTATTTACAATTTTTTAGGCATGTATTGCAGAAGTTAACAATAAATGCAAATATAGAATCAATTCTGTATTCAGATAATGACCTGCTGGTGAGAGCCAATGCGATACCTCCCGAATACAAGCCCGTTGATATTTTAATACTCAATTCACAACCGTGTTCAAGTCAATACATATACAACAAAGACATATGGGACAAATATATTCAGTATCTTAATTCCAATTCAAAATTAAAAATAGTAACAACCACCAAAGTGAACGACGGGGTTTTATGCACGTTCGACGAACAGCTGACAATTAAGGACATAGCCGCGCTTTCAACCCAAGCAAAAGTGGTGATTGCTATCAATTCGGGTGTTTTTCCAGGGTTATTAAATGTGCACACAATGGAGTCAGTGAAACAGTTCTATATTTTTGACAATAACTGTTACTATTCTTTTCCAAGATTTAAAAACAAATCGTGCATCACCCAAATCAGTATAAATGAACTAAGTCATTATGTGAACTCTATGTGAACTAGTTAGTTCCCTTTCCAAATTCGGTAACTGTCGCTGTCCACGTGATGGGTGGACACTTCAAAAATGTCCGCATCTTCCAACGCAATGAGCTGGTGCGGTTCGCCTCTTTCATTTGTGATCACATCCCCCACTTCCAGGTACTCGCTATGTTTGGTTCCCGTCGCCGTGTCTATCCATATAAAGATAAAACGGCCTTTAGACACGTACCAAGTTTCCTTTTTTAACAAATGGTAGTGCATGGAAAACCGTTTTCCCTTTTCAAACGATAATATTTTGCCGCAGTACTCGTTGTTGTTCACAAACACCACTTCCTTTCCCCATCCTTTGATCACGACGTCGCTTTTGGTTTTTTTCACAGAGGAGGCAGATTCCGAATCCGTCAGGGGCGGCACGCACCAATAGTCATCCACGTTGAACGATTTGTCGTCTATGCAGCAGTCGTACGCTGGCTTTCCCATTACCAGCTCATCATACGGCACGTTCCATTCGGCGAGCTGTGTTTTGGTAAGTTCCGAATGATCCAACCCGGAAGACGACCCTCTTGCGGTCCATATCGTGACATGGTGGCCATTTTTTTTCAAATCGCGCAGGTAGTTAATCCTTTCCACAATTGGTTGCGAATTATGGTAGTCGCTGTTGTGTGTGCGGCACAGCGTGTTATCCAAATCAATAAAATATTTCATTTCCAGACCCCTCTAAATATAGTTATTTACTTATGATTATATTTATATGCATTAAATATAAATATCAATCAAATGTTTACGGTGTATAAAAAAATAATAAGCCCGGAATCCAGCCCCGTGCTGGGTCCTGCATCCCCGAATATCACGTCCATGCCTGATGCCAACAACAATGCCAACAACAATGCCAACAACAATGCCAACAACAATGCCAACAACAATGGTGCCATGGAATCGTTGTCCTTGTGCAATTGCTGCTGCAGCACTAGGAACAAAATAAAGGATCCAATCCAAGACCCGATCCAATACCCGATCCAAGACCCGACCCAAGACCCGACCCAAGACTCGTTAAATCCCAAGTACGAATTCGGACACGCCACGCACTATGTGTATGGGGTAACAAGCCCCAGGTTGCTGTGCGAGTTTGAAACGGGCACCATTCCATGATTGTGTTTTGTGATCAGAAAACCTACGGTTTTCCGAACCTTTCCCTTATCAGGGAACCTATCGGGGAACCTATCGGGGAACCTATCAGGGAACCTAGGGTTCCCCGAACCCCTCCTTATCAGAAAACCTACGGACCGGGGAACTATGTGCCAAGCATTGCGCCCCGCACCCCTCTTCTTAACCTTTCCCTTATCAGGGAACCTATCGGGGAACCTATCAGGGAACCTAACGATGACGATTGCGCGAGCTTCGTTTCAGCTTCTTGTACTGTTTGCGACTGCGACCGCGACTACGTTTGTGACCGCGACTGCGACTGCGACTGTTGCGAGCAGTTTTACGTCCTCCCCATAGTTGCCACCATCGTTTTGCATCACTTGTTGCATCACTTGTTGCATCACTTATCGCAGCACTTGTCGCAGCACTTGTTACATCACTTGTTACATCACTTATCGCAGCACCGGGTTTGATCGTTTCAAGAAGTTCCAACAACCGTTTGTAAAACGCGGTTCGTGCACCTCCGTCATACGGAGATTTAATATAGTTCAAAGCTGCTTTATTAAGGTTGTCATAATGGTTATATCTTATTTCATTCATCCGCGGGTTTATTCCACCCGGTGTTGTAAATGTTTGGCCAACCACTTTATTAACCAAAACTTGAAATGCTATATTTTGATCTTTATATTGTTTTAAATCATCTAAATATTGGGCAATGTTATTTTCTCCAAAACCGAATTCAGCTTGACGTTGGAAATTAATTAGCGGGGGTTTTGGCACAGCTCCAGGTCTTAATGGTTGTGTAGAAACACTGTTAAAATTTGGTGACTGATTCGTCGGAATCGCTGATAAATCTGATAAACCATTGCTAAATGAAGGTGATGACGCAGCACCACTAGGAACAAACTCTGACAATCCTGTGTCGGCGGCAAGTATGGACACCGCGGAAGGAATAATCAACGGTGGCATATATTTCCTTTATATTCGTGAAATATTTTATTTTATTTTTGTTATTTTTTATTTTTTAAGCTGCATCTGCATTTGAATGTGTTCCATTCGGCGCCGAATAAGCTGCTGTTTGTCCAAATCCAGCATCAAGTGCCCGTAGTTTGTGAAGCGCTGTTCAATGTCGCTGTAATCCTCGCGCTGCACCACGCTCAGCGGCGTGATCAGGAACCAGCGGTCCCGGCGCTGCAGTTCAAACCAGTAGCGGTCAATTGCGTACTCCAGCTTCTGCGTGGGGTTGCGCATGAGCTTATTTATGCCCGCGCGGTAATTGGCAATGAGCGCGTCGTAGTAATGCGCCCGCACGATGTAGGCCGTCGTGGTTTGGCAGCTGCCGACTTGAATGCACGCGTCATTCACGACCCGGTATGGCGGGATGTTGTTGCCCGCCAGGAGCACCACGTCCCAGTGCGGCACGGTGGCCATGAACGTGGATAACTGTGTTAAAAACAGCGGCACGTTTGTGAACAGCACGTCGTCCTCGCACACCAGCACGTGGTCCCAGCCGCGTTCCTTGGCGGTCTGAATGCAGCGCATGTGGCTCAAGCTGCAGCCGATGGCGCCGTGCTCCGCGTGCCGAATCGCGCTGAATCTCTCGGCGGTCAAATTGGACAAGCCATTGTCCGAGTGTTTTAGGGCGGCCAGCTGCGCTTCCACGTGCGCGCGCCGGTCCGTGCGCGCCTCCAGATTGATGTAGAGCGCGTGCGCAATGCTTTGCATCTCGTATCGTATCATATTCAATGACGTTGTATTTAAATTTTAAAACCGCAAAATGAATATAAAATTGATTCCCCCTAAAATAACTATAAACATAAACCATAAACACAAACCGCAAAATGCACACCCTTTTCTTTGACGGCTGCAGCAAGGGCAACCCAGGACGCGCGGGCGCGGGCGCCGTCATATACGACGCGTCCGGCAACGAAGTGTTTGCGGAATCGGTGTTTGCCGGATACAGCACCACCAA
>Ga0078894_10005163_pt1 | contig 10043 bp, 5 predicted proteins | sample LauGreSu1BDMLBSD_2_FD_67506 | JGI IMG/M metagenome (GOLD analysis project Ga0078894, IMG submission 67506) | Freshwater lake microbial communities from Lake Michigan, USA - Su13.BD.MLB.SD (version 4) (version 4) | ecosystem: Environmental > Aquatic > Freshwater > Lake | place: Lake Michigan, USA...
GTGCGGCGCTGGCGATCGCCCGCCGCGACCTTCTCGAGTTCGTCCGCGACCGGAGGACGCTGTTTGTCACGCTCCTCCTGCCGATGGTCACCTACCCCCTCGTGGCCCTCTCGAGCGCCCTCGGTCTGCGGACCGCGGTCACCGACCTCGAGGCCCGCGCCGCCCCCACCCCCCTCACCGTGGCGATGAGCGGCCCGGATGCGGGTCGACTCGCGGCCCGCATCGACGCCGCCATGAATCGCGGCAAACCGGCCAGGATCGCTGAAGGGGCCTGGCCATCGAGCACCCGGTTCGTCCATGGTGAGCCGGATACCGCCATCGCCGCGGTGGAGGATGGGGCGGCAGACGTGTGGATCAATGCCCCGGACGGGATCGTGGCGGCCCTCGACGCACTCGGTACGGTCGATCTCGAGGCCCGCTTCCCGACGCGGGGCCCACCCGGGCGGTCGCGTGAACAGTTCGAGGGGCTGATCCGCGGGCTCGCCGAATCGGTCCGTGGAGCGAGGGTGAGCCGGGCCGGGCTGCCGGACAGCCTGCTCGAGCCGATCCGCCTCCGCTATCTCGGCGAGACGACCGGCGGGACGACGGTGGCCACCGAGACGATCCTCCCCGCGCTCACCGCCTCGATTCTCGTGCTCCTCGCGGTGCTGACGATGACCGGCGCCTTCTACCCGGCGATCGACGCGATCGCCGGTGAGAAGGAGCGAGGGACGATCGAGACGCTCCTCATGGCCCCCTGCAGTACCGCGAGCATCGTGTTGGGCAAGTTCCTTGCCGTCTACGCAGTCACCCTCGCCACGCTCGCGGCCAACTGTCTCTCGATCGCGTTGACGAGCGCCGTCGGCCTCCGTTTCATCCCGGCCGGCGCCGCCTCCCGGCTGCCGTCGCTGGGAGCCGGTGCGGTGGTCACGGTGATCGCGTTCGTCGGCTTGGCGGCGCTCGCCGCGGCCACCTGCCTGGCGGTGACGACGGCGTCGAAGAGCAACAAGGAAGCGCAAAACACCCTCACTCCGGTGATCCTCCTGGTCACGGCCCTGGCCGGGACGGCGCTCGTGCCCGGACTCCGCGGCGAAGGCCTTTTGGCCCTCGTGCCCTTCACGGGGCAGGTGTGCGTGGCCCGGGACGTGCTTGCAGGGGTCGGGCCCGACGCCGGCGGTGACATCGGCCGAGCGATCGTCCCGCTCCTCCTCACGCTCCTTTCATCGGTAGCGCTGACGGCGCTGTTGCTGCGGGTCACGGCCCATCTCCTCACCGACGAGGACATCCTCTTCCGCGGTCCGGATGCCACCACCGGCGCCCTTGCACGGCCGGCCCCGCGTGTCGTCCCGACGATTCTCCAGGGGATCGTGCCGGTCGTCCTGGGGCTCGCGGCCCTGTGGTACGTCCAGGCCCTCACTCCGGCGAATCTCCTCCTCGGCATACCGATCCATCAGGGGGTGGCAGTGGTGCTCCCCCTGGTGGCGATGCTCGCCTGGCAGCGGGTCGACGTCCGCCGGACGCTCGGTCTTGCGCTCCCGCTCTCGGCGCCGCGGACGGCGGTGTCGATCCTCGGTGCGGCGGCGATCGGCGCCGGGCTGTTCATCGTCTCGGCGGCGCTGATGCTCGCGCTTTTCGGCACGGATGTGTCACCGGCGATCCGCAGTCTCTCCGAGCGGCTCATCGGGCTGATCAAGGAGCATCCCTGGTGGCTCTCCTGGACGCTCATGGCGATCCTACCGCCGGTGGCCGAGGAGTTGCTCTTCCGCGGATGGCTCCTCTCGGCGCTCTCCGGCGAACGGCCGACGCGTCGCCGGTTGGCGGTCGCGGTCCTCGTGCAGGCGGTGCTGTTCGCGGTCGCGCATCTGCTTCCGGAGCGGATGCCGGCGACGTTCTGCCTCGGCCTCGCGGCTGGTTGCCTGCGGGTCGCCACGGGGAGCATCGCGGCGCCGATCGTGCTCCATTCGGTCAACAACTCGATGCCCCTGATCCTCCTGGCGCTTGCAGGGAAGGAGTCCGAAGGAGGGGCCATGGGCGCCTTCGCCACCGGGGCATCGACGGCCCTCCCCCCCGGGGTGTTGCCAGCGGCGGCGGGAATGATCGCCATCGGAGCGCTGCTTGTGGGATGGGCCGTGCGTGGAGGAAGGAAGCCGATCGCCGCCACGACGCTCCTCCTCGTGCTCGCCCTGGCGGGGGGCCGCGCCGAGGCACGGGCCGCCGAGACAATCAAGGTCGGGGTGGCGCCGGTGGGGGTGACTCTCGGCATCACCGACGGCGAGCCGGTCGGACCGTCCATCGACGTGTGGAACGACATCGCGCTGCGGCTCGGCCTCGACACCGAATACGTCATCAAGGACTCGCTCGTCGCCGGTCTCGATGCGGTGCGAAGCGGTGAAGCAGACTTGTTCCTCGGGCCGGTGGCGATGACGCGCGAACGGGAAGCGGAGTTCGACTTCACGCACTCCGTGTTCCATTCGGGGCTGCGGATCGCGGTGCGGAAATCGGACGACGATTCCTGGCTCGGCCCGCTGTCGATCCTCCTCTCGCGCGACGCCCTGCTCGTGCTCGCCGGGCTCGTGGCCCTGACCGTGATCGTCGGCCATCTCCTCTGGTGGTGCGAGCGGCGGGTCAACGAGCGGAGCTTTCCCCGCGACTGGCGGCAGGGCGCCTGGGAGGGGACCTGGTGGGGGATCAGCACGCTGATCGCCAGCGGCTGCGACGACAAGCATGTCGACACGCTACCCGGGCGGGTGCTGGCCACCGGATGGATGCTCGTCGGCACGGTCGTCATCGCGCTGTTCACCGGCACGATCGCGGCGACGCTGACGGCCGAACGGATCGGGGGAGAGATTCACGGACCGCGCGACATGGCGGGCCGTGTGATCGGCGCACAGGCGACCGGCGTGGCGACACCCGCGATCCGGGCGCGGAGCGGCATCGCGGTGGAGTACCGCACGTTCGACGAGGTGTTCGCGGCGGCCGATGCCGGCGAGGTCGACGCGATCGTCGCCGAGAACCAGACCCTGCGGCACGCGATTTCCCGTCCCGGTCGATCGGACTACCGGCTCGTCGGGCCGGTTTTCGAGTCGTTCGACTTCGGGATCGTGGTGCCGGCGGGAAGCCCGCTCCGCGAGCGGCTCAATGCGGTGATCCTGGCGATGAAGGAAGATGGCGCCATCGACACGATCATCGACCGCTGGCTCGGCACGGCGGAGTGAGGGGTGACGGCACGACCTTCGGGCCGGCCGCGGCTGGCAATCCGCCGCCGCCCGCCGAGGGGGAAGCCGTGAAAAACCCACCCGCCCGGGGAGGTGGGGCCCCTGCCATGCATCGCAAGGCATCCATCCCGCCGCGGGAAAGGGGCCGGTTTTCGGCGGTGGAGGCCGGCTCGCCACGGCACCCACTCCCCCCCGCCGCGCCGCGTTGACGCCCGGCAGACGTGAACGTAGATTCGACCCGTCTTAGCCGCTTTTTTCCGCTGGTTTCCCCCACCTCGAAAGGTCACGTCGCCCCCATGGCCAAATCGTCCGCGAAGAAGTCCGCCGCCAAGAAGCCCGCCGCGTCCAAGCCTGGGCGGATGATCTACTACTTCGGCGCCTCCCGCTGCGACGGCGACGGCACCATGAAGGCGATCATCGGTGGCAAGGGGGCAAACCTCGCGCAGATGACGAAGATCGGCCTCCCGGTCCCCCCGGGATTCACGATCACGACGCAGATGTGCATCGACTACTACACCTCGGGGAAAAAGTTCCCCAAGGGGCTCGAGGAGGAGATCGCCCAGTACGTCAAGATGCTCGAGAAGGAGACCGGCAAGAAGTTCGGCGATCCGGCCAACGCCCTCCTCGTCAGTGTCCGCTCCGGCGCCCGCGACAGCATGCCGGGCATGATGGACACGATCCTCAACCTCGGCCTCAACGACAAGACCGTCGAGGGTCTCAAGAAAGCCACCGGCAACGGCCGCTTCGCCTTCGACTCCTACCGCCGCTTCATCCAGATGTACGGCGACGTCGTCATGGGGGTGCAGAAGCGACACGAGAACGAGCACGACCCGTTCGAAGAGGTGATGGAGAAGGTCAAGCACCAGGCCCATGTCGAGGAGGACACGGCGCTCACCGAAGACCACCTCAAGGATCTCATCCAGCGTTTCCAGAAGCTCATCAAGGAACGCACCGGGAAGACGTTCCCGCAGGATCCCTTCGAGCAACTCATCGGCGCCATCACCGCCGTGTTCGGTAGCTGGATGAACGAGCGAGCGATCATCTACCGTCGCAAGTACAAGATCCCCGACGAGTGGGGCACCGCCGTCAACGTGCAGAGCATGGTGTTCGGCAACATGGGCGATGACTGCGCCACTGGCGTGGCCTTCACCCGCGACCCGGCCACCGGCGAGGACGTCTTCTACGGCGAGTACCTCGTCAACGCCCAGGGGGAGGACGTCGTGGCCGGCGTCCGGACGCCGAAGCCGGTCGTCGAGATGGCCCACGACCCGGAGTTCGCAAACACCTACAAGCAACTCGAGAAGGTCCGCGAGAAGCTCGAGAAGAAGTTCGGCGACGTCCAGGACTTCGAGTTCACGGTGGAGAAGAAGAAGCTCTACATGCTCCAGACCCGTCACGGTAAACGGACGGCGCTGGCCTACGTGAAGATCGCCCACGACATGGTCAAGCAGAAGCTCATGACCCCGGAGCATGCCATCCAGAGTGCCGATCCCGACGCACTCTCGCAGCTCCTCGCCCCGATCTTCGACCGGGCCGACTACGAAAAGGCGAAGAAGGCTGGCCGGGTGCTGACGACCGGCCTGGCCGCCGGCCCCGGGGCCGCCACCGGGCAGCTCGTCTTTTCGGCCGCGAAGGCCGAGGAGCTCGCCGACAAGGGGAAGAAGGTGGTCCTCGCCCGCGTCGAGACGAGCCCAGAGGATCTCCGTGGCATGATCGCGGCCGAGGGAATCCTCACGAGCCGCGGTGGTGTCTCGAGCCACGCGGCCCTCGTCGCCCGACAGATGGGCAAGGTGTGCGTGGCCGGTGCCGGCGCGATCTCGATCGACTACGCCAAGGGGACGCTCGTCTGCGGGTCGACGACCCTCCGCGAGGGCGATGACATCTCCATCAACGGAAGCACCGGTGAGGTGTTCGCAGGCGCCATCAAGACCGCCGACAGCGAGCTCAAGCAGGTGCTCGTCACCAACTCGATGAAGCCGGAAGACTCCGATGTCTATCAGTACTACGCCTTCATCATGAAGCTCGCCGACAAGCACCGGAAGCTCGGTATCCGCACGAATGCCGACACCCCGGAGCAGGTCCGACACGCGATCGCCTTCGGTGCCGAGGGGATCGGCCTGACGCGCACCGAGCACATGTTCTTCGAGGGCGACCGGATCGACGCGATGCGGGAGATGATCCTCGCCGAGTCGCTCGATGCCCGCCGCGCGGCCCTCGCCAAGCTCCTCCCCTACCAGCGGGACGACTTCGAGGGGATCTTCCGGGCTCTTGACGGCCGCCCGGCCACGATCCGCTTCCTCGATCCGCCGCTCCACGAGTTCGTGCCGCACGACGAGAAGGCCCAGGCCGATCTGGCGAAGAAGCTCAAGCTCCCCGTCGAGGTCGTCCACCGCCGAGTCGAGGCGCTCCACGAGTTCAACCCGATGCTCGGCCACCGCGGCTGCCGACTGGGCGTCAGCTACCCCGAGATCTCGGAGATGCAGGCCCGGGCGGTGTTCGAGGCCGCGGCCAAGGTGCAGAAGGCCGGCATCAAGGTGAAGCCGGAGATCATGATCCCGCTGGTCGGCTTCAAGAAGGAACTCGACAACCAACTCGAGATCGTCCACGCCGTGGCCGCGCAAGTGGCCAAGGAGACGGGCGTCAAGGTGAAGTATCTCGTCGGCACGATGATCGAGATCCCGCGCGGCGCGCTGACGGCCGACGAGATCGCCGAGAGCGCCGAGTTCTTCAGCTTCGGCACGAACGACCTCACCCAGACCTGCCTCGGCATGAGCCGTGACGACATGGGATCGTTCCTGCAGAAGTACACCGACCTGGGGATCTTCAAGGCGAACCCGTTCGCCTCGATCGACACCACCGGCGTCGGCTCGCTGATGCAGACCGCCGTCGAAAAGGGGCGGAAGACGCGGCCGGACATCAAGCTCGGGATCTGCGGCGAGCACGGCGGCGATCCCCACTCGGTACTCTTCTGCCACCACATCGGCCTCGATTACGTGAGCTGCTCGCCGTTCCGCCTGCCGGTCGCCCGGCTGGCCGCGGCTCAGGCAGCCCTCGGCAAGACCTACTGACGCCCTTTCGGTCGTCGGAACTCACAACGCCCCCGGGGGAGCCGCCGCTCCCCCGGGGGATTTTTTCACGCGCTCATGCCACTCACCCCCGAGGCCCAGAGCCTGGCTGTGATCCTCGTGGGGGTGGTGATTCTGTGGGTGACAGAGGCCCTCCCACTACCGGTCACGGCCCTCGCCGGGGCGATTGCCTGCGTCGTCGCTGGGGTGGCACCCGCCAAGGAGGTGTTCCGCCCCTTCTCCGAGCCGCTCGTCTTTCTCTTCATCGGCTCGTTCATGCTCGCCGAGGCGATTCGCGTCCACGGCCTCGACCGTCGCTTGGCCTTCGCCGTGCTGGGGCTCCCGGCGGTGGGAGAACGGCCCGGAAGAATCCTTGCCGCCGTGGCCGTCGTGTCGGCGACGATCAGCGCCTTCATCTCCAATACCGCCACGACGGCGATGATGGTGGCGATCGCCGCCGGTATCCTCACGGCGATCGAGGACGCCGGCCCCCCGGCTGCATCACCCGCCGCTCCCCGAGACACTCAAACCAGAGGCAGCCGCCTCGACCCACGGTTCGCCACCGGCCTGATGCTCTCGGTGGCGTTCGCCGCCAGCATCGGCGGGCTGGCGACGCCGATCGGCACGCCGCCGAACCTCATCGGTCTGGCCTTCATCCGCAACGAGCTCGGCATCGAGGTGTCATTCCTCGCTTGGTGCGCGATCGGCGTGCCGGTGGCTGTGATCCTCACCGGGGTGGCTGTGGTGCTCCTGGGATGGATGTTCCCGGCGGGCGTCGACCGGCTCCCCGGGGTGGCGCGGATGGTGGCCCGGGAGCGGAGCGGGATGGGGAGGTGGTCGCGGGGGGAGATGAGCACGGCCTTGGCCTTCGGCACGACGGTCTGCTTGTGGATCGTGCCGGGGATCCTCGGCCTGTTTCTCGGCATGAAGCATCCGCTTCCGGCGTGGTTTGGCACCCATGTCCCCGAGGGTGTCGCAGCGCTCGTCGGCGCCGTCATGCTCTTCATGCTTCCCGGGGCTTCCGGGCGACGGGCCCTCTCCTGGGATGAAGCGGCGCGGATCGACTGGGGGATCATCCTTCTCTACGGTGGCGGCATGGCCCTCGGCGAACTCTCCTTCTCCACCGGTCTGGCCGAGGCCCTCGGCCGGAGCCTCACCGGCTGGCTGCCGGCCGGGGCAGGGGGGGGGATGGCACTCGTGGCCGCGGCGACGCTCGTCGCCGTGGTGACCAGCGAGTTCACGAGCAACACCGCCAGCGCCAACATGGTCGTGCCGGTGGCGATGGCGCTGGCCGCGGCCAGCGGCGGTGATCCGCTCACCGCCGCGCTCGCCGCCACGTTCGCGGCGAGCCTCGGCTTCATGATGCCGGTGAGCACGCCGTGCAACGCGATCGTCTACGGCACGGGGCGGATCCGTCTCCGCGACATGATCCGCAGCGGCGCGATCCTCGACGTCACCGGTGCCGTGGTGATCACGCTGGCCATGCTCCTGGTGCGTGGGTTGTGGCCATCGTGACGCTCAATCCCGCTCAGAAGCCCATGGGAAGCACCGCTCCGCACTCGTGGCACTTCGGCACCACGAGCGGCTGCGGCGACAGGACCATTCCCTCGCGGAGGTAGGCGTGCAGCCGCGGCAGGCAGGGGGGAAGCGGATAGTGGCTCCCCCAGAGTCCGGCCGGGGCGTGGCAGAATCCGGTGATCCCGCAGATGCCGGGCGCGCAAGGGCCGCACGCGGCCGGCCCGCACGACCGGCAGGGTGCCACATGCCCGGGCCCGCACGCACCGGTCATGCAGGGAGCCGGTCCGCCGATCCGCTGGCCACGGCCCGCCATCGCGCTGCCGTGCCAGGGTGGGCGCATCTGGGAACGGCAGCTCTCGCAGTCGGCGCCGGCCGGGGCGCCGATCACCGGCACGCCGCGCGACACCATCGAGGCTTCGTCCTGGGCGCAGGCCGTGGCGCCGACCGAGGCGGCCACGAGGAGCGCTGCCAGGGAGCGACTGACGGGGTACGGGTGGCGCGACGGCATGGCGAAGGTCTCCTGCAGCAGGTCCGGTGAATCCGGGAAGTGGCGTGATGCTGGTTGTGCATCGTCGTCCTCGAATGCCGGGGATGAGCGTGGCACCTCCCAGGTATGCAGGTGACGGTGTGGAAAGAACTGCGGGCGGGGGAATCCCTGACGGTCGGGTTTCCCGCAGCGGCAAGCCTGCTGCTGTTCGCGGGCCTGCCGGTGGGCGACAATCGTGCCGTCTCCTTTCCCCGCCATCACCGACCGGCGCCGACGGCCCGTCTCCACCGATTCCTCCCCGTGAAACCGATCCTCCTCGACTACGGCAGCGCCGATCCCCTGGTCCTCGAGCCCTCCGACGTCGCCTTCGACGCACGAGGGCCCGCCGGCGTCGGCCGTGAAGCCGGGTTGGCCCTCGCGGCCGCCGCCATCGACACGCCGACACTCGGACCCCCGCTTGCATCACACGTCGTCCCGGGAGACCGCGTGACGCTGGCCTGTTGCAGCCCGCTGCCGTTTGCCGAAGGGCTTCTGGCCATGCTCCGCGACAGGCTCGCGTCGGCCGGGGTTTCTGCTGCCGACATCGCCGTCCTCCACGCACCGCCCTGGCTGGGCTCGCCGCCGGGCGGCGGGGTGCCGGCGGGGGGCAGCGTCTTCGATCCGCTCGCCCCGGCCGAGTCGGCCTTCCTCGGCCCCGACGCCGAAGGCCAGCCGATGCATGTCGCCCGATTGCTCGTCGATGCGGATGTGGTGGTCGCCATCGGCACGCAGACCTGGGATGCGGCGCTCGGGGGAGCATCGCTCGACGCCGATCTCTGGCCCGCCTTCGCGACGGCATCGGCCCGGGCCGATATCCTCCGCCGGTTGGCACGAAGCGGCAGGCGCACGACCGCGGCGCTCCGCGAGCGGTCGCGGGAGATCGGCTGGCAGCTCGGTGTGATCGCGAATCTCCGTGTCGTGCCCGGACGAGGGGAATCGATCCACGCCGTCGAGTTCGGCATGCCGCATGCGGCCGGCCGTGCGGCGCGTGGCCATGCGGAGGGCTGGCGACCCAGGCTCCCCGGTTCGGCGCGACTCTCGATCGCGTCCCTCGCCGCGCCGCAGGTGGGGCTCGCGGCGCTCGTGCGCGCCGTCGCCGCCGCTGCCAGCACCACGCACCCCGAGGGGACGATCTGCATCGCCAGCCGGTTCGCGCCCCCCCCGGGGCCCGTCTTCCAGCGCTGGCGTCAGGGGGTGGCACTCGTCCCTTTGGTGCAGGAGGCGCTCGCGTCGGGCGATGAGACCCTGATCGCCGACGCCGTCACGACGCGATTCTTCGCCAAGGCCCTCGGCGATCGCCGGCTCGTGCTCCTTTCGGAACTCGACCAGGGGATCGTCGAGGATCTCGAGTTCGGATATGCCGCGAACCCCGAGGCGGTCGAGCGGCTCGCCCACCGCGCGGAGAGCCTTGTCGTGCTCCACGAGGGGGAACGGATGTATCCCCGCCGGGCCTGACAAGGGGGCCTTCGCCCCTCACGTCAGCCGAGGGAGAGCGGTCCGTCGCCGCAGAAGTCCGGATTGCCGAAGCGGTCGAGGCCGGTGTGGCCGAAGCCGTGGGCCAGCGAGAGCAGGAATCGGTTGTGGGGCACCGACGGGAACTCGACCGCCCGGCCGCTGCGGAATCCCAAGCCCCCCCCGATCATCACCCAGGGAATGTCCTCGCGCGTGTGGGAATTGCCCTCGCCGAGTTCGTTCGTCCACAGGATCGTGGTGTGATCGAGCATCGAGCCATCTCCGCCG
>Ga0078894_10005165_pt1 | contig 10041 bp, 11 predicted proteins | sample LauGreSu1BDMLBSD_2_FD_67506 | JGI IMG/M metagenome (GOLD analysis project Ga0078894, IMG submission 67506) | Freshwater lake microbial communities from Lake Michigan, USA - Su13.BD.MLB.SD (version 4) (version 4) | ecosystem: Environmental > Aquatic > Freshwater > Lake | place: Lake Michigan...
AAATCTTTTAAATAGAAATATAAAAATATATTTTATACTATGTTTTCTATGTTTTTTTCTTTGATTGTTTTTTCACAATAATAATAAAAGAAATATCCCAGACCAATACCTATAATACCTCCTACAACTACTTGTTCTATTGTATGTTTTTTATACACTACCCTCTGTATTGAAGTCAAAATAGACAAAATAACTGTAAACACCAATAAATTCATATCATGTGTAATCAAATATAAATATGTCGTTGTGTAAAAAATTAAATTAGCGTGACCTGATGGCATACCATAATTGTCTGCTGGAACAAATTCTCCTAAATTATCTTTTATTTTAAATGCTTTTTCCAAATTTTTATTGTAATTTGGTCTCGGTTGTTTTATTATTTTTTTTAGAAAAAGGTTAATTATTGGATTTAGTATGAAACCAAATACGAAAATATATAAACATGTCGGTTTGTTGCGTAAATAAAAAATTGATACTACAAATAATGTAGGACCTATTAATCGAGAGAAATTATAAGACATATTATATATTGTTGATGGTTGTGATTGTTGTATTTGTGAAGACATAAAATTTATTATTATATATATTTCAGATATAATAATATTATATTGATTTGTTGGTTATCATGTGTTGTGGATCTCTAATATTGATATAAATTCTCACTTATTAAAATAATAGACCAATCACATCCATTTAAATTAAGTACATTTCCTTTGTCGTCTAATAATTTTATACGCATTCTGTCTATATTCACTGGACCAAAATATGTCCTCTTCAAATCTTGTAGCGAACCACTTAATTCAACATACATATCTCCAGTTCTAATATTCGACTTAACTGGCAAAATTCCGAATACATCAGTATTTGTCGGCGCTTTTATTTTATAATTCGTATTCTGCTCATTATTTTTTATTATTTCATTTATGGTATATATCTGACTTTGTGTTAATGTACGTGGCGCACTTGGTAACATTTGAGGATACGGTCCATAACTTACTGCCGATTTTTCTATATTGAACTGGTTTTGCGGGTCTACACATACATAAGGTAAGTCTGGTGAATAATAAGTAGGAACTTTAAGTGTTTTTGATAATTCCGTTATTGACACAAGACCATTATTAACACGGTTTTGATTATAATCATCTATTACTAAAATGAGATATTTCGGTCCATTTAAATTAATTACAGAATTTGCTATATTTCCTCCCGATTTAACAAATACAGCAGGATCACGATACCCCAAAATCCAACCCAATGTCTGATTGCTATAAATAGGAATGTTAGAACATTTATCAGCACATTTCAATTTTGCAGTATAATCGAAAAATGTAATAATTGTTGTATCATCAACGATAAAACTATATGAAGGGTCTGTATATGTTGCTCCATATATATTTATTGTAATTTTTCCATTTATTTCATCATAATAAACTGGATTAGTTGTATATGTGAAACCTGCGTTGGTGAAAGCAGTATTTAAACTAGTAACAATTGTGGTTTGTGTATAATTTCCTGACTCTATAGATACGGGTATATTCAATTGAAGGTCTTCATTAGTAATCCAAAAACAAGTATTACCGTAAAAAACATCGATTGTATACCATGTCACTGGTATTTGGAAAGAATATAGTCTCAATGATAAAACATCTTTCAATTGTTCTGACAGATCGAGCGTATAATCAGTAGCAATTTCACCACTCTGACGGTATTGACTATCCAAAATGATAAAGCGTTCTGTTGTATTTTTGAGGGTAGGATTGAGTGAGTCTTGTGCAAAGGGTACATTGACAACATTATTTACACCTAGTTGTTCTTGGTTCATTGCCATGTGATCATTACCCTGATACACGTCGATTTTTTGTTTTCTGTCTGTTGTCTTTTTATTTTGTTGCTGATTGTTTTGAGTTAGATTTTCATTTTGATACCATTCATTTGTTTGGTCGGCAACTTTTGGGTTTTCATAAACGGGATTACCATAATAATCATCTCCAATGAATTTTTCTTCTTGTGTTTCAATACCTTGATATTGAAGTAATTTGTTTTGTATATCTCGGAAAAAAGTCGCCATTTTTTGATTATTTTCTGTTTCAAATTTGTCAATATAATAATTTGTTTTGTCTTCGATTGCCGTTGGTTCATTGTTATTGTCTAAATTTAAAATTACTAATAACTCGGTTATTGTATAATTATCTACGTCAGTGTCAATTGTATTACTCATTCTATTTATATTTATATTTATATATTATAATATATTAACGAATATTTATATTGTTTTCTCTCAATAAAAAATAAAGACAAACAGTTTGTTGTGAATAATTTTATTATTATTATTATTATAAATACTTGAACTCTTTCAAAAATATTCGTTTCAATTCTTCTGAAATAGTCGTGTCAAATTGTTGACAAATATCGCGGCGTAATAATTTATCTGGTATACTTGTGAATCCTTGTCCCCGTTTTAAATGAGATTTTTCTTTAAATAGTATATGGTCAAATGCTTCCACTATTTTCGGATTATAATTTTCTAATAAAGTATTTCTGTCTATTCTATATTCAGACATATAAGTAAATCGATTGAAATTATTATAAGAATAAATTTTGTAATATTTATCTGTTTGATGTCTATTTCTTATTATCGAAATGCCTTCAATATGATTTTTACTGTTATTCATTTCAATAACAAATACCAATGCGTCTAAATCGATTTTTTGACACATCTGTTGTGGAACACCGTAAATAATGCCTCTTATATTGTTTTTTTCGCGATAATCAACATTTTCTCTCCATGTATTATTATCAAATCTGGTTGTTACTAATGGTATCATCCATATAAAATTGATTATATTTATGTTTATATCCTATTTATTTTCTCTCGATTTATTTTTCAATTTTTTATTTTATTTGGGTTATTTATTTGGGTTATTTATTTGGGTTATTTATTGGGTTATAAAATATTATATTTAAATATAACAATATAATATGGAAAAGGAAGAACAAACTGAGGATATTATATTTAACAATAAATGTCTAAAAAAAATTGTTAATGTTTATCAATTAAAATATAAAAATGGTTTAGCAACTGGTTTTGGGGATTTTTTAAGAGGTTGTTGTTGTCTTATGGAAATATGTTTAAACATTGGTCTCGAATTTGACATAAATATAAAAAATCATCCTATTTCTAATTTCATAATAGTTGACGACCATTGTGATACTGACATTTGTTATAATGAGGTCGCAATACACAAAAACTTTAATTACTTGGGTATAAATCATAAAATATTCACGAAAGATAATAAGAATTTTTATAATAGATTAATGAAAAAATTAAATAAAGTCGAAACACCTATATTATATCTTGGTTGCACTAGTTTTCCTATAATGACCGGTACACAACCACAAATAACGAAATTTATACGTAGTCGTATTAGACCAGTAGAAACAATGGAAAAATATACAGGTGTGACTTTGCGCCAGATTGGATTTAGAGTTGGTGGAGGAGATTATGATTTAATACACGTGAGAACAGGCGATGTATATTTATTAAAAGGTTGGAAAATGGAAAAAGAATTAGTATATGAAATAAACGCATACATACACAGACTAATTAGTATCGATCCTGTTTATATTGATAAAAAATATATCATAATGAGCGACAATAATTTCTTGAAAAATGGGTTGATAATGCTCAATCCAAATAAATTTTATGGATACTTGAAGTTAATAACACATTCTGGAGAGAAGGAAAATGATGATGTAAATTTGGACGAAATGAGAGACACAATGTTGGATTTTTTTATAATGTCTAAAGCAAGAAAAATATATTCTATATCGCCTTATAATTGGGGTAGTGGTTTTAGTGAATGGTGTAGCAAAGTATACGACATACCTTGTGTAAAGGGATATTTCGAAATAAAGGATGTGCTACTCGATGATGATTACAAAAAGAGGAAAAGTGAAGAAACATTTGATAAAATGGAAGATGAGGTGATGAAAAAATATTTGGTACAAAGAGAGAGTTTTAATTTTGTAAATAGTTTTCACACTGCAGAAACATTAAAAATAGATATAAGTAAAGTACAGACAGAACGTTTGAAGGAGAGAGAAGAATTGATTAATAAATCTGTTGTAGCCGGGAAAAATATAGGACGACGAGATGGGTCACTTCATTTAGGTGTAGATAATAATTATAAAAGAAGTATTAGTCAAAGTAGAAAAATATTAGTAAATAACTTGAAATTCGGAATTTAGAATTAGATTTTGTTTTGATTTATATAATATATGTATAAATCAAATGATAAAAAAAATAAATAATAATCCTTTGCGTCAGTGTGTAAAATATAAACAAATTCCATATCCATCTATTGCTCCTGAAATAATATCTCTCAATAGTTATCAAGGTAATCAAACAATAAATAATACCGTATATGTAAATGGATTGAATTTTGCTTCTGAATCTTATGTTTTATTCAATGGTATTAAATGTGTGACTTTTTATAATGATCCAACTAATTTGTTTTTTTATGTGCCATATGGTTATCCAATAGGGGTTTATTCTGTGGTAATAGTGTCAATTGGTATTATGTCAAATAGTGTTGATTATGAAATAGTCGTGTAAATAACTCTATATTTCTCTCTTTAATTCACTCAATTTTTAAGATATTTAAAGAGGACTTTCAATCCGGTTGGTCTTGATTTCCTCGTTTTTCTATTGGTGGTTGTTTTTCCTCCGACGAAAAGTTTTTTAGATACAGGTTCAAGTTCATCAATTTTTCTCTGTGTACTAGCCAGTCCAGAAGGAACATTCACAATTGTTTCTACACCCTTTCTTTTTCTTGATGGAGGTGTCATAATATCTGGGGGTGGAGTTATTGTTTGATTTCCCTTCAAAAAGTCGAATAAGTTTTTCATTTCTTCTTCTGATTGGACTTGCACTATACCTGCTTTTGTTGTCCCCTGAATTATTTGTGATGGGAATGAAGAAGACAAATTAGTTATATTTATACCAGAAATGACGTTACAAAATTCTGCATTTTTTTGGTTATTGATGTTTTTTTCGAGACTCATATAATATAATTATAATAACAAAATATTATATAATAACAAAATATTATATTATTATTATATACAAAATAAATTTTATCGAACATGATTAAACTATTACTCACAATATTACTTTTTCTCTCAATAATAGTTTTTGCCTTCGCCTTTTCGACACTTATTTTTCCAACTAAATCAACAAAAAAAACCATAATTGTAGAAGGGTTTGAAGACACAAGTGGACATACTATAATATTGATGGGTGACAGTATTCTGAAGAATGATTATTATGTCGGAAAAGACAAAAGTGTAGAATATTTTTTGAGAGAAAAGTTGTTGTCGCAAAATGGACGCACAAAACTACTTAATTATGCCGTTGATGGCGCCACAATAAACGACGTATATGGTCAGATAAATATGTTATCGAATGATTTAAATTCTGACAAAACTATCCTATTTCTCTCTGTTGGAGGCAATAATATAATGGATGAATTTGTTCTTGGAAACAGTAAAAACAAAAAAATGGTATTGGAAAAACTCGCAAAGAAATACGAAATGTTGGTTGGCACCTTGAGAGAAAAAATGGGCAATATTCATATTTTTTTATTAAACTTATATTATCCTTTGGACAAAAAATTAGACGGTATACGTCAGGACATACAATGGTGGAATAGTTCGTTAGAAGACGATGATGGTTTGGCAAGTGGATTTGTCAAATTAAGTAATATAATAGGTGGATCGACAGATGATTTTACATTGGACAAAAGTTCTAGTTATAAGATTGAACCGTCAGCAGTAGGTGGAGAGAAAATAGCGTCGGAGTTATATAGTGTTATTACTAGAAATGTATAGTATTTTATATTTTGTCGTACAAAAAAATATATAAATAAAATATATATGACAGGTTCAGGAATACTTCCAGCAACTATTTATAAAAATAAGTTACATTTTTTATTTGGACGAGAGAGCAAATTAGATGAGACACCTGGTTGGAGTGATTTTGCTGGTGGAGTTGAGGGAAAAGATGGACTTATGGAGACAGCAGTACGTGAAGGAACGGAAGAATTAACAGGTTTTTTAGGAACAGAAGGCGAATTGAGCAAATTATTGAAGAAACATGGTGTCCATAAAGTACAATGGAATACATATACTACACATGTTTTCCCTATGGTGTATGATCCTGCACTTATAAAGTATTACAATAACAATCAACGGTTCCTTCAAAAACATATGAAACCGAATGATATGAAGAAGTATAAGTTTTTTGAGAAAGCAGAAATAAGATGGATGCCTTTGAGTGAAATAAAAAAGTTGAGATATGATTTTCGCCCATTTTATAAGAATGTATTGGACTGTATAATGTACCAAAAAGATGATATAGAAAAATTTGTGAGAAAATCACTGAAAAGTAATGGTACACGGCGTAATTATAGTGGGAAAAGGAGACGATATACGAGAAAGAATAAGCGTTAGAATTATTATAAATTTACACCTTTTATTTGTCAAAATGTGTAAATAATTGAAGTTTTTGAAGTTGAAGTTTTTGAAGTTGAAGTTGAAGTTGAAGTTTTGAAGTTGAAGTTTTGAAGTTGAAGTTTTGAAGTTGAAGTTTTGAAGTTGAAGTTTTGAAGTTGAAGTTTTGAAGTTGAAGTTTTGAAGTTGAAGTTTGAATTTCTTTAAGTTCAAAATTATAATATATATTTGGCATACTTAAAGACGGAATTTACCGAAAAAAAGGCACCCTTGTGACCAACAGTCGTCAGAGACTTTTTGGACTATTTTTCTCAATATGTAACCAAATATGGTAAGGTGATTTTTCTGACTTTTTCGATTTTTGAAAATTTGTTCCGAAAATGACCCCGTTTTTCAATTTTGGACATTTTTAAAAATGTCCATTTTCAAAAACCCAATTGACTCTTTGGTTTTTTTTCAATTGTGACTGAAGTGAAAAATTATGGTCTCGTGATGAAAAAAGTTGGAAAAAAATGTGACGATAAAATTTTTTCATTTTTTGCCGACAATCATTTAGGTACTTTTCTTTGTTTCATATATGAAACAATTTGAAACAAAAAAAGTACCAAAAAGTACCGAAAAATACGCATGTAAAATTTGTGACTTTATATCGTCACGCAAAAGTCATTACGACAGACACATTACAACCGATAAACACAAAAAACGGCAATTTGAAACAAATGAAACAAAAAAAGTACCAAAAAGTACCGAAAATTTGTTATGTAATTGTGGTCTCATGTTAAATAGTAGAACTTCACTGTGGAGACATAGACAAAAGTGTGACCTATCCACGAAAAACTACATATCTATGGTAGACGATATATCATCAGAAGAAAATTATACTACCGAAAATGTGGAAAAATATTATATTAATAATGAGACGAATATCAAGACAGAAACTGCTGAAAAGGTAGAGAATTTGACGACGCTTGTGGTCGAAGTAGTGAAACAAAATCAAGAATTCCAAAAATTAATTCTTGAGCAGAATAAACAACTAATCGAAATGTCTAACAGCACAATTAATAACAACTATACTTGTAATACCAATAATATGAATAATTGCAATAACAAAACATTCAACTTAAATGTGTTTTTAAACGAGACGTGTAAGGACGCACTTAATATGTCCGAATTTATTAACTCTGTAAAGATAACAATGGAGGATTTAGAACAGGTGGGTGAACAAGGTTTCATTAATGGTATATCTAATATTTTTATAAAGAATTTAAAACAACTCGATATATGTAAGAGACCAATACACTGTAGTGATATAAAGAGAGAAACATTACATGTGAAAGAAGACAATATTTGGACAAAGGAAGAAGATGGAAAGGCGCGTATTAGACGAATGATACGACTTATAGCAGATAAAAATATGATGAAAATAAACGAATGGAGTAATCTTCATCCAGAATGTAAGGATAGTGAGTCGAAACTGAATGATAAATATTTGGGAATTGTTAGTCAATCAATGAGAGCATTTAATTGTGGGGACGAAAGTGAACATTATAGTAAAATAATTAAAAACATTGCCAAAGAAGTTGTAATAGAAAAAACATGAATATATTTTTGGGATTTCAACAACATTAAAATCCCAAAAATCGCAATTAAATCTGGATTATTTAGATAAATTTTGTTTTAATTATTCAAAAAAAAATATTTTGGTATAGTATAAATGTCTGCCGTCTCTATTACAGGTATTACAGTCGCAAGTCAAACTTTCACAGTTAACGTCTCTTATGACACTATTGCTTTAGGTGGAACTCCAACTTCTGCTTACCTCATTGTTACTGATGCTGGTACTGCCGGTTCAATGAATTTACTCGCTATTTCTCCAGCAACTGCTACACAAAGAGTTGTTCAATCATCTGATATTGCTGGTGGTATTGTTAACGGTACAACTTATTTAGTTGCTTACCAAGTCCAAGTCGTTACACCAACAGGTACACAAACATACACAACTTCTGCTCAAACAGTCGTCCCAGCAGGTATTCCAGACGCACCAACTCTTGTTTCTGCTCTATCATTAGATGCTGAAATCGAACTTACATACCAATTGAATGGTGACAATGGTGCTCAATATGATGAATTACAATTAATGATTATGGGTAGTGATTACTCATATGGTACAAGAATTATTGATGTTAGTCTTAATGCTGATGCTCCTACAACATACACATACACTCTTATTGGAACAGATCCACTTGGAACACAAGATATTAGCAACGGTGTTACATATGAAATCTTTGCTCGTGTTTCAAACAGCATTGGTTGGTCCGCAACATCTAATACAGTTAGTGCTACACCATCAAATGTTCCAGGTGCACCACAAAGTGTTGGTATTTCTACTGATTGTAATAGAGTTATTAATTATCAATTCTCTGCTCCTGCCGACGCAGGTGCTGCTCCTCCATTCGCAGTTATTACTGGTTATCACGTAGAATTCAGACCAGATCCTTCTTACAATACTGTTGATTTAGAATTTGATCTTACTGGCGCTGCTTATGAATGGCCAAATGTTGGACCATTTTCCTTAAGTTTAGATATTGTACAAAAAGCTCTACTTACACCAGGTGCTACATACAAAGTATACGTTAAGGCAAATTCTGCTGAAGGTTATGGACCATACGGTAGTAGTATTACTGCTGAAACATACAAATATGCTCCTGAACAGGCTCATTCTATTGTTACTCAAGATGATATTTACAATAACAATTATATAAGCGGAACAACTAGTTGGACAAACAATGGTATTGATATTTCATACATTGTACTTAACATGACAGACCCATCAAGTAATTCAATATACACCAACACATATCCAGTTGTATCAAGTGATTTATCTTTCAATTGGGATATTTCTTTATCTGATATTTCAGGTGGTTTAACAGCTGGTGTTACATACATTCTCGGAACACTTACAACCAATGTAGCTGGATGTACTTCTATCGATGGTAATCCTCAGGGTTTCACACCATACACAATCCCAAGTGCACCAGCAAGTCTTGTATTAACTTATCAAGATCAAGGTTTCCAATTCACATATGGCGCTGCTCCTGACAATGGTTCAACAATAACAAATTATATTATACAAGTAATTGGTCCAGATTCCTTTTTTTATGATAATATTAATTTAATAGCTTTAGGTTTACTTCCAGGTTCTCCACATTCATACAGTTCTCTTCCTGGTGCTCCTCCTTTGATAAATGGTGAAACATATACTGTTTATATTCAGGCTCTAAATGCTGCTGGTTGGGGTCCTTCTGTTAGTTCTACTGTCGTTCCAGCTGTACCACCATCACCACCAGCATCATTGTCAAAATTATTTACTGATTATGCTGTTACTAACGCTGATGTTACTTTCTACTGGTCATTACCAAGTGATTCAAGTGGTGCTTTACCAGGAACAACTGGTGGTCTTCCAATTATAACTTATGAAGTTAGTCTTGATGATGCTACATTTTCTAGTCCTATTGCTGTCGATCCTAGTGT
>Ga0078894_10005166_pt1 | contig 10038 bp, 14 predicted proteins | sample LauGreSu1BDMLBSD_2_FD_67506 | JGI IMG/M metagenome (GOLD analysis project Ga0078894, IMG submission 67506) | Freshwater lake microbial communities from Lake Michigan, USA - Su13.BD.MLB.SD (version 4) (version 4) | ecosystem: Environmental > Aquatic > Freshwater > Lake | place: Lake Michigan...
GTCACCGACCCAGCGCGGAAGGTGACCGACTCACCCGCCGAAGCGAGCAAGTCGGTCAGTCCTTCCTGCAATGCTGAGTCCGCGAGGTTCACGCCTTCTTCTTCTTAGGAGCAACCGGAACCGGGAACTTGTGGTATCGAGCGACACCGCGGTCCTCGGTCCAGATTTCAATGCGCGCGTGACCGTCGCCACCGGAGCGCACCGCGTCCTTGAACTTAGTTTCTACCTCAGAGGCGGGGGAAGGTCCGATGAGAACCTTCCCGTCACCGATTAGCATCGCGAGGCGCATAGGTCAGCTATTAGGCGGACACCAGACGCTTGAGCGCGGCCGCCTCACCGACCGAGAAGCCATAGAAGGCCTCCAGCACGGCGACCCGAGTGCCGAGGTCGTTGTCGTAGAACTCGCGGTAGCCGAGCGTGATGCCGGTGTTGTTGTCCGCGACCGGGCGGTAGATGCCGTCGCCGCCGCCGCCGACCGGGTTGAGGTAGCGCATCGCGACGATGAGCGCCGAGGGATAGCACGCGAACCCGACGAGGTTCTGCGCGTTGGCAGGAACGAGCGTACTGTCGTACAGGTCGAACCCGGCAAGGCGACCGACGCGGCCCGTCTGGTTGGAGGCGAGACCGTAGACCGAAAGGTCCTTGACCACCGAGTCCTTCAGCAGCGCATTGTAGTGGCCGCTGGCGAGCACGATGGAACGGGGAGCCTCGGGAATGTCAGCGGCGTCGCACGCGGCCTTGATGTCCACCACGTCGGCGTAGTCGAACGTGGAAGCGAGGCCGGTGAAGGCAGCGGCGCCGAAGTTCGCCAGCGTGACCGCCGAGAGAACGTCGGTGTAGACGGCCTTGGCGAGTTGATACCCCTTCTGCATACCGAACCGCTCCAGCGCGATGACGGGGCTCTTGGCGGACTCCACGTCGGAAATGTGCCACGACACGAACTTGTGGCGGTTGAGCGTGATGGTCTTCTTTTGCACCGTGCTGTCCTGCCGGGTGTAGCCGGTGGCCGCAGCGAAGTCGACCGCAGCCGAAGCGGCGGGGACATACGGAACGTGGATGGTGTCCGACTTGCTGGCCGGAGCCGGGTCGAAGTCGGTGGTGAAGGCGTTCATCGGAGCGAAGCTGCCGGTGAAAGCCTCAAGCGCGGCCTGCGAAATCAGCGTGCCGTTGAGGTTGGTGTCGATGGTGTTAGGCATTGTCTAGTCCTGTTAGTGGGTTGAGTTGATTGGTCAGTTCTTGAGCAAATCGCGTTTGTGATTGCGCCAGAAATCGGTGCGGGCCTTCGGGTCCGTGATGGCAACGAACTCCGCGCGGAGGTCCGAGGCGCTCTTCGCCGTGGCAACCTTGACGGGCTCGGTGCCCAGCTTCGCGGGCGCGGGGATGGCGGCGAGCAATTCGCCGGCCTTCTCGTTGCTCAGAAGCTCATTGACCCAATGGTCCTTCTTTTCAGCCGTGATGCGGCCCTCGGCAATCGCGGCCTCTACGGTGCGGGTCGCGTCAGCCTTGGCGTGCTCCGCGACCTTCGCCTTGAGGGCGTCGCGTTCCGCGGTGACCGCGCCAAACGCGGCAACAATGCTGTCGGTGAGTTTGTCTTCGGGAACCTCGGCGGAGGCTAGAACCTTGGCCTCCACCAAAGCGGTGATGATGTTCGTCATTGGTTTCTTTTGGTTGGTGGATGCGGGTTGATTCCCGCCTGAAAGGGTGTTGCCGGTGCGGGTCAGCGCGTCCGGCGGATTGGCGAAGCGCGCGGTGGAGCAAGCGGCAATGGCGAGCTCCTCGGTGACGGAATCCACAAGCCCGGCGTCCTTGGCCTCGCTTGCGGTGAACCACGTCTCGGCGTTCATCCACGCGCGCACGGTGTCGGCGTCTTTGCCGGTGCGAGTGGCGTAGGCGTTGACGAGCGTGCCCTGAATCTTGTCCAGCAGGTCGGCCGTCTCGCGCATATCTTCGGACTCGCCCATCACGAAGCCGGACGGGTTGTGAATCATCACGAATCCATTGGACGCGATTTCCACCCGCTTGCCGGCCAGCATAATGATGGAGCCGATAGACGCCGCGAGGCCGTCAATCTTGACCGTCACGTCAGGCAGCGACTTCAGGTAGTTGTAAATCGCCAACCCGTCGAACACCGAGCCGCCCGGCGTGTTCAGCCGAACCGTCAGTTGCTTGGGCGCGAGCGCGCTGACCTCCTCGATGAAGGATTTGGCCGTGATGCCGAACAGCCCGATTTCGTCGTAGATGAAAACCTCGGTGCCGGCGTTCGCCCGATTGCTGATGCTGTACCAGTTATGGTTTTTGCTCATCGTCTTGGGTGGGCTGCGCCTGCGCCGCATTGGCGGCGGCAAGCTCGTTGGGGTCAAGTTGGACAATCTCCGCACGCTCCATTCCGAGGGACGCGGCAAGCTCCTTCACGTAGGCCATTTCGCCGGCCTTCTGCGCAAGCTGCTCCCGCCAATCCTGACCCACCTCGGCGTAGATGTCCTGAAGCGTCCGCATACCGGACTTCCATTCCGCAATCATCGCGGTGCTGTTGCGGCCCACGTCAACGTTGACCGCACGCGGAGCGCGACAATGTGACCGGAACCAATCTGCCGGGCCGGGTTGTAGGGTCGATTCCGTGCGGACGCCCCACTCAATGACGTATTCGTAGACGTGCCGTAGATGGTCCGCGATGACGGCGCTCCGCGTGCGGAAGTAAGTGTTCGCCATATCGAGCACGGCGCGCGCAACCGTACCGTTCATCGAGGACGGCAGAACAAGTTCCTTCGGGATGCCGACCCCGGCGCAAACCTTCGCCGTGATGTAGTCCCAATACTCGCGCGAGGCGACACTCGGGCGGGCGCTCATAAACTGCTCCATCTCGTCGCCGGTTTTGAGCACCTTTACCTCGGAGCCAAAAACGTCCTTGTAATATTGGTCGCGCGTGGATCCGTCCGACTGCGTGACTGTGCCGCGCAGCAAATCCTCGTCTTCAATTTCGCCCGTTTGGGTCTTTATGACACGGGAAATGGAAGCCGCATCCTTCGCGGCCTTCATCTCCAGAATCTGCAGGTCGTCGAGGTCGTTTAGGTCATTGATGACCGGGTGCAGCGGCGGCAGACCGCGGTATTGACCGGGACGGGACGGCTCAAAAATGTGGATGACGAAATCCGCCGGAACGCGCCGATAGATTTTCTTGGTCAGCCGGTCCTCGCTTTCGAGAAAGTGATACGCGACCGGGCGCCCGTTGGCGTCAATTTCCACGCCGTCAACGATGCCCTCGCCCTCGCGCATATCGCCGGGGGTCTCCACGCGGTGCCCCTCGATGAGTTGGATGCGCGGGTTGTTGGTCGCGCCCTTGGTGAGCACGACAAAAATCTCGCCGTCCACGAACAGCGCGCGCGCGATGATGCCTTGCAGGGTGTCGAACGACAGCGGCCCAGACAAGTCAGCCCAACGCTTCCAATCGTTCCAGTAAGCGTTCGCGCGCTGATTCCACGCCAAGTCGCCGGACGCGGCAAAGAATTGGAGGCCGTTGCCCACCGTGTATTGCTCGAAAAGGTCCGCCATCCGGTTGACGATGGCGTTGTTCTTCTCGAAATACCGCGCTTTGCGGACGAGCTCCATCCGCTCGGCTTTGGTGGCGTCGAACCGCGCCGCCTGAACGGTGCCCTGAACGTGCGACCGACCGTAAGTGTTGCGCGCCCCCTCGTATCGGTTGCGGAAGGTGCGGAAGAAGTTACGGGTGGCGGTGGCGAGTTTCATCGTTCAACCGTAAGAAACCGCGTCGAAAACGACCGCACCGAAACCAAATAGCTCATCATATGGTCGAAGATGGCTTGGTCGTTTTCGGTGGTATGCGTGTGCGGATTCTGATTATTTCCGTGCCCCTGCCCGTGCGACGGGAAAAGGTGAGCGTGGGCGGTGTCGTAATAGTCTAGCAGGCGGGACGTTAGTTCGTAGATGTCGGCCGGCGTGGCGTCCCCGGTGTTGACTTGATACGTGACGGACCGTCCGTTGCCGGTTGTGGCTTGAATGGTTTTGCCCGCGCCAACCCCGGCTTGCGCAGCATCCGCCGCGGCTTCAAGCGCACTCAGCAGCGTCTTGCCCGACGCCTGCGCGTCGCGCCAGATTTTGCGGAGGTAACCGCGCGCGAATGTGGAGGAGGTTGCCACAATTCAATGTGGCCCCCGGTTCGACGCCCCGTGCAACCGACAAAGTGTCGCCCGTCGTCGCCCAATGTCGCCCACCGCCGTTCCGTTGGCGTTTTCCGGCCTAAAGAGCCAAACGGCGAATCGCTTAACTCGTTGGTAGCCGAATGGTAGCGGGCCATCGCCAGAATTGTCTTCACCCGCGCAAGCGGTTGCGCATTGTCAGGAACGTAACCAACACACCTATGAAAAACCACCAAATCGAAATCCTCGTCAAACACGAAGCCCTCGTTTACCGCGCCTACCGCGATGCCTGCCAAAAGGGCGCCGCTGACAAGGAATGGGCCACGTGGATGGCGGTTTCGGCCCTCGTCGATGGCTTGCAGCTGACGATGACTCAAAAAGAGCGCGAACTGCTTTCCGATTACAGGGACACCCACTCCGCCGAGTTTGGCTGCAACTAACCCAATCAACCACAACCCAAACTCAACCGACAATGAACAAGCTCCAAATCAAAGCCCTCGCCAGTCACGAAGCCCGCGCCTACCGCGCTTACCGCGATGCGGTCACCAGTAAGAAACCTCACTCGCAGGAGTACGAAGTGTGGATGGCAATCTGTGCCTTAGTCGCCGGGATGCAGAACCTAATGACCGACGACGAGCTTCGCATCTACCAAGCCTTCTACGCCATCGAGTTCGCCCTCGATTGATTCAAACTCAACTTGCACAACTATGACCTACGACATTTACCGCATCACCGAAATTCGCCACGACGGCGCTGAAGAACATTTCTTTGCCGATAAGTTTGCCCAAATGGAGATGGCCGCCAACGACGATTGCTGCCATTTCGGGTCGCTGAAATTATGGGACAGCAAAACCGGATTTGTGACCGGAAAGATTCGCGAAGGTAACTACCTGCTGGTTTCTCGCTCCTAACCTCAACGAACACAACTATGACCAACATCGTGACCGGATACGAACTGCGCACCATCGACGCCAACGGCGATTCGACCGACTGCGATTTTTACCGCTTCCGCGAAGGAGCGGAACACGCCGTCCAAGGCCTGACCTTGCCAAGCCCGTGGGGCGATGTCGCTTGGGTCATTGAACAGGTGATTGAAAAAACATACGCCAACGGCCGCAACAAGCGCACGCACAAGGTGGTGGCTTTTGCGGGCGACCCAAACGCCCTTAAAGCCGGCGGGTGGATTAAGTGACACGGCCGCAGTTTGTTTCCCGCTCCCGATCCCAAGCCGGGAGCTTTTCTGTGGATGCAGGGGCGGGAGTCGAACCCGCACCCTCGGGAAATGAACCCGACAAGCTACCGTTACTCCACCCTGCGGTATTTCCTCAAGCGTGGAGGGCCGTTTTCCTCAAGCCATTTCTTTGCCTCACCGAACGTGGCCCGGTTGTTGACCATCTGAAACCCGCGAGACTTCATTGCAAAGACAAAGCTGCGGTGCCGCTTTAGTAACGCCGCCAGTTCCTTAATCGTGAACAGCGGCTCAGGTGCTTGAGTCATTGTCTGGGGTGATGCGGAGTTTGTTGTGGAAAATCGCCAACGCGACCTGCATCACTTCGGCATCAAACAGGTGGTTGGGCCATTTGGCGTTCCGCGGAAGCCAAGTGTAGGTCGTGCGCCCGCTGGTGTTGGACAGTTTCGCCACCTTGCGCTCGGCGTCGAGGTGCCGCCAATAGTCATTCGTTGCGACGGAATCGGCTACCTCCCATCGCTGGGAAACTTGCCCGCGGCGGATGCGCTCCAGAATGTCCTTGTTGGTGTCGGTGCTGAACTCCAGCAACTTCAGTTCAAGCCGCCCACCGGCTGCGCTGCCCACGCGCGGGTCGATGCCGCGCAGGAAAAACGGCACCTCGACCTGTGACTTGGGGTCACGCCATCCGCGCCGCGGTTGGCCCTTGCTTGGGATCCAACCGACGAACAGCGGAATTTTGCCGGAGCGGGGGTGAAATTTGCCCCACCGCAGGCACTCGGCGTACACGGTCGCGGCGTCGTAGCCGGAATCCACGCAGACGTGGGTGTCGTGGATGCCGTGCGCTAGTTGCTTGTCACGGATGTCCTGCCAAGTGTCGAGCGGGCCGGCGTCGAGCGCGCGAGAGTTGCCCGATTGGTCCCACGCGCGAACGACGAACCAGAAAAACGGCGCTTTGGCCTGACAGTCGACCGTCAGGAACTTGACCGACTTTTCGTCTACGGATTCGGCCGAACTGACTATGATTTCGGTTCGCTCGGATGGGGCGCCTTGGTTTTCCCACGGTTCCGCCAAGCTGCCGTTAATGAAGCCCTGAAGCCCGAGGAGGCTTTCCTTAGCTTCCAGAAAAGCGACTGCCAAAAGCCCCCACGTACACTTTCGGTCGGGGGAATAGAGACTCGATAGGTGGTAGCTCCTGACCCCGTGCATAGAGTTCGGGTTTTCAGGACGCCACTCGCCGTGTCGAAGCGCGGCGACCTTTTGCGCGTCGGTGATTTCACCGTTGCATAGTTGGCACACGTAGCGGGCCGTTTGCCTGACTTTTTGGAGGTTCGTTTTTCCGGCTTCATCTTTGTCGGTCTCCCATTTCACCTGTTTCCATTCGAGCTTTATTTTCTCCCGGCAATGCGGGCACGGCACGTAGAAGCGCCGTTGGTCGCCGCGGAGAAACTGCTGCCATATGTCGCCCTCGGTGACGGTTGGCGTCGATGTCAGAAAGTGTTTGGACGACGAAAACGACTTGGTGCGTTGCATCGCCAAGTCCAACGCGGCCGCTTCCTTGTCCGTGGCGGGCGCGAATTTGTCCACTTCGTCGGCCACCAAGATTCGGATGGGCCGTGAGGCGAGGTTGGCCGGCGAATTGGACCCCACGAAGTTCAAGGTGCATCGGTCGAAATGTTGCTCCAGCGTGGTGAGCTTGTGGCGGTCCTCGGGGAAGTGGGCCACCAGCGCGTCCGAGTCTTCCAGCATCGGGAGCCACCGCGTCTTGGAAAACGACCGCGCCAGATTCTCGGTCGGCATCAGCCACAGCATCGGGCTCGGCTCGTTGTCGATGACCCACGACAACCCGGCCATCAACGTCATAGTCTTGGCGGTCTGAGAACCCCAGCACAGCACCACGTCCGTCACGCTGGGGTTCTTGAAGCATTCAAGCACCTCGCGCGTGTACGGTCGCACGCTGGTGCTGAACGGCCCGGGGTGCTCCGTTTGCCGGCTGGTCAGGCGCAAGTTCGTCTCGCACCACTCCACCACGGTTTGCCGTTTGGTGGGGCGGTACAGTTGCCGGCGAAAGTCCAGCAAGCTGCGTTGAACGTCGTTCAACATTTTTCGCCAAGGTATTCAAAGCCGGCCGTCACGCGACCGGCGGAACGCTTGATGGTGGTCAACTTGCTGTCTTGCCCGGCGGCGTGACCGAATCGGTGACACCGCCACTTCGGCGACTTGCTTCGGTGCATCATCATAGCCGGGTGCGACGTGGTGGAAATGAACCGCATCTTTTGGTCGATGACCATCTGGGCGACGGTTTCGCTGACGCGGTTGCCGATGCCCACGCCTTGGTAATCGGGGAGCACCACCGTTCGGTGTTCGCGCTTGGCGTTGCGCACGGTTCCGTGGACGAAGTGCAGGTATGACGTGAACGCCACCGGCTTGTCGTGCCACGTAGCCACGAAACACCGCGCCGCCTTGTTGATGGAGGCGTCTAAATAATGATGGCCTTTAAACAACGTCCACGCGGAACTGTGCGTTTCGTAAATGCTAAGCTCGATAGGTGGGCGTCGTTGAAGCGTCCGCCACTCGAAACGATTTGCGCTCACGTCGAACACCCAATCCGGCTGGAGCCAGTCGATGATGTCGAAGTGGCACGAAATCGCAACGAGTTGCGGTCTTTGCCTCTTTCTGATGGTTTTGCTGAGTGCAGCGCAGCAAATCTTTGCCACGTCGCGGTCAACTACGCTGGTGAACTCGTCGAACAGAACGCGCGAGTGTTCCGACAAAAGCAGGCGCGCGAGTTCGACTCGGAATTTCTGGCCGTTGGACAGGTGACCAAACGGCTTGAGCCAATGCGGCGGCGAGGAAAGCCCCACGCTCGAAAGCATCTCCACTACTTCCTTGGTCGGGATGTGCTTCGGGAAAGCGTCGAGAATTGCCGCCGTCGGGTGCCACTCAAACGACGTGTGGATGTAGTCGTTTTTGAAAAGCTCGCTGGCGATGGTGGTTTTGCCGCTGCCGGAAGCGCCGATGATGGCGCCAATCTGCCACGGCTTGTCTTCAATCGGCAGGGCAACGTCCCATTCGGTCAGGATTTCCTGCTTGTGCGGCACGTCGAACATCCCGCGCACTTGGTCGACGCGGAAACTTTGCTCGACTTTGGTGCGCCTTACAACGTGAGCAGTCGGCACTTGATTCCTTTCTCGTTGAGAATGTTGTAAACCATTTGCTGGTGCTCCTCGTTCTCGCACTCGGCAATGACTTCAAACGCGGAGTCGATTTTGACCTCGGGTCGCTCCTCGGCGGATTCCTCGCCCATCAGCTCGGCGATTTCCTTCTCCGAAAACCCCGTGAGGTCCAAGTTGAAGTTCTCGCCCTGAAGCTCGACGATTTCGGCCGCGAGCATCTCCTCGTCCCACCCGGCGTTGAGCGCGAGCTTGTTGTCCGCGATGACGTAGGCGCGGACCTGCGTGGGCGTCAGGTGCCCCAGCCGGATGACGGGCACTTCCTTGAGGCCAAGCTTGCGCGCCGCCAGCACGCGACCGTGACCGGCGACGATGGTGCCGCTGGCGTCGATGAGCACGGGGTTCGTCCACCCAAACTCGCGGATGGAAGCGGCGATTTGCGCCACCTGTTCGTCGCTGTGCGTGCGGGAGTTTCGGGCGTACGGAATCAGTTGCTCCAAGGACAGTTTCTCAATCTTCAGTTTTTCGCTCATTGGTGAACGGGTTGGTGTTGTGGAGTGTTTTCAGAAAAACTTCCTGCACCCAGCGGCTCAGTTCGTTCTCGGCGTGCTCGGGGTCGTGCGGCGCAATCCGGCCGGCAAGCTGCTTCGGCATCGCTTTGACGAGCGTCACCACGGCGCCGTCGTGGTCGGTGATGATTTTGCGGACCCATTCGCCCGACACCAAACTGCGCTCGCGCTCCGAAACGGCCAGCACCTCAAGCCGGAGTTGCGCCAAGTTCCGCGCCGCTTGCGCGTGGACCGCGACGAGGTGCTTGGCGTCGGCACGGCGCTCGTTCAAGGCGCGCGCGGCGAGACCGTAAGCGGCACGCTCAATCTTCCGTTGGCGTTCGTAGGCTCCTTGCGGCGTGTCGTCGCTGACCTTGGCGGCGTCAATGGGTGCTTCCGCCTCGGGCGGTCGGTACGGGCCTTCCACGGTCGGAACGGCCACGGCCGAAACCGGCAAGTTCGGGTCCGGCACCGCGCGTTTGGCCTCCTTGTGGATTGCGCCTTTGACGTTCCGCATCCGCCAAGCGTCGGCGAGTTCCTTGCTTTCAATCGGCATCCCCGCGGCGACCAACTGGGACACCCGCGCTCGGGTCAACCCGGTCGCTCGGGCGTATTCGCTTTGCGTCATCGTGGGCGGGTTTGGGCGTTCCGTGTTAAGGCGTCAAGCCGGGATTTAACACGCGAAGGAAGCACGGACCCGTTTCGGACCCACCGCGGCGCCCAGAACCAAAAAAATTGTTTACTAGGGGGGAGGTGCTACCCGGCAGGGTTGTCAAGAAACGTGGTTTCCTTGCGATTTGGCGCGTTCTTTTGTGTCGGTCCATAGCCTGATAGCCCCTTTCACGTTTGGACTGCCTTAAACGGCACTACGCGGCACGAGTCGATGATGCGTCGGCGTATGTCCCCGCCCAACACGGCATCACCGAACCGTTCCTCAAATTTGTCCCCGCTGTAGCGCGTGCTGATGACCATCGGCC
>Ga0078894_10005167_pt1 | contig 10038 bp, 11 predicted proteins | sample LauGreSu1BDMLBSD_2_FD_67506 | JGI IMG/M metagenome (GOLD analysis project Ga0078894, IMG submission 67506) | Freshwater lake microbial communities from Lake Michigan, USA - Su13.BD.MLB.SD (version 4) (version 4) | ecosystem: Environmental > Aquatic > Freshwater > Lake | place: Lake Michigan...
GAAGTACCGGAAGATCCACTTGTACCAGAAGTTCCAGGAGCACCTGGGTTAGATGCCGTCCAAGTAGCGAGACCAGTAGCATCTGAAATAAGTATATAGTTAAGACCCTCAGAACCATCTTGAATTCTTATCTGGGTATTTACATTTACAATACCAGATGATTGATCATAGTTCAATTTAGTGATATCCTCAGATACTACACTATTTGTTCCTAAAAATAAGATTGAACCCTGAGTTCCACCTCTAATTTGTTTAATATGTTGTTGGCTCATCTGATAATTTTAAAAATTATTTTCCTTCAAGTATATATAAAATACCTAAGGCACTTTTTAATTTACAATTATCAAAATTTAGATATTACTTTATGATTCATAAATAATTTGTAAATAATCTTGTGTGTCAAGATCAAAATTTGAGAAAATTCCATTCCAGTATAATTCATCACCTGCAACTAAATTTATAAATGATTTTGTAGTGAATCCATCTGAAAAATAACAATCAACACCAGATGATATTCCATCACCCAATGTCTGAAGTTGACCGTTCACAAATACTAATATTGATGAATAAGATGTAGGTATATTTGATAAAGTAAGACCGGTAGGTTGATTATCACCAGTAGTTGGTAAACTAAATTTAGAATCATATATAGGAGAAGAACCACCACCAGCGACAAAAAGTTGACCCTGTGAATTAAGTTGTATAGTGTTATTATCATATGAAACAACTAACTCATTTGCTAACGAATATGTAAGACCGCTTTGAGTTCCAATATTAATATTAACATTATCTACCCACTTAAAAGTACCATCACCATTATTTGATAGAATATATCCAGCTGTTGCTCCACCACTAACTCCAGTATTTAACAAAGAAGCTGTTAAACTATTTGGTTTTATAGTAGCTGAAGCTGAAACACCAGTGATAGTATTTATTGTTTGGAAATCAATAGTATCAGAATCTGAAAATTGAACTGAAGCAGTACCGGAAGTAGATAAATTAACTAAAGCCAACTGACCAGAACCTAAATTACTAAAAGTACCACCAGATAAAACTAAATTACCATTTGCTATTATCACATGACCATAGTTAAATATCTGACCAGCGACAGTTAAATCTCCCCAAACCCAATATTGATAATACTGAGGAACTAAAACAGTCTCTAAAGGTCCTATGTAATACTTAATAGCTAAAGCATTACTATCTGAGAATGGCTTAACTGACTGAAAATAAGTACCATCAAAAGTTAAACTATAAATAACATTAGTTATTATTTCGGATGGATCTAAATCAAATAAACCTGAACCAGTAGGTTTTTTTATCTGAATACTTCCAACACCATCGACATCTAAATAAATCGGACTTGAAGTATTAGTTGTTGTAAATTTGACTAAAAAGATAACATCCTGAGTATAATTGGAAAATAAAATTGAAGAAGATCCGAAATAGTTTTGACCATCTCCTGTATTAGCGGTTAAATTTATTATTTGTTGTAATCTTTCTCTTTCCCAACCACCAGTAGGATAATTTCCTTCGTATCTATAAATAGCATTATCTTGATCATCAACAGTGACTGTCGTTCCTTGAGTCGGAATTGTATAGTCCCATCTTGACAAACTTGCGTTCCACTCAGCAATGAAACCAGGTGGTACTGTTGACCAAGAAGCTCCAGTAACAACACTTATCGGGTTTAATCCAACCAAATATCTATCTCCATTAGAAGGTGTTGAGGGTTGAGAATAACTAACTGTAAGAACAGAGTCTAACCACTCAGTAGAACCACCACCATATCCTGAAAACTCAACCCAGTTAAAGTTATCCATTAAATTATTAGATGATATTCCATACTTTAGTTGATATGTTTTGTCTTCACTGACAACATAACACATCATACCCCACTCTCTTCTTTCAAGTATAATACTATTTCTATTAGATAAGTTAGATGATGTATGAAGACCACCTTTAATTTCAGTTGCAAAAGCAGATGCTATTGGATCCAAAGAGTCATTTGGTCTAATTGCGGCTGATACTAAAGTTCCTATATTCTGAGACATATTAGCTAATTGTTATATTTAATGGTGAGAACTGTTGGGTATTAGATACCCAAACCTCATAATTTGTTCCACTAAATCCAAAGAAGTTTGTTAGTGGTGAGTTAGTACGAACACGAGTAAATGCTGTGTTCGGTAAACCATTTACTGTAAAAGTTGGAGTCAAAGCACCAAAAACATTAGATGGCCAAGCAAAAATTAAATACTTACCAGCACCATTAATATCATAAATAGATCTATCTTTTGATGTAGTTAACAAACTACCATACAAAAGTGGACTACCAGGTGACAATCCACCATTTGATCCAAAATTAGGACCATCATTATTATTAACTATAATATTATCAGTGCATAATGTTGAAACTAAAGAAGCTGAAGCTGGATTGAGAGTTAAATTTGGATTTCCAATACTACTTAAATCGATACTTCCCCAAAAAACTCTATTCATCCATACTAATTGAGTACTTGAACCAACACTTGAAGTTGAATCAGAAGTAGTCATAGAAAAAGTATTAGTTTCACTAATGGAAGGTGAGATACTATGTGTTCCATAACTCAATTGTGTTCCTGTCTGACTATTACCAGTTGGTATCTGAGGAGTACCATCAACAATAATAGTTGTAATGTTATTACTATTTTTAACAACACTCCAGTTCAATGATACTAACAAAGTAGATCCAAACTCACGAGGAGAATTACTCAAAGATAACCCCGCTAAAGGAGATACATAAGGGTAAAAAATTCGGTCTAAAACATCTTGTACTGTTCCGGAAAAAGTACTACCCTGAGGAACACCACCCACATTACCAACATAAGAAGAAGGAGTCAAACGGTTATAAACGACAGAAGCAGTAAATGAAGCCGACGCAAAAGAAGCGATTGAGTTCATAAATTCATACAAAGTATAAACCGAATCTCTTACGTTTATCGCCTGAATTTGGTTATTCGTATTGTCCGGAAGACCTAACAACAACTCATCCAAAGTAGAATAATAACGAGAAACTGTAGTTTGAGTTGCACCAACAACCGAATATGTACCAATTAAAGACATCTAATTATATAAATTTGGAATATATATTAAATCCGAGTGTCCAAAAATAATTAAAGTTATATCATGATGTTACATGATTGTTATTTAGACCAAAGATGGTAATCCTTTATCACATCTAAATATTTAGCGTTCTCGCCTAATATTTTTTCTATCAACTTAGTTAAGTAATCAGAAGTTAATTTATCTTCTAATTTTTTATTGTATGTTTCTTTGTCAATTAAATCATTTAATTCTAATTTAACATCACCTACTAGACTAACAGATGATGAAGATAACTCACTAAATAAGTAGTCTTTAATATTAGATTTTATGATATCTAAATCTTCTTTAGAGTAGATAATTACTTCCCAATCATCATTATTCCAATCATTAATTTTAAAAGTGTGTTTTTCACTATCAACAACATCAATATCTCCTAAATTAACATCAAAGTAATCAGCTATAATCTTCTCAGACTTTATATCACTTTTCTCAACACCTTTATAAAGACACTGTTTTAGATTACTTATTTTAAATTCAACTGATTCATAATATTTAAATGACTCAAATGTATAAACACCATCTTCTTCCATTCCAGCCCTGTCATATAGAACATCTTTTAATACAACTTCAGCACCAGCAACTTCACTTAGTCCACTTTTAAGTAAAAATTTATTAAATCTATCAGAACCAGGACTCAAATATTTTATTAGATTACTTGGTCTTATCTTATGTTTCTCAACATAGTTATCCACTAACTCATTTATAAGGTTGTAATACTTATTTAAGTCTTCTCTATTGTTTATCGACATAATTAAAAGAAAAATTTTAAATCTCCTGAAACTGGAGGCCAACTAGTGAAACCTTCTAATTCATCATAAGCTCCTCTGTTCCATAGTAAATCAAAAGTATAGTTGTCTTTTTTTCTATAAACTCTTAAAGCATATGTACCACCAACTTTTGGATCAGGAACAACTTCTATTTTATTTTCAGGATTATTGTAATCAACATATGATTCCAATTCTACTAAAGCTTCTTGTGGAAGAATTTCTATACCATAAATTTTTGACTCATAATATTTTCCAATACTATCTAAATTTACAAACTCTTCAGATTCTTTGTTTCTCTCAGATTCCATATCTTCTATTTCATCTTCATCTAATCTTGACTTTTGTAAATCATAATACTCATGTTCACTTAAATCTTCTATTTCTTTACAATTACAAAATTTACATACTTCTGAAGTTTTATTGAATTCTTTCCATAAAGCATTACACTCATCACAACTATAATAGTTAGTTAACACATTTCTAGATGTAACAGGAATTGTTTGGTCAAAATCAAATGATTCGAATTTTTTAATATGTTTCATTGTTTATATATTAAAAATTAATTTGTTAAAAATTCTAAACAAACACAAACTAAGTAATTAGTTATTATTATATATCTTAAATAAAAAATCAAAACAAAATCACTTATGAAAAATTTCGTAATCGCACTTTTAATGTTAGGTTTTTTAACTGCTTGTGGTTCTAAACAAGAATCCACTGAAAACACATCAACTGACTCAGCTACAACTACAGAAGGAACAACCACTGTAGTGTCTGACTCAGTTGAGGTAAGCACTTCAACAGTTAAATAACAAACTACAAAAAGAAAGTTAAAAAGAGATCAAGTTGGTCTCTCTTTTTATTTTAAATTGCATTGATGACATTTAATATATAAGACATGAATCTTGCACAACTTAGAGACTTCTACAATAAGAAACCTGTCGAATACGTACTTAAAGAAAACTATGAACTAGTTGAGGATAGAGAGTATATTCCAAGATTTACGCTTAAAAATATCAAAGACATTGGAAATATACCAGTCAATGAACCTATAAAGTATGATGAGAATATTCTTAAAAAGGCTATAAAATATGGAATGATTTTCTTAATAAACTACAAAGGAGAAGAAGATTCACACTTTGCAGGACACGAAAGAGTTATTTATCCAATGGTTTTAGGTAGATCTTCTAAGGGAAAAACATTATTAAGAGGATGGCATCTAAATGGTTGGTCTGTTTCTAATAAAAGACACATAAATAGAATATGGAGACTTTTTAGAACAGATAGAATTTTATCAATGACGTTTACTGGATCATTCTACAGACTCCCACCATCAGGTTATAATATGAATGATAAAGGAATGAGAGGTGGAATTATAGTTAGAGCTGACTTTAACGAGATTAGAAGAAATCAACAAAATTTAGTTCAACAAAATAAAATACAAAATAGAGAAGAAGTTACAATTGGTGAAGAAGATAGAAAATTTGCAACAATTAGAGCAAAAGAAACTGAAACACAAATTGACTTACTTAAACCATTGGAAAATGCTTACATAAATAATATAAAAGATTCATCAACACTAAGAATATCTTTTCTAAAAAGCATATATGGTAATAAATTTGTTGCTATTCTAGGAGCTTTAGGTCAACCAGGAAATACCGTAAAAGTAATGACTGATAAAGGTACTAACTTAGGAGTTTATAAAGTATTAGACTCAATAACAGGCGATGTTCTTAAAAGTATTAAAAGAGTTAAAGGTAACTCAGTTTATGACCTTTATGTATTTGATAAGAAGTTATAAAAAACTTACCATTAAAATACAGTTTTCTTATTAAATCATTTAATATATAACATATGATTAAAAATTTTAATGTTTTCGTAAATGAAGAGTTGAGAATCGAAAAAATGGATCTAAAAACCTTAGATGCATTAAAGATAAATCTATTAACAAGACTCAATGAATACCGAACTTATATACTAGCTAATATAGAATATAACACACAAACTAACAAGATTGAATATAAAAATTTTGATATAATTGATATAAAGGTAATTATAAGAGAATTATCTAACGAATTTTCTGAAGAGGTAATTAGAGAATTAAATATTGAAACATTTCTTCTTAAATTAAATCAACTTTTAGAGTTAAAGAAAAGAAACACCAAAAAGAAAGTTCGAGAGGAATTTGGAACTTACTTTAAATCAATTGAAGAAAGAATAGACAAAATAAAGTCAGAACCAAATCCAGGATTTGGAGAAGTAGATCCATTCGAGGGAGAAGGATCTATAATAGGTAGGAAAAAATACGAATCTGAAAAATACCAACTACAAATTGAATTATTAAAACTACAAGAGTGGGTTGTTAAGAATAATAAAAAAGTCGCAATCGTTTTTGAGGGAAGAGACGCTGCCGGAAAAGGTTCAACAATTAAAAGATTTATTGAATACTTAAATCCAAGAGGATTCAAAGTTGTAGCTTTAGGAATTCCAACAGAAGAAGAAAAGAATAACTGGTTTGGTAGATATGAAAAATATTTACCAAAAGAAGGAGAGATAGTATTCTTTGATAGAAGTTGGTATAATAGAGGAGTGGTAGAACCAGCGATGGGTTATTGTACAGAAAAACAATACACAGACTTCATCGAAAATGTAGTAGACTGGGAAGAAAATTTAATTAGAAATCAAGGACTTACACTTATAAAATTTTGGTTCTCAATAACTAAAGAAAAACAAGTTTCAAGATTTGAGCTTAGGCAAGCATCTCCACTAAAATATTGGAAATTTTCACCAAATGATGCTAAAGTGATAGACAAGTGGGAAATAATTTCTAACTATAAAACACAGATGTTTAATAAGACATCATCAAGAATGTCACCTTGGGTAATTGTTAACTCTAATGATAAAAAAATAGGAAGACTCAACGCAATTAGATATGTGTTATCAACGATACCTTACGAAGGTAAGAATGATGAACTATGTAAATACTATCCAGAAGTGGTAAATGTTTTGAAATAGAAAATAATATATAAAAAAAATAAAATCGATATGATTAAGAAATTTGAAAACTATATGTCAAGAGAAGAAATGTGTAGCACACTTTGTAGATGTGGTTACACTATGAGTGAACTTGATAAATGTTCTAACCAAGAACTTGAAGAAATGTGTAGAAATGAAGAACAAGAAGAAAATAACTCACATGATCACAATATGACACATGAATCAAAAGGTGAAAAATGGATTCAAGATGCTATTAAAAGACCAGGGGCTTTGAGAAAAAAACTTGGTAAAAAAGGAGACGAAAAAATATCAAAATCCGAAATTAATAAAGAGTTATCTGAATTAAAATCTAAAGATAAAAACAAAAATAAAGAAGGTGTTCAAGGTCTTTCTAAAAAAGACTTAACAAAATTTAGACAATTAAATTTAGCTAAAACACTTAAAGGATTGAAAGAACACCAAGAAACACAAAATTATATGTTCTTTGGTAACTTACAAACTATCAAAAGATTAGTTGATGAGTTATTAGAGATGGATGAGTCTAAAATTGATGCAATTTTATCAGATGGTCATAATTGGGCATTGGATCATATCGCAACTTCTAAAGATGATGTTGAAGAAGTATTTAATTTTTTAGCAGGTCACAATGAACCAACTGAGGATCACTCACAAGATGTAGGTTTTGATGTAGAAGATTTAGAACACAATGAACCATCACACGAAGAAACAGAAGGGAATTTAGCTAATAAAGACCTTGAATCAGAAATGAAAGGTATTAAAAGTTTCAATGATTTTAAAAAATAAATAATAAATTATGAGTTATACAAGAGAACAAGTTGAAGCAGCTGTAAAATCAAAAGGTTACGTTTATTTTGAGGACGTAAATAATAAGGGATTTGATGTAAATATTATTGGTATTAGAAACTCATCAACTGGTCAAAAAGTGACTAACGCATTTGATGATACTTTAACAATATCTTATAAAGAAAATGGAGAATGGAAATTTCATTCTTGGCCAGCTACAACTGACCCAGGTAAAAAAGGTGTTTTGGAATACCACAACGCAGCAGGTGTCGCTAGATTAGTAGAAGGTCAATATAGAGGATCTCATACAATTAGATTACACCAAGGTAAATATGAGGCATTGGGTCAAGCTAAAAATGTTAAAGTTTACAGAGATGCTAACAAAGATTTAAACTATGATGAGAATAAAATACAAGAAGGAATATTCGGTATAAATATACACAAAGCCGGAGCAGACTCAACATATGTTGAAAACTGGTCTGAAGGTTGTCAAGTATTCAAAAAAGCTGCTGACTTTGAGGAATTTATGAAAATTTGTAGAAAAGCTCGTGACATTCACGGAAATAGTTTTACATACACATTAATTGAATCAAGTGATATTAAATAATCAAATGAAATAAATAAAAACCTCTCAAATTGAGAGGTTTTTTTATGCCAACAAATTACTAACTTTTAACTAAAATTAATATGGAATCAAATACGACAACCTATATTAATATCTAACATGGTTTTAATATAATGAATCTTTTAATGCTAATAAACACATTAGAGATTTCAAGATAAAAAGAATACTAAATAATGACAAATGAATACTTAGATAGTATGATTCATTTTCTTATGGATCACATTGATAAAGACGATAGAATCAGTGTTATAAAGAAAATGAAATATGGATTTAGACACTATCATCTAATATTATCAATAGATGAAGAAAACACAAACTTGAATTCTAATCAATCACACTATCACTTTAGAGAAAGTCTTGAAATAAACTTTGATAATAGAAATAAGTGTATCGAAATTATGTCATATAATGAAGACTCAATGATAATCGAAGATTTAGAATTACTTGAAAAGTGGAACGATATCTTAGAAAGTTATATAAATATAAATATCGACGATAAAATAAAAAATACCTTTGAGCAATCTTTAATGAAGTGTGCTAATAAATCTCTACATAGAGAATATCAAATGAAAAAAATATTATGAATCCATACAACCAAGAAGAAATTGATAGAATCGGAAAAGTTAAAGAAACAAATGATAAATTAGAGGATTTCTTTAATGGAAAAAGAGCTGAATGGAATAATAATGTAGAACCTTTATTTAAGATTATAGCAATCGATTTAACAAAAAGCACATCTACTAAAGATATTCTAGATTGTCAATCACTAGCACTTTCTTTTAGACAACAAATAAACGAACAAATTAACTTCTTCTTAAATAAAAGAAGTAAAGAAACAACTAAAATTAAAAGACTTAGACAAGATAAGTTTTTGTTTTATGCAACTGGATTTGGTGTTAAGACAAATTTAGGGGAAAAAGGAATTCTCATTGATGGACATTTAGCAGAAAATGATAGAAGTTTAGAGTTAATTGAGTCTTATATTGAATTCTTAAGAGACACTGTTAAGAATTTAGAAAGTTTGAGTTATTCAATTAAGAATATGATTGAATTGTTGAATTATTTAGGTCGTTAATCAACTTTTTTATTCCATTTAGTTTCGATTCCTAATGTCTTTAATGTGATATGACCTTCTGCACAATCATCGCATAGATTTTTTCTACCACCCCAAGTTTCAATTATATCACCATCACATTCACTACAAATTTCATAGTCACCATAAGTTGATTGTAATATGTAACAGTTTTTATCTGGAACATTAGACACTGATTTTTTATTACTAATTAAATAACAAAGAGTATCTAAAAATGGAAACTCATTAAAATCACCATCTAATTTAACAGTTATAACACCATTCACATTAGAGCCTTTATACATAAATCTTACATTATCCTTAATATGTGAGTTATTTACTTTTTTATAAAACCAACCTTGCGAATCAGCAAAATTTTTGAATCTATTAACATCAGAATCTCTATTTGTGTAAATTCTATCCATAAAATATTTAGAATCACAAGGAGACTCTTTAACCTTCCAAACAAGAGCTCGACCATGAATCTTATCATCACCATCTACGTATATTAATAACTTAACTTTATCTGGATTTTTCGTGTATAACTTAAAAAGTGATTTTTCCTCTTCCGCCATACAAGAACCACCAAGAGAACCAACTTCATTGTAGTATTTAGCAATGTCATAATA
>Ga0078894_10005168_pt1 | contig 10038 bp, 10 predicted proteins | sample LauGreSu1BDMLBSD_2_FD_67506 | JGI IMG/M metagenome (GOLD analysis project Ga0078894, IMG submission 67506) | Freshwater lake microbial communities from Lake Michigan, USA - Su13.BD.MLB.SD (version 4) (version 4) | ecosystem: Environmental > Aquatic > Freshwater > Lake | place: Lake Michigan...
CTCCCAACAACACGGAGAGAGAATGACCAAGAAAAGAGCAGGAAACCATTACATTGATAACGAACGGTTCCTAGAGGAACTGGTTACACACAAGAAGGCTGTTGCCAAGGCAAAGAAGGCAGGGACAAAGCCACCTGGTGTGAGCAACTACATCGGACAATGCTTTCTCGACATCGCAAACAACTTGGCGAAGAAGCCGAACTTTGCGAACTATACCTACAAGGATGAGATGGTATCGGATTCGGTTGAGAACTGCATCATGTATGCAACCAACTTTGATCCGAATAAGTCCCGCAATCCGTTTGCGTTCTTTACACAGATCATCTACTACGCATTCCTCAGGCGCATTCAGAAGGAAAAGAAGCAACTCTACATCAAGATGAAGTGCTTTGAAGAGAACGATCCCACAGGTCGCTTTCGAAACTGGATGGAAGAACAGCATTCTAAGTTTGAGGATGGAAATCAAAGCCCATATGCCGAATTCATCACCGACAGTAGCCTTTCATCTGAATCCCTGAAGCCCAAGAAAAAGAAGAAGCGCAAGCGCAAGGTGTCTAAGGAGCCAAAGGATACCCTAGACGATGTGATGGAAGATCTATGATTGCAATCATCAACGACACTCACTTTGGTGCCCGAAACGACAGTCCGATCTTCCTTGAACACTTCATGGAGTTTTGGGAGAAGGTTTTCTTCCCGACACTAGAAGATCGGGGTATCAAGCGGATCATTCACTTGGGCGACTTTCTTGATCGCCGCAAGTTCGTGAACTTCCACACACTCCATCAGGTTCGAACGCGGTTCTTGGAGCCGCTGAAGAACATGGGCGTTGAGATGGACATTACCTTGGGCAACCATGATGTCTTCTTCAAGAACACCAATCGACTGAACTCGGTCATCGAACTGTTCCGAAACTATCCGAACATTCGCATCCATGAGCAACCCACGGTACTTGACTTGGGCGAAACAAAGATTGGATTGGTGCCATGGATCACCAAGGACAACTCAGAGGAGTGCCTGAAGTTCATCGCGTCCGCGCCCGTGCGCGTACTCATGGGACACTTTGAAGTGAGCGGCTACGAGGTTCTTCGCGGTGTCGAACATCACGATGGTATGGATCCTGCCCTGTTCAAGAGTTATGAGGCAGTCTACAGCGGTCACTTTCATTGCCGTCACAGCAGGGCAAACATCCACTACTTGGGCACCCAGTATCAGATGACATTTGCCGATCTGAACGAGCGCAAGGGGTTTAGCATCTTCCATCCGCGCACGGGCGAGATGGAGTTCATTGAGAATCCCATTCAGATCTTCCAACAGTTGGAGTATGACGATACCAAGGAAGACTACAACATCCTGAACTGCAAGCCATATCGCAATACATTCGTTCGAATCTTGGTCAAGAACAAGACTCGTCCGATCATGTTCGACAACCTGTTGGATCGGCTGAATGATGCCCCGACCCATTCGATCAGCATCACAGATCAGACCGAAAAGGAAATAAACAACAAGACGGATGTGGTGGACATGTCCAAAGATACCCTGAGTTTGATCTGCGACGAGATCGACACCATTCAGGGGGTTCAGGATCCTGTTCGTCTAAAGACCCTGATTCGGGAGATTTACAGCGAGTCGCTGCAAGGCTAAATATGATGAAATGCCTAAGCACTACGACACGCTGATTCGGGACATCAAGGAGTGGAGTACCGTTCCTACAAGCGGTAGTGGAGACACTACCCATGTGATGTCTCTTAGAACGGGGAAGGCAGATAAGGCAAAGAAACCATCTGTCAGGCAACTGAAGAACAAGTCCCCCTCGCGGGTCGAAATAGGCAAACTAAAGAACGCAAACTGGAGTTTGGGGGGCATCACATGATCTTCGGCAACGATTGCAGGGCAACCGTTATTGCAGCGGGGAACATGATGGGGTATGACATTTTCACAGGGAGTGATTTTGTCAAGCCCTTCGTTGGGGGTGAGCAACTGCAACTTCTCTACCCACCCGATCATGGAAACAGCGGATCTAACTATCTGTTCGACTCTCACTTAGGCTCAACGGTTTTTGGAATCTTCTCGGGCGAAAGAGGGAGACAGACTCTTTACTACCCCGAAACAGAAAACCTAGTTGTAAATCCAGACGAGCCATTTCCCTATCAAACAGAAATGGACATCGTTTCACTACCAACATTCAACTCAGGGTTGAGACCAGTTACGGACAGAAATATTACAGCAGACAATGGAATAGACGCATTCCCTCTCAAGGGATCGATCATTGTCGGAGCAGTCAGCGGGGCGAAGCGTTTTTACGCAGGCCCATTTAAGGGGTTCACAAAGGAAATCGAATGCATCTGCGAGGGTGCAACTGCCGTAAATCTTATCGATGGTACTGATTGTAAGGGAAACCTAAAGGGGTCATACTACGAATCGGGCTTTGATCCCGCTCTGCACAATCTGTTTAACTACTCAGATCAGCCTAGAACCATAGTGGACATCAACACCCCGTTTAACGAGTTCTTCATGGCAAACACGCCATACGAAGAACTTGATTACACATGGATTAATGTGAGAAACAGGTTTAAGAGACCAGTTCCTTACAGCATGTTGAGCAACAATGACAAGGGTGTCTCTGCTGTTCTGATCACACAACAGCATGCTATTGTATCGGCTGAGGCAGACATCGATAATGAGAATCTTCGTTTCTATGCAGGAGCAAGCGGCTTTATAACGCCATCTATCTCCTCTAGCGTAACGACATTCAAACAGATGTGGGATGCAATCGGCTTCGTTAACGAAAACAGCAGCGCAGAAACTTTAGCAAGGTTCAATGAGTTGAAGTCATATTTTGATGACATCAAGATCATCAAGTTTGCCTCAGCATTGCCAAATACAGTTCGTCCAATCGAACTCCTAGACATTCACACAAGCGATCCGATCTTTTACGCAATCGCTATTGGACAGGAAGCGAGAGGACATCATGGTTCTTTTTGCCCACCCTTAAACGGTTCGACATTCGACCCATCTGTTCTTCCGACTCTTCTATTCAAGGGATCTGATGCATGTTCGCACATGCCATCCTCCACGATGCATCAGATGGAGCAAACAATCAGAACTATCTCCGTAGTCAGAGGAGACAATGGGTCTCCTGTGATCACCTATTATCGCGGAGATCCCGTGTTTGTCGGGCTAGTGACAGGAGCAGGATACACATACTATTCCGATCCAAGCAAGAGAGTTGCATTTGCATCTCTTCGTGGAACGGGAATTGGATCTACGAAACCCGTAACATTCCCATGGGGTGTTTCGTGGTCTGCTTTCACCTTCCTGAATCAATACCTTTCGATATCGGGAATGGCGGCAACAAACAAACAACTGATCCGAGAGTCCACGGACACCAATACAACATATCCATATCCTTCAATACCATTTGGTACCGTAACTCCGACAAGCACTTCACGCCGAGCAAGCCTAGTCAACACAGATCCGCGTATTGGTGTCAAGTTCAGCGAAAGCGGAATCGAAAGGTTTACAAACAGACCGTATTTGATACCCGAGAGAAACGATGAGATCGGAACGACTGTGTCAATAGACTTCACCATGTGAAGCCTACATACATGACACAAGGAGACTCACATCATGAGCGAAGTGAAACTGTTTAGATTGAATTCGGGTGAAGAAGTGATCAGCAAGGTGTTGGATAATTCCCACACCCGCGCGGGATCTTGGCTGCTCAAGTCCCCCGCCATCATCCTTCCTGTCGGAAACGGCAAGTTGGGCATGGCACCTTGGCTTCCCTACTGCGAAACTGACAGCATGGAACTGCCCGAGAAGGCAGTTGCGTTCGTTGCCACTCCGAAGACTCAGTTGGTTAATGACTACAACGAGAACTTCGGATCGGGTCTTGTCGTTCCCGATAAGACTGTGGAGGCACCGCCTCTGCGTCTGATTACCGAGTGATCAGAACGCCCTGCTGAAGTTTCCGCGCTTGGCAAACTGAATGCAGCGGTCGAACTTATCCTGAAGAACTTCCTTAGGCTTATGGCTAATCACGAAGGTGTTGGTACCGCCCTTCGAATTAGCCATAATGTCTAGGAAGGCTTCGATTGCAGAGTCATCCAAACTGCCATCCAACACCTCGTCCAGTACGAGAAGATTGGTGGTGATAGAGTTCTTCATCGAAGCAATCGACCGCCATGCAAACAGCAGGGCTAGGTCGATTTTCTTCTTTTCACCCTCGCTGAATGATGCATAGGTGAAGACATCGCGGTGACGCGACTTGATGGTTTCGTTGAACTCCTCGTCTAGGTGGAAGTTCACGAAGAAGTTCATCTGACCGAGATACTTGTTGATCGTGTCGTTGATCACGGGGACATAGTTCTTGATGATTCGACTCTTGATTCCCGAGTCTTTCAAGAGCGTTCCCGCAAGAGACAGATAGTGCTGCTCTTCGATCAGATCCTTCTTGTTCTCAATCGCCTCTTCCTCCGATGACAAAGCAGCAGACAGATCCTCCAAGATGTTGCCAACTTTTGTGGGCTTCTTGGCGGTGATTGTCTTGATGTTCTTCTCCGTGGATTCGACCTCGTTCGTCTTCTTCACGATCATGGAATTCAAGTCGCTGATTTCCATCATAACAACTTGAATCGTTTCGATCCTCGCTTCAGCAATATCAATCTCCTTAGAGAGATCGGAAATTGCCTTGTCCATCTCAGAGACCTTTGTCTTGCCCTTGCCGATTGCATCCTGCTTGAACTCCTCAGCGATCTTCTGAGAGCATGTGGGACAACTGTCGTTCTTTTCGTAGAACGATACCTCTTTGGTTAGCGATTGGATCTTCTTCTGTATCTGTGATTTCAACTGGCAATACTTGCCGTGATTGGCAGATACCTTGTCGCTGTCGGTGATGGTGGAGGACAGTTCTTCGATGCGATCATGACACTTCTTGATGATCTCTTTGGCTTCATCAATGGTCTTGTTCGCGGCTTCGACTTGCTCTGTCTCCCATGCATCATCCATCTCGCTACGCTTCTTCTCCTCCTCGCGCATGCGCTTGAGTACGCTCACGCGCTCCCGCGCGACCGCGAGGGCTGCGTCTGCATGTTGCAACTCTTCCTTGTTCGCACTCATGCGCTCCTTGAGATGTGCATTCATCGAAGAGAACACACCGATATCAAGGATGCTTTCAACAACAGCCCTGCGTTCTGCCGCAGTAAGCCGCATGAATGGAATGTAGTTTGCCGAGCCAAGAATGACTACCTGACAGAATGACTTGTAGTTCATCCCGAGGACGGTTTCCTCAAGCATCTTCTGCCCGTCCCTAGACTTGGAGTCTTGGTCAAGTTGCTTGCCGTCCTTCCAAATCTCAAAGACCTTGGGTGCTTGACCGCGAACAACCTTGTAGTCGGACTTGCCGTCCGAGAACTCAATCTCAACCAAGGACTCCTTCTCGTTCACCGAGGAGACCAGTTGCGGAAGATTGATGTTCCGATAAGGCTTGTTAAAAAGGACAAAGGTAAGAGCATCTAAAAGAGTACTCTTACCCGCCCCGTTTTCGCCCAAGATGAGGGTAGTGTCAGTCTTGTCGAACTGGATCTCCGTGAAGTTGTTTCCCGTGCTGAGAAAGTTCTTCCAACGGATCTTCTTGAACTTGATCATCGTGGTGCGTTCACTCCGATTAGCATTCCGAAATTGTACACCACAAAAGGCGTGATGTCAAGTCACTTGTTCCACGGCATCTTTGTGGAAAGCCACTTCCACAGAGGCGCACCGATCAGCGCACCCGCGACGAACATGAGGACGCTCCACCACGCAGTACCTAGAATGTGTTCCATTTGTGTTCTCCTTTCTACCTGTATTTAGGTCGTGAAGTACTGATTCGGCAAGTGTCGCAGCACTTCCTTGTTCGAATGTGTTCGAAGTGCAGGAGTAGATACCGATGGCTTTAGTATTGTTTCTCCCGCTTGAACGAAAGTCGCATATTTGCCATCGATTAGAAGTGCTTCGTAAATGTTCTTCCAATTTGCGTACCTCTCTCCACTTGCTCTCGCAGCAATAAACCGCAACGAATCAGAAGATGATTTCTTGTAACTCTGCATATCAAGAATCAAAGAGTAATCCACCAAACTCCCACTTGAAATTGGCCCTTCTCCCCCGCCTCCTCCAATTGGGCCTTCGGGATTTGTTGTAGGAACAGCGGGATTGCATGAAACAACCAATTCAGGTTCTTGCGACAATACACAGTTACAAGTGATGCATGTTTGATTGGGTGGACAGGTACTCAATCCACCAGGCTTTATGATCGCATTCATACAGTTACAGGATCCATTTATTTGAACAGATCGTTTGCAAGTACCCGCGCTGCAATTCTGACTGCTTAGTAAGGCACCCAAGTCAACTGTGTGAGTTGTGGTGCAAGGACATTCTGCATACTCAGAACACGCGGGTGTGTTCCTAGAAGTCAAAGAGATCCTGATATTTGGGCACGGACAAGACTCGCCTGGTGGTGGGGGATACTCGTACACTTCAATACAACAGCATCCCAATGAGCCTGCTTTGGTGGCGTATGGATTTTCTCCACTTTCACAATCTACAGGGCAGTCACAGTTGCCACCGCCACCCGCCCTCTGAGTCCAATACTGCTCACCATAAATCAAATCACTTTGTTCTCTGTTCGTGGACTCTGTAATGTCATAAGAGATTGGTGATGCCGATGGGTTTTTTATGCCTCGCAACCATCCATTTCCATAACCTTGATCGCCGCTTCCGTGCGATGCCAAATTGACACTCTCTCTCACATCATCAAGATATCCTATTGTTCTTTTTGCGGTATATCTCTGCAACTCTGCTTTGACGCATGGATCGGCAAATCCACTTCCTGATGGTGCATACCCATCAACATAGGCTCCACCATACATCACGGTGGAGATGTAATTGCGAGATCGAATCTGTGCGTCATATCCTGTTTGACCACTTGAAATGTCGGCGGTGCAAGCGATCTCAATCAAAGAAGGAATCGGATCGTAGAAAATGAAACCATGTGCAGTCCCGTCGATTGCCGCCTGAATCATGTCGTATCGATAGGTGACAGATGGGTAATACCCTTCGGCAGCGTTTGCTGTAGTCCCCGAGTAGGAACTTCCATCAATATCGATGTAATTGCCAGCAACACTTTCGGCAACGCCATAAACCGATTCGGGGTCATCGTATTGATTGAGAGTTCTTGATGGATACATCGTTGAGATGAACGGATAACTTTTTACCAAAGAGGTTTTGGCTTTTGCTGATGCAAGTTCACAGAGTTTCTTGTTTCGCAGATAGTTCGCTTCCGAGTCGTATCCAAACTCATAGAACGGAAGAGAGTCCGCATACGGAACGCGAATGTCGGGACATACCCAACCAATATCACAATTATCAAAGACCATCTCTTGAATGCCGTCCGTGACAAGTTGCTCATAGAACGAGCGCAATTCTTGTGGGGCGTTCAGCCAGTTGTAGTAATCCGACCCGCTGCTTCCTGTTGGATGTTCGGGATCCCACCATGCAGGAGCCGTATAGCCACCCGTGTTGGTCAGAGAGGGATCCCATGTGGGCGACTCACCCACGGGCGGGGCATACGCCATGACATAGGGAAGGTGTGGAAGACCCGCAATAGCCCAATCGATGTTTGGATATTGATTCTTTAGGAGTCCAAAGACCGCTTTAATTCCATTGACATACTGAGTAGAGTTCGATCCCGACACAGAACCCGTCGATCCGCGAGTGGGGCCTACAATTCCATCTCCAACAATCTTCGTCCAATCAGGGGAGCCTCTGAGGTCGATTAGACCGAGTCCTTCCGAGGAGGCGGTGATCGGGAAGCGGCTCTGTACATAGCCTGTAATCGCCGCTGTAGCCCCTAGAGAGTGTGTGTAGTAAGTCAGCCCCTTGTCCGAGACAAACCACACAGCGAGGTTCCCTGTGGCTCCTGCGTTGCGCGTAATCGTGTTGAAGAAAGCATCGACATGCTGACCATAGATGCCATAGTCATTCTGTGGGAGCGAAAAGGTAACGCCGCCCGAGTTCACCTTGCTAGTGGAGAACGAATAGGCATGATTGTAAAGTTGATAGTAGTCGTTTGCCATGGTACAGGTCTTGGAAAGGTTACCTGTATTTAGCCCGACTGTTACCGTTCACTTTTTCTTGGATGTTCGGTTCTTGGAGTCCTCAACCAAGAGTTGTCCGAAGTTGATTACCTTTTCGACCGAGTTTCCAACACATTGACTGTTATAGATGATTTCAGCAAGTTCACGCTCTTTAGCATGTTCATGCTTGAACTTCATCATTTCTTTCTTTGTGATGGGCTTCTCGTCGTGCTTGAAGGTGATGTTCTTCAGGCTGACCAAGTCCTCAAGGTCATCGACATCTTCAACATCTTTGTTGACGAACTCGTCGTAGTCTAGTATTGGCTGTGTGAATGCCTCAGCCATCTGAGACCAACTAAGGAGTGTTTCAGTAGCGTTTTCCCCATACGGCTCCACGGGTCTTTCCGTGATTCCATTGGGTTCGCCCTTTTGGTTGTAATAGGTTTCGTGGATCCCGTAGGTGACAAAGTCTTCTAAACCTACGCGCTGAACACGCTTTACGAGGCGGTAATTCCACATGCCACACCTCCTGTTGTCATCGGGATTGATGCACGGAAGCATCGCAGAAACAAGCCGATGACGGAAGTATTTAGACTATGGTCACACGCACTTCGAAAAGATCTCTTCCACCTTTTTGGGGAGGGTGGAATGGCTCTGTTGCCTGAATGAAGATGGCATCTTTCGAATGTAATACGGGATCATGGGATCCTTTTTGAACTTGTCCAGTTCCTTCCGATGGATCTCCATGAGATGGTGGATATAGACATAGCAGTTTGCTTCCTGCTTATATCGTTCGATGTCTATACCCAGTTGATATTCCTTCATGACCTCTACGGCAATCATCTCACATTCGCGCTCCATGGCACGAACGGCATCAAATGCCTTGTGAACTCGCCGTGCTTCGTACTTCTTACCACGAAGCCAATCCTCTTGTATTGTTGCATAGTCGCCCATAGGGCCGAAGCAAAGGGAGTACAGTCTGCTTCCCGAAAGCCATTGTATGAAATGGGAGTACTCATGCGCGAGGACTTCTATCCAACGAGGATTGCCCTTCGCTACACGAATTTGCTTCTCATCGAAGAAGCCAAAACATTTCACTCCGTCTGTGCGTACAAACCTACCGCGACTGAATACGAGTCTCATTCCGTATTCACTCAAGTCTTGCCTCACCGCCTTGACAAATGCTCTCTCGGCGGTAGACATCGTTAGAACCTCACGACTTCTGTTCCGTTTTCTTTGACGATGACTGTCTTGTTGTCGAACATTGATTTGCAGTTGGCTAGCACATCTCCCGTCATGCCCGAGAATGCCCGACATGCCGCCATGATATTGTTGAGGGCACTCTTTCCCTTCTTGCAAGAACAAGTGTTGGGGTTTGTGTATACACCCATCAACGCAAAGAATGTTCCCATGGCACCGTGTGATGCAGGAGTCGCCCCTCCGCGAGACTGAATGTGCCTGTACAACGCTTCCATGCTTTCAAATGTGATCTCATTCATCGAAGTCTTCTCCCACGCGCGAAAGGTATTTCTCCAAAGCCTTGAATCCCGAGTACTCAAGTTGGGATGCCATGTAAACCAACGGTGTGTATTCGAAGCCGCAGAAATAGGATGCCCCTATTGCTGCCCATGCACCCAAGCAGTATCTACAGGTAAGGAGATCAATCAAGAACCCCTCCCTCATAAACTGCATGAATGATGAGTAAGACCCCGTCCAGTTTCCCAATTTGAGATCGCGGTCATACTCCTTGATCAAGGTGATGAAATTCAGGAATGGAAGTTTCTTAAGATATGAGTACACCACGCTCGTCTCGTAGAGCAAGAAGAGAACCGTGGCAACCCAAAGTGATGCTAAGAAGACTTCCATAACGAACCCACTCTATTTAGCCTGTCCGAGTTAGGTCAACAACCTCGCACTTGTCACCCGA
>Ga0078894_10005169_pt1 | contig 10037 bp, 6 predicted proteins | sample LauGreSu1BDMLBSD_2_FD_67506 | JGI IMG/M metagenome (GOLD analysis project Ga0078894, IMG submission 67506) | Freshwater lake microbial communities from Lake Michigan, USA - Su13.BD.MLB.SD (version 4) (version 4) | ecosystem: Environmental > Aquatic > Freshwater > Lake | place: Lake Michigan, USA...
ATTATTTTATCGAAATCGGTGCTTCCGATGGCCTTGAAAACAACACCACATGGCTAGCCATCGCACGCCGCTTTAGCGGAATTTGGGTTGAAGGCAATAAGATTTCATCTGACTGGTGCGCTTACTTGTTTGCTTCTCTGAATTATGGAGTAGAAAAAATCTGTATGTTTGTCACGAAAGATAATGTGACTGAATTGGCCAAAAGAGCACTCCATAAAAATCCAGATGTTTTTTCTTTGGACATAGATGGGAATGATTACTATATAGCAAAAGCAGTTTTATCAAATGGACTAAAACCTAAAATATTTATCGTTGAATATAACTCTACATTTGGTCCAAATTTAAGTGTAACTATCCCTTACCAGGAAGATTTCGTACTTACTAATACCCATGGGGCTAACCTTTATTACGGCTGCTCCATCAGTGCATGGAGAAAGCTTTTTTTAAAATTTGGATATTCCTTCGTCACGGTCGATACAAACGGGGTAAATGCCATATTCATTGACCCTCAGCAGTTTGACGCAGATTTTGTAAAGGGTATACGCGGTAGAGATTTTGCTGATAATTTTTCTCAACTACGTGAATACCACATGCCTTGGCATGGACAGTTTAAGTTGATCAGTCAGAAAGATTTAGTGCAAATTGATTGACAAATAAATTAAGTTGAAAATATGAGGAAAAAATAATGGTAAACCAAGCCGAAACTAGGCACTACTCAATCCTTGCTATAGGATTTGCCAAGTGGTGGGGTTGCGATCCTCGAGCTTTGGCCCAATCATTCCGAAAATTAGGACATGTGTTGATTGAAGTAGATGCAGAAGATTTTATGCCTTGGCGGTGGAACAGTGTTCCATCGCGCGCAATGCGTCGCTTGTGTGCGCCAATGCTGATTTCTGATTATAACCGCGCAGTTGAAATTAGGGCAAGAGCTTCTGTATTTGATTTTGTTCTTGTTTTTAAGGGGATGTACTTGAAAGAGTCGACTTTAGCAGTTTTGCGCGCGCTTGGAAAACCAGTTTATAACTTTTATCCCGATGTGAGTTATTGGGATCATGGGCCATTTATCCCTCGGGCACTTAAGTACTATGACTGTGTCTTTACTACTAAAAGTTTTCACGGTAAAAATGAGATCGAGGTATTCAAAATAAAAGAGATGATACATACTAGACATGGATTTGATCCGGAGGTACACAGACCTATAAAACTATCTCGGTCTCAAAAAGATTATTATGATTGCGACGTAAGCTTTGTCGGATGCTGGTCGCCCGAAAAAGAGCAAATAATTTCATCAATACTTGTACATCGCAATAATATTAAAATCATCATTTACGGTATCGGTTGGCAATATGCACGTCGCGGATTCAAGAAGGCGTTAGGAAAAAATCTAAGGCCAAGTGCCTTTGGAGATGAGCTGGCAATTATTTACAATGCATCGAAAGTTAATCTTGGATTGTTAAGCACCGCCGTAGGAAAACCAGATATTTCTGACAAGACAACAGCCCGCACATTTCAGATTCCTGCCTCAGGATCAGCGATGCTACATCAGGATACATCAGAAGTTCGAACTTATTTTGTGCCGGAAAAAGAAATTATGTTGTTTAGCGGGGAATCCGATCTATTAATTAAATTAGACAGAATGTTAAGTGATAACTTTTTTAGGGAGTCCATAAAATTAGCCGGTTATCAACGCTGTATAAATGATTCTTATGATTATTCTGCTGCGGCAAAAACTATTGTCAAAAAATTTGAATTGGTACCATTCTAAAAATATGAAATTTTCTACTTTAACTTTTCAATTGCGTTATGTGTACTTAGGTATTGCAGCATTTTTTTTTGCTTTTTACGTAATTTTTATTCGTCAGTATGAAATTTTTACTAAGTTGCAGGTTGTCTATGCGACATGCATTGTTTTTCTAGGGATGTTGCCGGGATTGGTTATGCTGATTAATAAACGCGAAGCTGAACTCGTACCGCTTATGCCGATGCATGGTATTTTTTATGCATTTACCTTCGGGTTGCCAATAATTTTTAATAGAGTAATTCTTCCCGAGCCAATCTTATCTGAAAATTTATCTCAAAAATTTCATTGGGAAATGAATAAATCATATTATATTTCTATGGCACTTGCCTTTACAATTATTGGGCAGCTCTGTCTTTATATTGGTTACTATGGTTTTGGTAAGATTTTTGGTAATTGCAAACCCATCCGTTTTCGGAATATTCTGCCTCAACAACAACTTAGATTTGCATGGTTTCTGTTTGGATGCTATTGCTTGCTACAGTTATTTCCAGCACTGAAGAATTTACCGACGGTTAATCAATTGAGTACGCCGCTAACCTATATGTCTCTTGGCATATTAAGCCTACTAGCTCTTGATAATAAATTATCCCGTTTGCAATCAATATTTTTTTCGATTGCCATAGCTTACACAGCAATAAACCTATTTCTTTTAGGATCTCTTTATCCAATAGTAATGCTAATTATATTCTTTGGAGTGCTTGTATTTGCAAATAAAAATCGTATACCCTGGGCTTTAATCATACTTATCGTTTTTTTGGTATTTATGTTTAATCCGCTTAAACAAAAGTATCGTGAATATACGTGGCAATCACCGAATGCCTTTTCATTGGTTGAAAAATCGGTTATTTTTGGCGATGTATTTGAAGAGCATTACAAAAACAAAAATATCCTCGAAGAAATAGCTGAGGATAAAAGTGTTATTCATAGGGTTGCTAATATTGGTCTTTTCTCCTACGTAATTGCTACTACACCGGACTATATTCCGTTCTGGTTTGGCGAGTCATATCGCACACTCTGGACAAGTTTCATTCCTCGGTTTTTGTGGCCTGGAAAGCCACAGGCTACAATAGGGCAAGATTTTGGACATAGATACTTGCTCTTGCAAGTTTATGATAAGGGAACTTCTATAAATCTCCCATGGCTAATAGAGTTTTATATCAACTTCGGTATATTAGGTGTGTTATCTGGAATGTTTTTTGTTGGGATTTTTTTTCGATTACTCTTGATGAAGCTCAAAGTTCCAGTTAAAGCTCGAATGGAGTATGTTCTCGCGGTTACAATTACCTTTAGCCTTTTTTATGCTGAATCAAATTTTTCACTTATGGTGGGAGGAATGTTGCCCACATTTGTTTTATTCATTGTATTGATTCGGTTATTAACTACGGGCTCTTTCGTTATCTCATCTGGTGATATTCAGCGTCTTGAATAATTGAGTGTTTTTTGAACTTATTAATATCAAGAAATAAACTTTATTATGCGTCAGAATTTTCTCTTGCGACACAATCAAATAGAATAAATTGCTTAAGATTTTGTGCATCGATTGTCAATAAAAGTATGTTTATAATAAATTGGCAATTATAAAATTTAACCACTCTTTCTTGTGTACATGGCTTGAAGCGCTGTAAAATTTTTTTGGTTGCTCATTTATCAAATTAATTATTTTTAGGTTGAATGGATTCTGAATAGAGTTTCAATCTCTACTGCTCATACTTTTTATATTATCAAAATCTAATGCGAATATTGCACATTACTCCCTATGCACATGCGTTTTACGGTGGCCCCAATACTGCTGTAAGAATGATGGCTCGATTAGCAATTGATAGTGGTTTTAACGTGGATGTTGCAACTATCAATACTGCGGATCATGGGTATCCAAATCTTAAAGATAGTGCTGTTGAGGTTCAGGGCGGAGCTTTTTTTCACTATTTTCAAAGTAATTATCTGCCCAATTGGTTTTTTTCTAAATCGATGAAATGTTGGCTCGAATTAAATGTTAAAAAATATGATGTAGTTCATTTACATGTACCGTTTACAGCCCCCTTTATGATTGGGGCAAGGCTTTGCCAAAAGTTTCAGGTACCTTATGTGGTGACTTTACATGGCGTAATGGATCCATGGTGTTTAAAACAAAAGTCATGGAAAAAAATTCCATATTTATATATTCTTGAGAAAAAGAATTTACAGAGAGCAGAATTTTTGCATACAACCTCTGATATGGAAGCTGATTTTTTTAAATCATTTAATTTTGGTTCAAAAGTGATCACATTTCCATTGGCAGTTGCTGAGCTAAGTAGTCCTATTTTTTTTAAACCTAGACTCTCTGTTCTTAAAACAACTCGTTTACTTTTTTTGGGTCGAATTCATCCAGTTAAAGCCCTGCCAAATATTTTTAAAGCCATTCGTAGCCTTCATGATAGGGGTCAAGATGTAGAGTTGAATATTGCTGGTGATGGCGATTCTTCGTACGTGTTGGCTTTAAAAAAAATGGCCATCAATGAGGGTGTTGCAGATCGTATTTATTGGCATGGACAAGTTGATGCCGAAGGTAGGGATAGGCTATTTGCAAAAGTTAACATATTTGTTATGGCCTCTTACCATGAGAATTTTGGTTTAGCTGCTGCAGAGGCAATGGCATCTGGGTTACCAGTCGTTCTCTCTGATCAGGTTGGACTAGCTAAGGACGTTATCGAATTCAATGCTGGGCTAATTGTGCCATGTGACGATCCTGAAGCCATTGCCAACTCCATACAGGGCCTTATGAGAGCCGAAAAATGGTTAGTACATTCTAAGGGGGCGCAAGATTTAGTGAGAAATAAATATGGGGTTAAGACATTCGCCAAAAGTTTGCTTTCTATGTATAAGAAAGCCTGTATATAGTTATTTTCATGTTATCAATGAGTAATTAATAGGATCCTTCATATGGCTATTTTTTTAGAATTATTTAATACGAAAGAAAAATACCCCGCTCTTATAGAAACAAAGTTAGTATCGTTGATTTGCTAGTGAGAGAATAAGAGTTTTTATCATACCTTAGTGGTTATATAACTTCGAGCTTAATGAATTTTGCTGTATTTATCAATCATCTTGTCTTATTCTATCTCAGTACGATTGCAAGCAATATATAGCAATCAGGTATTCTTCCCGTTTGGTTTATGCTCAACATAACTAATATTTTTTGGAGAACTTGGTGAGTAATGTAATCCTTGGCATCAATGCTTTTCATGGCGATGCCTCAGCCTGCCTAGTAAGAGATGGCATTCTTATAGGGGCTGCAGAAGAAGAGCGTTTCTGCCGAATTAAACATTGGGCTGGATTTCCTACCGAGTCGATACGCTATTGCCTGTCCGAAGGGGGGATATCAATTGAAGATGTTGATCATATTGCTATAAATCGTAACCCCTCTGCAAATCTCCTTAAAAAGGCATTATTTGCTTTCACCAAAAAACCTAGTTTAGAGGCAGTAAAAGATCGTCTAAGCAATGCTGGCAAAGTAAAAGATATTGCTGAAGTGTTGGCTAATAGTCTTGAGGTTCCAGTTAGCTTAATTAAAGGAAAAATTCATCACATCGAGCATCACTTAGCACACCTTGGAAGCAGCTTTTTTGTTTCCCCGTTCAATCATGCAGCTGTTGTTTCTGTTGATGGCTTCGGAGATTTTGCAAGTACCATGTGGGGTCATGGAGAGGGTATTAACATATCAATTTCAGATAAAGTTTATTTCCCACATTCGCTTGGACTTTTCTATCTAGCAATTACTCAGTATCTTGGTTTTCCAAATTACGGTGATGAGTATAAAGTGATGGGACTCGCGCCTTATGGTAAACCTACTCAACTAGAAAAGATGCGTAAAATCCTAAAAGTTTTTCCAGGTGGTGCGTTTGAATTGGATTTGCAATATTTTCAGCATCATTCAGAAGGCATAACCATGGTATGGAATGATGGAGAGCCTAAAATTGGAAGAGTTTTTACCAATGCACTTGTGGAGCTATTGGGACCTATGCGAAGTAGCGGAGGGGCATTGTCTCAAAATGATTGGGACATTGCAGCCTCAGGACAAGCAATGTACGAAGAGGCTTTTTTTCATTTATTGCGCCATGTCGCCAATAAAACTGGTGAAAATAGCCTTGCCTTAGCAGGGGGGTGCGCAATGAATTCGGTTGCTAACGGTAAAATTTTCGATCAAAGCCCATTTAAACGAGTGTACATTCAATCTGCTGCAGGCGATAGTGGTGGTTGTATTGGAGCCGCCTATACAGTTTGGCATCAAATTTTAAAAAAACCACGCTCCTTTCAAATGCAACACTCGTATTGGGGGCCTGCATTTTCTAGTATGGCAATCACTACATTATTAAAATCTAGATCGAATGAATTAGAGAAAGCCGGATGTGTAGTTAAGCACTTACCGGATGAGTCTGAGCTCTGCCAATATACTGCAAGTTCTATTTCTCAAGGGAAAGTGATTGGTTGGTTTCAAGGACGAATGGAATGGGGCCCTCGTGCGCTTGGTAATCGAAGCATATTAGCCGACCCACGGCGCGCGGATATGAAAGATATCTTAAATTTAAAAATAAAACGCCGAGAGTCTTTTCGCCCATTTGCACCGACCATTTTACGTGAGCATGTAAAAGAATGGTTTGCGATAGATTCTGATGTTCCTTTCATGTTGCAAGTATTTCAGATACTTGAGTCTCGCCAGAACCAAATACCTGCAGTTACTCATGTTAACGGCTCTGGGCGTTTACAAACAGTAACAAAAGAACAAAATTTTCGTTATCATCTACTGATCAAAAAATTTAGTGAGCTCACTGGCGTACCAATCCTGCTAAATACCTCTTTCAATGAAAATGAACCAGTTGTATGTAGCCCAGAAGAGGCGCTCAATTGTTTTTTACGAACAAAGATGGATATCCTAGTTTTAGGAAATTATCTTATCGAGCGAAATGTTGCTGACTAAAAATGCAAAATGAAAGTTTCAGTTATTACCGTATGTTACAACAGTGCACAAACACTTGAGAGGGCTCTCCGGTCGGTTGCTTATCAAGATTGGCCGAATATTGAGCACATAGTGATTGATGGGGGCTCTACCGACAGGACGCCGAACATTTTACAGAGGTTTAATCATTTAGTTAGCGTAATCAGCGAGCCTGATAGGGGTATTTATGACGCAATGAATAAGGGATTGGACATAGCCAGCGGGGAAATTATATGCTTTCTCAATGCAGATGACCAATATGCCTCATCTTCAGTGCTTTCTAGCATTGCTAAGATAATGATGACCTCTAAGGTTGATGCTTTAATGGGAGACGTAGTATTTTTCCATAAAAATAACCCTAAACGTACTATTAGACGCTATCGCTCAAATCGCTTTAATCCGGATCGTTTGGCTTGGGGCTGGATGCCCGCTCACCCAGGTTTATTTCTAACTTCCGCAGTAGTGAAACGGGTCGGCCACTTTAAAATTGATTATCAAATTGCAGGTGATTTTGAGTTCATCATACGAGTTTTTTATCAGCAAAATCTACGATATCAACATGTCCCGAAGGTTTTAGTTAGGATGCAAGTTGGCGGTGTTAGTACGCGAGGTTTGCGCTCCAAAATTTTGTTGAATATCGAGGTTCTTCGCGCTTGTCGTGAGAATGGATTAAAAACTAATATTTTTAAAATACTAGCAAAATACCCTATAAAAATTCTTGAATTTTTTTGGCGATAATACTTGTGATGATAAATATAAGTTACCTTTCCAGAAGTTTACTGGTAATTAAATTGAAGCTTTTTTTGCCTCAATATAGACCGATTCTTCAAAGCGCTCTGTTAAATCAAGCAAACCAGGATCATTTATAGTCGTTTCCCCAGCTTTCAGTAATAAGGGATTCTCAAAGCCAGATTTTTTAAGTAAGCGACAAAGAGAGTCTCCGTCGTACATCCACTGATGATGTCTTGTGCCTATAAACAGCATTCGCAATCTTTGGGTAAGAGTGCGCGGACGAGAAGCGCACATATGAGTAGCCTCAATAAGGCTATCGGCATCATTCGATTTTATATATTCATCGACCATTTTTCTTATATCAGGAACTACGATGCGTATAACACCGTTTAACCGTAATACCCTTTTTGCTTCTAATAGAAAGGAGGTAGCTTCATTACGATCAAGGTGCTCAAGCATATGAGATGTGTATATAACATCAATTGAATTGTTTGATGCTGGAATGGAGTGAGAGGCATCAGCCCATTCAATATTATTTTTTTGACAAAAGCTAATGTATCTCATTGTTGACGTATTTATCAAACCTAGTTGATGTAAAAAAAATCCCAAGGGACCCCATTTAGCAATACGGATACTTAAAGAGTTGTCGAGATTTCTCCACCCTTTTGTGGGTGTTATACCGCAGCCGATATTAAGTCGATTCATATTTTTAACCCTATTCGCTTTAATTGATTACACACACCGTATAGACGCAGATACCTAGCTAAAGCACCCTCTCAAGCTCTGTCGCATATCGCTAATCTCTGTTTTAGCCGGCTCATGTATGCTCGTTCTATTTTCTACCTTTTTGGAAATTTATTAAAATCATAAACATATTTCTTAGCCTAATTTGGCATTGTCCAAACAAAAATGAACTTAATTGGGGTAGGTGCTTGTGACGTATATCTCGATTATAAAAATCTTAGATGTAATTATAGATTTCTAATCATTTTGTAACCCTATTTTGGCATTTATTTTTCTTGATTAATTCGATCGTAGACTTCAAAAAAAGTTCAGTTAGATTTTATTTCAGAGGCTGCCTGATCACTTAAGATGGCATTCAAACTCTCATCCCTGCACCACTGAGTAAATGCATCATATTAAACTAGTCACTCTGGTCTGAGTATGCGATGACACTATCTCGACCTTCTGTGCCTTACCGCCATCGTTAAGGCATGAAGGGCTAATTAACTTTATACTGACTTGATTCCATGACAGCGGGGACGCCTAAAGTCTTTCATCGAGCAGATTTGCGCAACTCGTTTGATAAGTCCCGCCTAGATTCTGCTGCAGCAAGCCCCAGCCTCAATCAGTCATCAATTTTTTTTACCTTGATATGAAAGCTATTAAGGGAGGATGCCAAAAAATCTATTTGGTCACAAAGTGCTTGGAGTGTAATCGGTAAAGGTGTAAACCATGTGCTCGGTACAAACTGTAAAGGATGTGATCAGTACGTACCGATTTTTAATGGTAGGACGGGCGAGATTCGAACTCGCGACCAACGGATTAAAAGTCCGCTGCTCTACCGACTGAGCTACCGTCCCATTTGCATCGCTAAGTAATGCTGGCGACCAACTTTGTTGTTGGATTCTTTGCTGTCAAAAGAGATAGTTTTGATATCTCCTAATCAGTAAATATGAAATTATAGCAAGATGTTGATGGGCCTTGGTATTTATAGTTGGCGGTCTAAAATCGGCACCTTTGGAAGGTCTCCTCTAGCACCCCCCTCTGCCTAAGATCATTTACCCCCGCCTAACAACCGGGGGATTTTTAGAAAAATAATCCTTAATGCCTGCCATAATTGCCTCCGCAATGCGTTCCTGGTACCCCTCATCATTGAGCCGTTTTTCTTCCTGGGGGTTACTAATAAATGCTGTCTCAATCAGGATCGACGGAATATCCGGGGCTTTGAGAACGGCAAAGCCAGCCTGTTCGACTTTGTTCTTGTGTAAGGGGGCGAAATCACCAATATTGCGCAATACCGAGCTACCCACCCTTAGAGAATCATTAATCTGGGCAGTAGTCGACATATCTAGAAGTAGGTGTGCAACTTGCTTATCTTTGACTTTAATATTAACACCCCCAATCAGGTCGGAAGAGTTCTCTTTATTGGCCATCCAGCGTGCTGTTGAACTCGTTGCCCCCTGTTGTGAGAGGGCAAAGACCGATGCCCCTCTGGCATGGGGCTGAATGAAGGCATCGGCATGAATCGAGATAAAAAGATCAGCCTCCACTTGGCGGGCTTTAGAGACCCGACGGTGTAGTGGCACAAAGTAATCTCCTTCGCGGGTTAGAAACGGGCGCATTGACGCTTCTTGATCGATCTTGCTCTTTAAGCGTTTAGCAATGGACAGAACAATATTTTTCTCATATGACCCCCGAGCACCAATCGCTCCTGGATCTTCGCCACCATGACCGGGATCTAGTGCAATGGTCACAAGGCGCTTAAAGGGGATACGCTGTTGGGCTCCCGATAGATCATTTGCTTTGCCA
>Ga0078894_10005170_pt1 | contig 10037 bp, 11 predicted proteins | sample LauGreSu1BDMLBSD_2_FD_67506 | JGI IMG/M metagenome (GOLD analysis project Ga0078894, IMG submission 67506) | Freshwater lake microbial communities from Lake Michigan, USA - Su13.BD.MLB.SD (version 4) (version 4) | ecosystem: Environmental > Aquatic > Freshwater > Lake | place: Lake Michigan...
AGCCTTCACCGAGCACGGAGTAACCATGCTGTCAAGTGTATTAAGAAGTGAGATTGCCGTAAAGATGAATATTTCGATCGTAAGGGCTTTTGTGGCAATGAGAAAGTCAATCATTGATATCAAAGAGATCACAGATCAATTATCATTGTTAAGAGAAAAAATTGGTGATCATGATGCTCAACTGAATGAAATTTATACTGTAATTGAAAACCTGCTTGATGACAATTCCAAACAGAGAAATTGGGATGATAGGGAAAGAATAGGATTTAAAAATCAATCATGATGTCAGCTTACCTTCTAGCCTTAAAAAAAGCTTTCATCAATGACGCAGCCTCCTCAGCCATATAGCCTGTCAGTACTTGCGTTTTAGGATGAAACGGGTTGCGGTCTTCGGTATATACCTGATGACCGTTTTTAGGATCTGAAGCACCCCAAACAATTTTATCTATTTTACTCCAATGCAAGGCCCCAGCGCACATCAGGCAGGGTTCAACCGTAACATAAATGGTTGCATCGGGTAAGTATTTTGAACCGAGTGAGTTAAACGCAGACGTGAGGGCAATTATTTCAGCATGTGCAGTGGGGTCATTCAATTTCTCAACCATGTTATAGCCCCTGGAAATAATTTTATTGCCAACAACAACAACAGCTCCCACAGGAACCTCGCCCTCTTCGTAAGCTTTTTCCGCCTCCTTCAATGCCATTTTCATGAAATATTCTTCAGTCATTTTTCAATTTATTTATTGGCTTGTTGAATGACTATTTCCTTGCATTTGTCTAATAACTTCTTCACAGAACTACTGATAAGAGCATAATCTGAAACAGCATGATCTGCATAAATAAAAAACAAACTCATATTAAAAGAAGTAGGTAAGATCGATTCCTTTAAATCAGCATTTTGAATTCTGTAGGCCTCTTTGATCCTGCGCTTTAGAAGGTTACGCTGGACCGCCTTTTTGAAATGCTTGGCACCTACAGCAACCCCCATTTTCATGGAAACCCCATCAGCAGCCTTCCCCTCTTCAAGCAAATAAATAAGTGTGAGTGGATGTTGCCTCAATTTCACCCCATGATCAAACAGCTCTCTGATCTTAGAGTAGCTTTTCAACCGGTCTTTTTTATTGAGGGTTTGTTTCATTTTTTTAATCCGGAGTCAGAAATCAAATGTCAGAAATCAGATGTCAGATGTCAGACGTCAGGAATCAGACGACAGGAGTCCGGGGTCTATATAATGTATTCTGACTTCTGATTTCTGTCGTCTGACTTCTGTTGACAAAAATAGCCCCAGATTTTTATCTGGAGCTATGAATATTATTAGAACCCGGGGTTCTGTTTATTTCAATCTGCTGTTATCGGAAACAGTAAGTCTTTTACGACCTTTTTTCCTTCTACTTGCTAAAACCTTGCGGCCGTTTGCTGATTCCATACGCTTACGGAAACCATGTACTGATTTTCTACGTCTGCGATGGGGTTGATATGTACGTTTCATAAAACTTTTTTTTCCTTTTTAAATTAATTTGGACCGGGAGAAGCGGTCTTTTTTTCATGCTGATCACGGGTCACCACACCCAATGACAATGTGAAAGGACGGCGAAGGTAAGGGTTTTTTTAAAAACACCGATGGGATTTGTGTTTAAACGCCGTAAATCAATCAATTTTAATGGTGGTTGACTGAATGGGTTCCCCCCAAAAAATGGATGCTTTTGTACCAAATTCATCTGAATCTCCCGTGGTATAAAAAGCAATCTGACCTTGATTTTCGCTTCGGCTGATACGCGACGCCATTTCAGGATGGCGCTCCAGATAATAGTTCAAGCTGGATGCAATGATCTCCCCCTGAGAAACCACCTGAATGGGGGCTGTCAGTTGCGACTCGATCAGATCTTTAAGTAAAGGGTAATGTGTACAGGCTAGTAAAATCGTATCAATATAAATGGATTGTTCCACCAATTTATCCAAGCAATTTTTGATAACGGGGGCAGCATCAGCTTCAAGATAGCGCCCTGACTCAACCAAGGGAACCCAATCAGGACAAGCCTGTTGGTAAAGTTTTACTTCTGGGAAAAATTTTCCGATCTCAATTTTATATGAACCCGAATCAACTGTTCCCTGGGTGCCTAAGATACCAATATGACCCGTTTCTGTGTAATCACCGATCACCTCTGTAGTAGGCCGAATAACGCCCAATACCCTTCTGTCTGGTGCGATCAATGGTAAGTCCTTTTGTTGTATAGTTCGCAACGCCTTGGCAGAGGCCGTATTACAGGCCAAGATGACCAGTGGGCAGCCTTGATCAAAAAGCCATCGTACTGCCTGAAGGGTATATTCATAGACGGTTTCAAAGCTTCGAGGTCCGTATGGCGTTCTGGCGCTATCACCTAGATAGATATAATCGTAACCAGGTAAAGCAGTGGTGATCTCTTTTAAAATGGTTAGACCCCCAAGTCCTGAATCAAATACGCCAATGGGATGTGTTGAATTCATAGATAAAAAAAGACCGAAACAATTGTTTCGGTCAGTTTAGTTATTTTGCTGGAGGCTTTGGTGCCCCACCATCTATTTTCTTTTTAACCAGTGGTAGCAAGTCGTCAGCTTCAGGATTCACCAACAATGCTTCCTTGCGAAATACATAGCCAAATCCATTTGCCTTTGCAACTTCATTGATCATTTGATTGGCTTTTTGTGCTACAGGAGCCATCATCTCTTCTTGCTTTTGTTGCATTTGCTGTTGATAGCTTTGCTCAAAACCTTGAAGTTCTACAAGAAGCTTTCTCATCTTTTCCCTGTTTGCTGTTTTTACAGCAGGAACCATCTTTAGAGAATCAGCCTTGAAAATACTATCCTGGCGATTCAATTCTTTCAATGTTTCTCCATAGTTTATTTGAAGAGCACTGTCAAATTGTGCGATTTCACTCATCGCTTTTTTATATTCAGGCATCAATTGAACCACTTCATCGATACTGATGTAACCCATTTTATTTTGGGCAGAAAGGAATGGATTGAAAGCACAAAGTGCGAACATAACCAACCCAATAGATAAGAACTTTTTCATTGCTTGTGTTTGTTTGTTTTATAATATGTTTCGAAAATAATGCTTTTTTACTTTCCCGTTAACTCTTTTAACACATCATCACTGCGATCTAGTTTGGGGTCGGCAAAGATAATGGTAATTCCTTCACTTTTGTCAAGCACCAGGTCATATTGCCTTGCTACGGCAAGTTTCTGAACGGCACTGTATACCTTATCTTGAATAGGCTTTACAAGCTCCTGACGACGTTTGAAAAGATCGCCTTCAAAGCCAAAGCGTTTTTTTTGTAAGTCACGTAATTCCTTTTCCTTGTTGAAGATTTCATCTTCGCGTTTCTTCATCAATTCATCGCTAAGCATCAATTTTTCAGCCTCAAAGTTCCTGTATAACTGATCCAACACAACTTGCTTTTGGTCAATTTCTTGTTGCCACTGAATACTAAAAGCATCCAATTTGTCTTGTGCATTTTTATATTCAGGCAACTTACTTAGTATATAACGCGTATCAATTACCGCATATCGTTGAGCAAATGAGCCTGACAACATGCACAATAAGAGAAGTGATGATAGAATTAGTTTTTTCATAACTTAAAGATTAAACATTAGATGAAATGTTTTAAAACCTATTTATTCTGGCTCAAAACCTAACATGAAGGTGAAGCTGCTGGCAGATTTGAGTGTTCCATTCACAGTTAACCTATCTAGACCCACTCCATAATCAAATCCGAGCAAACCAAACATCGGCAGGAAGAACCTAACACCAAGTCCCATGGATCTTCTCAACCTGAATGGGTTGTATTCCTTGAATGAGTACCATCCATTTGCTGCTTCATAAAATGCCAATCCAAATATTGTGCTGCTAGGGTTGGTAACGAAAGGATAGCGCATTTCTAAGCTATACTTATTGAAAATAGTAAAAAATTGAGATGCATTGGACCTGTCAGGATTGACTGTTGGATCCGATTTTTCATAAACAGGATAACCTCTGTGTGCCACTATATCGTACCCTAATACACCAAAATTATTCGTTAGACCGGCATTACCAACCTGAAAACGTTCAAACGGAGAAATAGGTAGATCTTTATTATATCTTCCAATGAAGCCATATTTAGCAGCAATGCGCAATACAAATTGCCTGGTTTTATCTTCACCCCTTGCCTTACCAAGTGGCACAAACCACTCAGCATTAAAGCGCCACTTATGAAATTCCACCAATTTGAAAATGTCTTGTTGGTTTATTCCCTTTATTAAAGACCAAGGTGGTGTAAAGGCACCGCTGAGCATGAAGTTTGATCCATTGCGCGGGAAAATCGGTTGATCAACTGATGTACGCTGCAAGGCGATCTTTATATTGATATTGTTTGAAGTTCCAGTTGCAAACGAAGGGAAAATGGCATAGTTTCTTGCCTTGTACTGAACATAGCTCAATGAAGTTACAAGAGAGAAAAAGTCGTCTGGCCATTTAAGCTGCTTACCCAACGCAATGGTTGCACCCTGTGTGATCAAATATGAAGTATCTGCTGCACGGGAAGGACGAACAAAGCCACCGGGTCCAAACCCATTGCCTCCAAAACCACCTCCGAAACCGCCACCAAAGCCACCGCCGTAAGGATTATAAGAATTACTGAACCTTGTATTAAACAAGCTGAATGTAAATGAATTCCTTTTCTTTCCACCAAGCCACGGCTCTGTGAAGGAGAAATTATATGATCTGAAATAACGTCCATTTGATTGGAAACGAACACTTAACTTCTGTCCGTCGCCAGTTGGCAATGGATCCCAAGAGGTCTTCTTGAAAATATTCTTGATAGAGAAATTATTGAATGTAATTCCAAGTGTTCCTGTGAGTCCAATTCCACCGCCCCACCCGGCACTAAGTTCTAGCTGATCGGAAGATTTTTCTTCAACAGTATAATTAATGTCCACCGTTCCATCATCTTGATTTGGAACAGGCTGCATACCAAGTTTTTCCTGATTAAAATAACCGAGGTTAATGATTTCTCTTTGTGAACGGATCAAGTCGGCACGACTGAACTTTTCACCAGGGATCGTTCTCAATTCCCTTCTTATAACATACTCCTTTGTTTTGTCGTTACCGCTGATATTTACATTCTTGATAGTTGCTTGTGGACCTTCAACGATCCTAATTTCATGGTCAATGGTATCATTGTATACAGAAGTTTCAACTGCATTGACTGAGAAGAAAAGATATCCATCATCCTGATACAATGAACTAATATCACCTCCTTCAGGGGTGGCCTGCTTACCAAGCTTTTTGTTTAAAAATTCAAGGTTATAGGTATCTCCTTTTTTAATACCGAGCAACATGTTCAAAATACTATCGGCATATTTTGTATTTCCTTTCCAGGTCATGTTGCCAAAAATGTATTTATTTCCTTCATCCACTTTCAAGGATAAATTCAACCTTCCTTTCTTGTCGTAGTACTGAGTATCTTTTTCAATTGTGGCATCCCTATAACCGAGTGAATTGTAGTAATCCAAGATCTTTTCCTTGTCCTCGATATATTTCTTCTCATTGAATTTTGCAGACGACAGCAACTTAAACCTGAACCAAGGGTCTATAAAGTCTTTTATCTTGGATGGATGCAAATATGCTTTTTGACTGATGAATTCTTTGAAGCTGAGTTTTTGAACATCTCCATAAGGACTATAAGAACTGTCTGGAAAAAGGGTAAGACGAGAAAGTTCTTTAGAGCCCTTCATCTTCTTTTTCAGCGCAAGGGTTTGTGCTGCGGTATTTCCAAAGAAATAAATATCTGAAATTCTGACCTTGTTGCCCTTTGTGATGTTGAAGTTCAATATCACCTTACCCGGTGATGCAGGATCTTGTTGCTCATTGATTGTAACAGCTGCACCCTGGTAACCTTTTTCAATAAAATATTTTACGATGTTTTCCTTTGCAGACAACCGCATGTTATCGGTTACAACCCTTGTTTTGAAAAGTCCGACCTTGTCTTTCAATTCATCTGCTTCAGTTTTTCTGACACCAAGAAATTTGAAATCTGAAAGCATGGGCCTTTCAACCGCTTCAATTTCAATGGATATATTCCTGTCCTCAACCTTGGTGATCCAAATGTTTATATTCGTAAACATGTTCTGGGTCCAAAGCTTAGAAATAGCCTTTGCGAACTGATCACCACCTGGGATGGTAACTTCGTCACCAATAGCCAATCCAGAAACTGAGATTACAATGGCGGCGTCAAAAGCCTTGTTACCAGTGACCTTTATTTCTGAAATAGTATATTTTTTGGGATACTTAGAATCATATATCCCCATTAAGATGGGGTCAACTGAAGTGACAGGTAGTGTGTCAGTTTGAGCAGTAACGCTGGTGGATATAAGCTCCAATAAAGCAAAAAAACACAGCGTAAAAATCCTCATTATCAAATTCTTGGTTTGGGACGGCAAAATAACGGCTTTTTGTCTAATTCTTTGTTAAAGAGTTCATTGTTTAATATATCCAATGAATATAAAAGTTTGAAATTCATTGACTCTCGAAGACCCTGAGACCAAAAGCCATTAAAAATAGCCTCCAGCTAGTCGAAAAATGGGCACTGAAGGTCATACTTTAACCTGGCTACTTGTTTTTCCAAACCGCCTTTCACGGCCTTGAAAATCCAAAATGGCTTCGTAAAGATTTTCCTTTCGGAAATCAGGCCACCTGGTATTGGTAAAATATAGCTCTGCATAAGCGAGTTGGTATAGAAGAAAGTTGCTAATTCGATACTCCCCACTTGTTCTGATCATGAGTTCAGGATCAGGAAAATTGCTCGTTGAAAGGTATTTTTGAAGGGTGTCATGATCGATTTCTTCAGGGTTAATGTGGTTTTTTTTCACATCAACTGCAATTTGTTTGACTGCATTTACCAATTCCCATCTTGAGCTATAACTCAATGCCATTATGAGGTTCAAGCCGGTGTTTGTGGCTGTCATGTCCAATGCCTCTTGCAAAGCAGTTTGGGCATAGGCCGGCAACATATCTGTGGCACCAATAACGTGTAACCTGATATTATTTTTTTGAAGTGTTGGAACCTCTTTTCTGATTGTTTCTACCAGCAATCCCATCAATCCGGTCACTTCCTGTTCAGGTCTGTCCCAATTCTCAGTTGAAAATGCATACAATGTCAGGTATTTTACCCCTAATTCAGCTGCGCCTTCTACGATATTTCGAACGCTCTCAACACCATGAAAGTGACCGTATAGGCGATCCTGTCCTTTTTCCTGAGCCCATCTACCATTACCGTCCATGATGATGGCTATATGGGATGGCAATTTTGTAAGATCGATCTGCGTTTTAACGGACATACTACAAAAATAGCGTTTTTTGAAGTGTTGTGATGTAAGAGAGCGTTAAAGAGAGTGGGTTAAAGCAAGATAAAAGATGCCCTATTGGGGATCAGCACATTTATATGATGAAAAAGAAATTGAAAGAGCTACTTGTGCAAAAACATAGTGATCATTTTGATCGCTAAAACCGCGTTGCTTTCCAGTAGTTCCAATTCTTGTACCAGTAACATAAGATCGGTCTTGTAACAGATAAGCTGGCCCCCCGCTTCCTATCGGGAAAACCGCATTGCCGGCATAGGTCGTACTAACATCATCAAGATAGTCTGTAGTAGTGTAGCGATATGCAACTTCAAATGCCAGGTTGATATTTTTGAAGACATTATATTTTACACCCATACCAAATGGAAAACAAAATGCCAAGGGTGTATATTGTTTACGATCAGGATAAGCAACAGATCCCTGTCCTTCTGTACCCAATGGTCGGAGGAAATATTTTTCACCTCTCAAATAAGTATATGGGTCAAATTTGAATATTCCCACACCAAACGTGGCATAAGGCGTGAAAGGATATGTACGATCTCCAGGAACAAAACGAAAAAAATTGAAATCACCTTGGATGGTTCCTTCCCAGATCTTGGACTCAAAGTTTAAATTTCTTCTTCGTTGAAACTCGACCTTGCTGTATTGGTCTGAGTATCCAACAACTGCATAATTCGCGCCCACTCTAAGCGCTACATAGTTCCCAAATTGCTTTCTGATAAATACTCCCAATGCTGGCTTAGGGTAATTAATTGCTGATCTGTTATTGATGTCGCCAAAATAGTGAGCAGCCCCTATGTTTACAAAGCCGATCTCTCCCTCCTGAACATATGATTCAGTTTGGCTAAAAACCAATATTGTTGAGATCGTACAAGTGAAAAGTAAAAGGGCTTTCTTCATCAGCTCACAAAAATATTTTTTTTAAGTACCCTCCAACGTTAACGGGATGCGAATATTAAAGTTAAATGCTGTTTATTTTTTTAGATCAACGATTTCGGGTATCAAATCCCCATGTCAGTTTCTCGCGAAGTGTCTTTAAAAAATAGTTCTCATCCAAGCGAATCAAATTAAAAGAAAACTGTTCCTTGCTTATAGCCAACTGCACCTTTGTTTGAACCAATTCTTTTCTTGAATCCAATGTGCAAATGAAATCATTGACCCTTCCTTCTACTTCAAATGACAATACATTGTTACTAGGAATTACAATTGGCCTGATATTAAGGTTATGGGGCGCCATTGCAGTGATCACAAGGCTTTCACTATCTGGAAAAACAACAGGACCATTGCAACTTAAAGAATAACCAGTTGACCCGGTTGGCGTAGAGACAATTAAACCATCTGACCAAAACGTATTTAAAAATTCACCATTCAAATATGTGTGAATTTTGATCATGGGAGAAAATTCCCTTTTATAGATCGTAAATTCATTCAACGCAAATGGCTGATCGCCAAAAAGCGGAATATCTGCATCAAGATGAATCAGGCTACGTTTATCCAATACATAGGTCCTGTTTTTTAGCGCCTCAACAGCTTCATTGATATGGTCCTTACCCAAACTGGCAAGGAATCCAAGTCTTCCAAAGTTTATTCCTAAAACAGGTATTTGCTTATCTTGAACCAAACAAACAGTATCCAACAACGTTCCATCTCCACCTAAGCTGATCAGTGCATCAAAGGAATCATCTAGTTCATCTGCAGTTGAAAATGTATCAAGTTGACTTGTTGAAGCAAGATATGTTTCAAACTGGTCATATAAGTCCTTAAAATAAACCGGGTTAATACTGGCGTTAATTAAGGCCTCATTCAGGTTCAACAAATCACTGTGTTGAATAGATTGACCGCCACGACTATAGATCGCCACTTTCATTGTGAATGTTTTTCCGTACTCGCCGGGATGAACAACGAAGGTAGTAAAAAGCTATTTAGTGGTGTATCCATACTTATTTCAAATCCCCTGGGGTGATTCAAGATAATTGAATCAAGTTTTAGAAGCATTCTTTTTATAGAACAGACAAAGTGAATCCAACCCACAGGAAGCACATCGTGGATTCCGTGCCAGGCAAGTATATCTTCCATGTAAAATCAACCAATGATGAGCACGGTGTACTAAGTCGGAAGGGATTTCTTTTATCAATTGTTTCTCTGCTGCAAGGGGTGTTTTCGCTCCACGCGTCAATCCAAGACGTGCCGAAACCCTGAATACATGGGTATCTACAGCCATATTAGGCTGTTGATCGATCACTGAAGTGATCACATTGGCAGTTTTCCTTCCTACCCCTGGAAGTTTTACCAATTCATCTACAGTCATTGGTACTTCACCTCTGAAATCGCTGAGCAGCATTTTTGCCATGCCAATCAGGTGTTTTGCTTTGTTATTAGGATATGATATACTCTTGATGAGATTGAAAACATTATCGAAATCTGCTCCTGCAAGTTCAACAGGACCTGGAAAATTTTCAAAAAGCCGTGGCGTTGTGAGGTTTACTCTTTTGTCCGTACACTGTGCGGAAAGGATAACAGCCACCAGCAATTGAAATGGATTGTCGTATAAGAGTTCCGTTTCAGCCTCAGGGATGTTCTGTTGGAAATAATCAATTACAAAGGCGTAACGTTCTTTTCGTTTCATCTGTTGAAAAGATTGAAAGTTACAATGAATTTATTTA